>Ga0315907_10005229_pt1 | contig 14220 bp, 13 predicted proteins | sample LakEriMetagenome_3_FD_203525 | JGI IMG/M metagenome (GOLD analysis project Ga0315907, IMG submission 203525) | Freshwater fungal communities from buoy surface, Lake Erie, Ohio, United States - Buoy 12 MA123 | ecosystem: Environmental > Aquatic > Freshwater > Lake > Lake biofilm | place: USA...
GAAAACATCTTCTATCCCGAAGACTCTCGGGAAGGGATTGCCCTCATAAAACTATTAGTTCAGCAATTTGTGCTTTCTAATGATTAATTCGGTTTTAATATGAAGTTTTTTCGTTAGTCAGACCGCGTAGCAGCATCGCCAGATAAATACAACATCTGTTTCGTTGCCTGCGGCTCGCAGTATTAAATATACAGTTTCGCCTTGTCGCCTCGCATCTGCTGCATTTATCTGGCGATGCTGTTGCGCCGTCGGACTTTTTCAGTAGGCCCTAAATATTCCGTTCGCATTTTTATTCGTATTCGCTTATTTTGTATTAATTTTGCGCTTCCCAAATGCAAATTTAAAACGTTAATTATGCAAGAAATAGGCATTAAAAATCCTGATGCTTCGTTAAGTTCTATTGGCCTCGGACTAGTAGCTACTGCAAACTGGAATCTAAGTCCCTCAGAACTAATAGAAAGAACAATATTAGACGGAACAGGAACATTAACATCTAGTGGTGCTTTAGCTATTGATACAGGAGAATTTACGGGTAGATCACCCAAAGATAAATATGTCGTTTATGATGAGAATACCAAAGATTCTGTTTGGTGGGGAGATGTAAATAATCGTTTTGAATCGGAAGCTTTTGACCGCTTATATGTTCGCATATGTGAATATTTTAACAATGCAGAAGTTTATGTTCGAGATAGTTACGCTTGCGCAGATCCCGAACATCAGCTTAACATTCGCGTTGTAACTGAATTACCTTGGTCTAATTTATTTGCCAACAATTTATTTCTTCGTCCAAATGCAGATGCCATTCAAACCTTTATTCCTGATTGGCACATCATTAATGCACCAGGATTTAAAGCAGATCCTAGCATTGATGGTACGCGCCAACACAACTTCAGTATTATTAATTTCTCCAAGAAAATTATTCTGATTGGAGGTTCTGGGTATACAGGCGAAATTAAAAAAGGAATTTTCTCCGTTTTAAATTATATCCTTCCTCATGAAAAGAATGTGCTTTCGATGCATTGTTCGGCCAATGTTGGAAAAGATGGAGATACTGCTGTTTTTTTCGGATTAAGTGGAACAGGAAAAACTACTCTTTCTGCTGATCCAGATCGCCGTCTTATAGGTGATGATGAACACGGTTGGTCTGAAAATTCTGTGTTTAATTTTGAAGGAGGATGCTATGCAAAATGCATCGATTTATCTGCAGAAAAAGAGCCCCAAATTTTCAATGCTATTCGTTTTGGTGCTTTACTCGAAAACACCAACTATTTTGAAGGTACACGAAATGTAGATTACAGCAATATCGAAAAAACAGAAAACACACGCGTTGCATATCCAATTGAACTGATTGACAATATTATGCAACCTTCAATCGGAGAAATCCCTAAGAATATCTTCTTTTTAACAGCTGATGCTTTTGGAGTATTGCCTCCAATTTCGAAACTAAGTCCAGCACAAGCTATGTATCATTTTATTTCAGGATACACTGCAAAAGTAGCTGGAACAGAAGTGGGAATTACTGAGCCTCAAGTAACCTTTTCGGCATGCTTCGGAAAAGCATTCCTTCCGCTCCACCCTACTCGTTATGCAGAGCTTCTCGGCAAAAAATTGAAAGATAGCAATGTAAATGTTTGGCTAATTAATACAGGATGGTGCGGAGGCCCCTATGGAATTGGCTCTCGTATTAAGTTGAAATATACTCGCGCCATGATTTCGGCAGCATTAAGAGGCGAACTCGATCAAGTTAATTATATCGAAACGCCTTATTTTGGATTAAGCACACCTGTATCGTGTCCTGAAGTTCCATCGGAATTATTATTCCCACGAAATGCTTGGGATAACAAAGAACTATTTGATCAAAAAGCAGTTGAACTAGCAGAAAAGTTCGTAAAGAACTTCTCGCAATATGCCGATTATGCAAGCAGCGAAATATTAGCTGCGGCGCCTAAAATAGCAACAACAGCATAAAAAAGAAAGCCCCGTTTTAAATTTAAAACGGGGCTTTCTTTTAACTTTTAGCAACTATACAGTTTGTATTTCAACAGACTTAACTGTCTCCCCATGCTGAATTGCGGCTTGAATGAAACTCACAAATAGTGGATGTGGCTTATCTACAGTGCTTTTATATTCGGGATGAAATTGAACTCCAATAAACCAAGGATGATTCGGAATTTCAACAATTTCAACTAGCCCCTTTTCTTCATTCATTCCAGATAATATCATTCCGGATTGCTCGAATACTTCTCTGAAATTATTGTTGAATTCGTATCGATGACGATGACGTTCTGATATTGAAGTTTGGTTATAAATTAAAAGGGCTTTCGACCCTGCTTTTAAGTTACATTCATAAGCTCCTAAACGCATAGTGCCTCCGCGATTAGTCACCTTTTTCTGGCCTTCTTGAAGATGAATAACAGGATTGGTGGTTTTAGGAGACATTTCGGTTGAATGCGCATCTTTTAATCCAATTACATTTCTTGCAAATTCAATAACAGCACATTGCATCCCCAAACAAATTCCTAAGAATGGAACATTGTTTTCACGTGCAAATTTTATTGTATCAATTTTTCCTTCAATACCACGCTCTCCAAAACCTGGAGCTACCAATATTCCACTTAAGCCAGCTAGTTTTAATTGGACATTTTCAGTATTAATTTCTTCGGAATGAATCCAATGAACAATCACTTCGCAATCGTTGGCTACACCAGCATGAATAAATGATTCCGCGATTGATTTGTATGCGTCTTTTAGTTCAATGTATTTACCAATTATCCCAACATGAATATGCTTAGTAGGATTTCGAAGTGTATGAAGAAACTCCTTCCATTTGCTTAAATCAGGTTCATTCAAACTTGGAATTCCCATTTTACTCAAAACCACTAAATCCAATTCTTCCTTTTCCATAAGCAAAGGAACATCGTAAATTGAACCAGCATCACGTGCTTCAATAACCGAATTCTCACTCACATTACAGAATAGTCCAATTTTCTTTTTGAGTTCTTTTCCAAGTTCATGTTCCGTTCTACATACTAAAATATCGGGCTGAACACCTTGCTCTAAAAACATTTTAACCGAATGTTGTGTCGGCTTCGTTTTCAATTCGCCTGCGGCAGCAAGAAATGGAATCAAGGTTAAATGAATTACCAAACATCCACTATGCCCCAGTTCAAGTTTCAACTGACGAATAGCTTCGATATAAGGCAATGACTCAATATCGCCAACAGTTCCTCCAATTTCGGTGATTATGAAATCGAATTTCCCGGACTCCCCGAGTAACATCATCCGACGTTTAATTTCATCGGTAATGTGCGGAATGATTTGAACGGTCTTTCCTTGATAATCACCACGTCGTTCTTTTTCAATGACTGTTTTATAGATCCAGCCAGTTGTAACATTGTTCGCTTGCGAAGTTTGAACGTTTAAGAAGCGTTCGTAATGGCCCAAATCCAAATCGGTTTCGGCGCCATCTTCCGTTACGTAACATTCGCCATGCTCGTAGGGATTCAGGGTGCCGGGGTCGACATTGATATATGGATCAAATTTTTGGATAGTCACGGAATAGCCTCGAGCCTGAAGCAATTTTGCTAATGAGGCTGATATAATCCCTTTTCCAAGGGAGGAGGCTACCCCTCCAGTTACAAAAATATATTTGGCAGGAGAGGACATTGGAATATTGAAAGAGTTTGGCAAAACTAAGCATTTTAAAAGGCTTAGAAAAAGGTATTATCAGGAAAAAAGCTGAAAATTAACACAAGTTCAAAAAAATCAATGTTGAGAACGTTGGTTTGAACTAGTGCAATAAGGAATTGGCCTGTGGAAATCTTCTAAACCAACTTTTTATTTTCATTTCCATCACTCCCAAAATGGCTTCGCGAAAAATCTTTCCGGACATTTTGGAAACACCTTCGGTTCTATCGTGAAAGATAATGGGAACTTCCTTGATTGTAAATCCACATTTCCAGGCTGTAAACTTCATTTCAATTTGAAATGCATAGCCCATGAATTTAATCTTATCCAACTCAATCGTTTCGAGTACATGACGACGGTAGCATTTAAATCCAGCGGTTGTATCTCGCACCTTCATGCCAGTAATTTGACGAACATAGGCAGAAGCATAATAGGACATCAACACGCGTTTCATTGGCCAATTCACCACATTCACTCCATTTATATAGCGAGAACCAATGGCTAAATCGGCACCTTCTTGATGGCAGGCTGCATATAAGCGAACCAAATCGTCGGGATTATGAGAGAAGTCGCAATCCATTTCAAAAATGTATGCATATTCTCTTTTCAATGCCCAACGAAAACCATGAATATAGGCCGTTCCTAATCCCAATTTCCCTTTGCGCTCTTCGATGAAAAGTCGCCCAGTAAATTCAGGAATCAAGCCATGAATAATACTTGCTGTTCCATCGGGAGAACCATCGTCGATAATGAGCAAGTGAAAACCCTTGTCTATGGACATCACTTTCCGAATCATACGCTCAACGTTTTCGCGTTCGTTGTATGTTGGAATAATAACGAGACTATCGGAGCTGATGGGATTCAAAATCTGGAAATGATGATATAAAAAGACCTTGGTATTTCAATTGAAAAGCTGTTCAATTGAAATTAATAAGCATCGTCAAATGTAGAACAAAATCGGAATTTCTCAAAATGATGAAATAACGGCTAGTTTGCAATACTATTTCACGGCGATTCCATAACTGATGTATTTCCAATTATTAGGGCAAATTTTATTAAAAATAAATTCGTCTAGGTAATACAAAAAACTTCTTTGAAATTCATTTCGTCCCAGCGCACTTAGGATTCCAGTCGTATGTATATTAACAGTCGAGAAACCCACTAAAAACCGATCCAACTCATTTACTGTCAAGTATCTCCACGAACTCCCCCAGTTGACAAATTGACTCCTTAATTGTTGATGAAGGGATGAAGCAATAAGATTTTCTGCAAATAAAAGTTTCCCTCCTGGTTTAAGCGCTTTATGTATTTCTTTGAAAACCTTTTTTTGAATTTCTAAATTGTCATTTTTCCCAATTCCGCCAATTATAGATTTGAACATTATAATGTCAAAATGATTTTCATATGGAATATTGGTTGCGTCAATGTCTTGGTAATAAATTAATGAGGAAACATTATGATATATGTGAAGTTTTTCAGCTGTGCTTTTAACATCTTTTAAATCTGAGCAAATTATTTGCTTACCTTTTGATGCAAGCCAGAGAGATAGACCACCTTCTCGTCCTCCTAACTCTAATCCGTTGTGAACTTTATCCCAATCAATATTTTTTTCCCAATACAATAGAGCTTTTGACCATGACTTAATATCCCACTGTATAATGTCTTTTATTAATTCTTTTTTAATTGACATATTTGATATCATTCATATAGAATATGTTACTATAACATATTACTAGGTTTTTGAATTAAAGATAATTGAAGATTAACTTGATCATCAAATCAATTTATCTATTTCCTCTTTGGTTAATCCCGTCGATTTAATAATTATTTCAACCGGCACCCCATTTTCTTTGAGTGCTCTGGCAATTTCTATTCTTCCCTCTTCTCTTCCCTCTTCTCTTCCCTCATCTCTTCCTTCTTGCTTTCCTTCGTCAAAAGCAGTGTCAATGACACCTTTTAAATCGCGATATATTTTCAAGCTATTTTCGTAACTATCTAAATCGACTTGCCCGAACTTTGCTAATTCGGCTTTTTCAAAAGCTTTTGTGAATATTTCATCCGAAAATATAGATGGTATCGATTGGAAATCTTCCAAGTTTTTAATGAAAAACAACCATTGATCAAGTCTGGAATTTAATTCAGTTTCTGCCTTCTTGAAATTGGGCATCTCCAGATAAATATATGTCAGTTTTTCGTAGAAGGTTTTCCCATTTTGGTTTTTCAATTTTATGGTATGAACCACCTCGTTTTTCTCTGGCTCACTTTCATAATCATCAAAAGTAAAATCCAAGATTCCGACACAGTAAACGGCTTTGAGATTATAGTTCCATTCTCCTTTTTCGGCTTGCTCCCTGATTGGAAAGGTTGAATAGTAAATCGTTCTTTCTTTGAAATAGTTTTGCTTGGCCTTTTGCAATTCAACTATGAATTTTTCACCAAGTTCATTTTCGCAATAAATATCAAAAATGGCCTTTATATCAGCATCTGTTTGCCCAAGTTGCTCTGTATTTTTAAAACTTAGATCAACAATTTTATTCGCTTGCGGCAATAGCGCATTCAGGAAGTCAATCAAAAGGGGTTTGCTCGCTTCCTCGCCAAATATTTTCTTGAATCCAAAGTCTGTAAACAGATTTATATACTTTGCCTTCATTTTGTTTATTCTGAGTTTGAATGCGAATTTACAATTTTTGTCAAGATGGGAGAACTTTGTTTTAGATGACAAAAATTGCCTTGCTTTTCAAACTATCAGGTATGCTTAAAACTCTTCACCGTATCCACAAAAACCTTGACAGCTTCTGGATTGGTGTCGGGATATAGACCATGGCCCAAATTGGCAATGTGTCGATTGGGACCGAAAGCACGTAACATATTCTCCGTTGCATTCCGAATAGCATCGTGCGAGCTATAGAGCAGGCATGGGTCCATATTGCCTTGAAGGGTTTTATCGGGGCCAATAAGCGCTCGCGATTCGGCGATGTCCATATTCCAATCGAGCCCGATCGTTTGACACGATAATTTGCTCATTTGCTGTCGAGCGAAAAAAGCACCTTTAGCAAAAACAGTTACGGGTACTTCAGGGATTTCATCACAAATACGGCTGATGTATGGCAGTGAAAATTCTTCGTACTGTTGGGGAGATAAAATGCCCGCCCAAGAGTCGAAAATCTGAATAAGATCTGCTCCAGCATTTACCTGAGCTTTTAAATATGCAATGGTGCTTGTTGTAATCATTTCAAGCAAACGATGCGAAAATGCAGGTTCCGTGTAAAGCATTTTACGCGCAACAGAGAATGTTTTAGAACCAGAACCCTCGGTCATGTATGCAAAAATGGTCCAAGGAGCGCCTGCAAATCCAATTAAGGGAACACGTCCGTTTAATTCGCGTTTGGTTATACGGATAGCGTCAAGCACAAAAGCCAAATCGGTTTCAGGATCGGCAATATGCAATGATTTAAAGTCGGATTCGGTTCGGATTGTTTGTTCGAACCATGGTCCTTTCTGCTCGATCATTTGATACGGACATCCCATTGCTTGAGGAATAACCAGAATATCAGAGAAAATAATTGCTGCATCAACACCTAAAATATCAACGGGCTGAATGGTTACTTCAGCGGCCAATTCGGGCGTTTCTACGAGCTCAATAAAGCCACTTACACGTGCACGAACTTCTCTATATTCGGGTAAAATTCGTCCTGCTTGACGCATTAACCAAACGGGAGTTCTTTCCGTTTTTTCGCCGCGTGCCGCTCGAAGTAAAAGGTCGTTTTTTAATAACATGCGTGTTCGTAATTGAATATTTTAATAACGGGAGTTCTTTCCGTTTTTTCGCCGCGTGCCGCTCGAAGTAAAAGGTCGTTTTTTAATAACATGCGTGTTCGTAATTGAATATTTTAATAAAAAGTATGAATGTCAAGAATGAAGTTCATTTAAAAAACAGCGATCAATCCACTCGCGAATTGCACCATCTCCACCGCGCGAAGAAAGCACCATGTTTACTTCTTTCTTCACGGCATTGAGCGCATCAGCAGGACAAGCAGAAAAACCAACGATACGAATAATCGGAAGATCGTTGATATCATCGCCAATGAATGCAATTTGAGAGAAACTTAAGTTTAACTCATTGCACCACTCGGCCAATACATCTGTTTTAGGACGATTGCCTGCATACACATGAGAAATCCCCAATAAATCAGCTCTGCGTTTTATGAGATTAATGTTAATTCCATGGCTAATAATCCCCGTCTTCCATCCGAGTTTATTTAAGTTCCGAATAGCTAATCCATCGCGCGAATTGAAACGTTTCGATTCTTCGCCAGACTCGCTGTAATACATTCCCGCATCGGTCATGACACCATCCACATCGAAAATCAACATTTTAATATCTGCAGGAACTTTAGAACATAATTCGATTTCTTCCAAAAGGAGAGTGTCGATTAACCATGACGTTTCATCGGAAAGCTGTTTTAGAATATTTGGATCAATCAGCTTGGATTCAGATTTTACATAGAGATCTAAAGCAATCCGGAGCTCCGAAGAAATGTTCGCCCCTGAATTTTCACTAAGCAGAAAATATATGTTTTTCTTTAGTAATTCCATCAGACCATCTTTCTACCAACAGCGTTTGCAATGGGGTTGAGTGTTTTCATCAATGCACGAAATTCCTCATGATTGAGTTGTTGCGAAGCATCCGATTTTGCCACTTTGGGATTCGGGTGCGTTTCAACCAATAAACCATCGATGCCCATGGCAACGCAAGCGCGAGACAAATCAGCAACTCCATAAGCATAACCCATGGCATGACTTGGATCTAAAATGACAGGCAAGTTTGTGTATTCCTTTAAATAGGATACGCCACATAAGTCAAGCGTAAAACGAGTCTTTGTTTCAAACGTGCGAATACCGCGTTCGCAGAGCATCACCTGTTCATTTCCACCCGACAAAATGAATTCGGCACATTGCACAAATTCCTGGATTGTTGAACCAAATCCGCGTTTCAAGAGTACTGGCTTGTTGGCTTTTCCACAACGACGAAGAACTCCATGATCGTACATCGATTTCGCACCAATTTGAATAACATCTGCATATTCAATAATTGCTTCAACATTGGTTGCATCGCGCACTTCAGTAACTATTGAGAATCCATATTTATCGCGCATTTTCGCCAGCAATTTCAATCCATCTTCGCCCATACCTTGAAAAGAATACGGCGATGTACGTGGTTTAAATGCACCCGCACGCATGTTCACAATGTTCATTTCGTTGAGCAAACTTGCTGTAACTTCCAATTGCTCTTCCGATTCAACAGAACAAGGACCGGCAATCATAACCGTTGATTGCGTATTACCACCAATACGTGTTTTCCCCCAAGCAACTTCGCGCACATTGTTACGATAAGATTTGGATGCCAATTGAATATCGGAATCGCTTGCCCATGAATCTTGTGTGTAGGATTTCAATTCTTCTGGCACTGATTTTATAGCAGAAGGCAAAACGAAAACAACATGTTCATTGTTGGTATAATGAACCGCTTGATGCCGCAAAGCATATTCTGAAATTTGTTCGGAACTGAGCGATTTAGAAAGGTGTAATATCATTTCAATTAAAATTTGTCAAACAGATGAAACCAGAAACATCGTTGTTTTCGTTCACTGTTATCGCTAAATGTGGTTGTTCAGATAAGTTATTTAGTTGCATTCGGAAAGAATCTGCATCGATGCGTTCATCTACCCAAACAATAGGAAAAGGTCCGAATTGCATGGCTACCGATTTACCTCCCACGGCATTTAACCAATGATCGGGTAATTCGATTGTCTCGAATTGAGCATATTGATTGATAAATGGAACCGTTTCCGGCAAGCGCAAAGAAAAAGCCTGTAATAATTCGGGTTCTGAAAGCGAAATATCACTCACTTTCCAATGCATAATGGGTTTATCGCGAAGTTTAGAAACTGTTTCAAATACGGTTTCTGCAGAAAATAAATAGGATCCCGATACAACTTGTGGAATTCCCATAAAGGTTAAAACCGATGAAATTTCGGCCGTTACACCTCCATCAACAATAAGCGGAACTTTCGGATACATGAACCGAAAGCGCATGATATTGGCAAACTGCTCTTTTTGAAATTTCCCTCCACTGTATCCGGGAGTCGTGGTCATAATGAGCAAACTCGAAGCAACTTTTTCGTAAGGTTTAAAAAGTTCAGGTGAACTTGTGGCCAAAATCGCCAAACCTACTTTTCCACGCATATCTTCGGGAATGATTAGCGTGGAATGAAGTGCTTCCAATTGGATAACAATGGCTTCGATTCCCGATTCCCGAATTTCATCCCAATATTTTACCGGATCGGAAGTAATGAGATGCAGATCCATCGGTGTTTGTGTAATCTCGCCAAGGGACTTTGCAAAGTCGAATATCTCCCGATTTTCAACGCTATCGAGGTGGTAAAAATTAACACCTGCCTGATCGAGCATGGAAACTGTATCAGGAATTTGACGTTTTTGAAGTGAACTGATGGATGCCGAAATGCGCATTGGCAGTATGTTACTGGCGTTTTTGAAAAAATAAACCAGTCTGCAATATTAGTTCATTCATTCCGATTCTAAAAATTCCCGTAGTTTCGCAAGCCAAAATCAATTCAAATTAAATGACAAATCGAGTATCAGACCGGCTTATGGTCCTCAGCGAATCTGAGACACTGGCAATGGCTCGCCGAACTAGAGAACTTAAGGCACAAGGCATTGATGTTATTAGCTTGTGCTTAGGAGAACCCGATTACGACACTCCGCTTTTTATTAAAGATGCAGCCAAAAAAGCAATTGATGAGAATTATACACATTATCCTCCAGTAGCTGGCTATCCGGAATTGCGTGATGCCATTTCCTTGAAGTTTAAGCGCGATAATGGAATTGACTATGCAGCCGATCAAATTGTTGTTTCTACTGGAGCCAAACAATCCATTGCGAATGTCATCTTAAGTTTAATAAATCCTGGCGATGAAGTCTTATTGCCTTCGCCATATTGGGTGAGTTATATCGAAATAATAAAGCTTGCAGGAGGAATTCCGAAAATTATTTATGCGGGGATTGAGCACGATTTTAAAATTACTGCCGATCAACTTAAGCCGCATGTTTCTGATAAAACACGCATGATGATTTTTTCATCGCCGTGCAATCCAACTGGATCAGTATATTCGAAAGAGGAGCTTTCAAACATTGCTGAGTTCTTTCAGAATTATCCTGAAATCGTGATTGTATCGGATGAAATCTATGAACACATTCGTTTCAAGGGAGAACATTGCAGCATTGCTTCCTTACCCAGCATGTTAGATCGTGTTGTAACAGTGAACGGACTCTCGAAAAGTTTCGCCATGACCGGCTGGCGGTTGGGTTATATTGGTGCGCCCAAATGGATTGCTTCGGCTTGTGATAAATTCCAAGGACAAATCACTTCTGGCACGTGTACGATTTCTCAACGAGCAGCCATAGCAGCACTTTCTGCCGATCCAGAGGTTATACAACCTATGGTGGATGGATTTCTGAAACGACGTGATTTGATGTACGGACTTTTGAAAGAAATCAAAGGACTGAAGGTGAATGAACCTGAAGGTGCCTTTTACTTCTTCCCCGATGTTTCTGCATTTATTGGAAAGAAAGCCAATGGTGTTGAAATAAATTCAAGTCAAGAACTCACTATGTATTTGTTGAATCAATATCATTTGGCAACCGTTGGTGGAGAAGCATTTGGATGCGATAAATCGATTCGCTTATCGTACGCATCGTCCGAAGAAATTTTGATTGAATCGGTTAAGCGACTAAAAGCAGGATTAGAAAGTTTACTATAATGAACAAGGAAGAGCTTCTAAGAATTTTCGATTCTTTCAACAAAAAACGGGTTTTAATTATTGGCGATGTGATGGTTGATAGTTATATCTGGGGAAAAGTTGACCGCATTTCGCCAGAAGCTCCTGTGCCTGTTGTTGCTGTTCAACGCAAAGAAAATAGATTGGGTGGAGCTGCGAATGTTGCACTCAATGTAAAAGCTCTGGGTGCAAATTCGGTTTTGGCCGCTGCTATTGGAAATGATTGGGAAGGAGATACTTTCCTCAAATTGTTAGAACAAGAAGGTTTATCATCCGAAGGTATTATGCGATTAAGCCGACCTACAACTGTAAAAACCCGAGTTTTAGGAAATCAACATCAGTTGTTGCGCATAGACGCAGAGGATGACAGCGAACTTTCGACTAGCGACTCTCGTATTTTTATTGAAAGTATCATCAAGCTTTTGCGAAGCGATCGTTTTGATGTCATTATTTTCGAAGACTATGACAAAGGTTTAATTTCTCAAAACTTGATTGAATCGGTGGTTTCACTTGCTAAAGAATTGAATATTCTTGTTGCTGTTGATCCCAAAAAACGGAATTTCCTTTCCTATAAAAATGTGAATCTGTTCAAACCCAACTTGAAAGAAATCAAAGAAGGGTTGAAGATGGATGTCGACCCCAAATCGTTGGATTCTTTGATTGCTGCAGATAGTAAGTTGCGAGAGGAATTGAATCACACCTGGAGTTTAATTACTTTATCGGAACATGGCATGTTTGCAAGTAATGGAACTGAACTGAGTCAAACGCCTTCACGACCAATCATTATTTCGGATGTAAGTGGAGCTGGAGATACCGTTATTAGCACGGCTGCATTGTGTTTATCGGCAGGAGCAGATATTGAAACGAGCACTTTTTTAGCAAACTTAGCTGGAGCAAGTGTTTGCGAAAAACCCGGCGTTGTTTCTGTAAATGCAGCATTTTTATTAGCAACAGCTATTTCGTCCATAGAAAAATTGTAAAGAAACACACTCATTTTGCGAACAATGCCCATAATGGGGCGTTAGAATCATATGAAAGTTACACCCTACGAACATTCTTCGGACAGTAAAAAGCAACAGATTGAGCAGATGTTCGATAATATCTCTCCCAAATACGATTTCTTGAATCGTTCTCTTTCTCTGGGTATTGATGTTTGGTGGAGAAAAAAAATGATGCGTGAATTGAAAGGCCTTGCTTTGAATCAAGTATTAGATATCGCAACTGGCACTGCCGATGTAGCATTAGCAACAAGCAAACTCAAACCAAATTCCATCATTGGTGTAGATATTTCGGAAGGAATGTTGGCGGTTGGAAGAATTAAGGTGGAGAAAAAAGGACTCAGTTCCTTGATTAAACTTCAAAAAGCCGATTCAGAAAATCTTCCATTTTCAGAAAATCAATTTGATGCAATTACCGTTGCATTTGGTGTTCGGAATTTTGAAAATTTATCCAAAGGTCTCGATGAAATGTGCCGAGTTCTAAAGCCTGGAGGCAAATTGGTTATCCTTGAATTTTCTCGACCAAGAATTTTTCCAGTAAAACAACTTTATGATTTCTATTTCCGGTACTTTTGTCCTTGGTGGGGAAAAGTAGTTTCGAAGGATAACTCAGCATACAAGTATCTCTATGATTCTGTATCTGCATTTCCAGAAGGAGAACATTTTTTATCTATCGCTAATCAAAGTGGATTTAAACAACTAAAAGCGCAACGTTTAACATTTGGAATCGTAAGTTTGTACACTGCAACAAAATAACAATTGAATTTATTCGTTGAAAACATCTAAATCATATACCTTGTTAACAAAGCGTTTTCTATTATTTTTGGTACTTAGCATTGTTGCTTCAACATCTTTTTTGCACGCTCAACAAAGAGACCGGAAAGTATGGAATCTGCAGAACTACGATTTGCAAACCGTTCACTTTGGATTTTTATTGGGAGTAAATTCCTTTAATTTCGTAGCAACTCCCATCAGAGATTTACGCGATGTAGATTCTGTAATGAGTATCAGTCCTGAAGCGGGAATGGGGTTTTCATTAGGGATTATTTCCAATTTGCATTTGGGTGACAATTTTGACTTACGTTTTACACCAACGCTTTCATTTGGCGAACGAAAGCTTATCTATCAAATTCGCGTAACACCGACAATTATTAATGATTCAGCCACCACCGACACCAAATTCAAAAGTGTAGAATCAACATTCCTCGAATTTCCATTATTACTTAAGTTTAAATCGGCACGACTTAACAACGGAAGAGCCTATGTCATTGGAGGTGTAAAACCTGTAATTGACCTAGCATCTCAAGATAAAGTAGATGATAAGGGCGAAAATATATTGAAACTTAAGAGGAATGATTTGAATTGTGAAATTGGGTTTGGTCTTGATTTCTACACTCAGTATTTTAAGTTTACCCCTGAGTTTAAAATGTCTTATGGTTTAAATAATTTAATAGTTCAAGACAACAATATTTACACATCGAGTTTACAAAGTATCCGGTCGAAAGCATTTTATATTTCCTTCACTTTCGAATAAACGATGCATCAAGAATTGCAGTTAACGCTGAGCCCCATGCTTGGGTACGATGCAAATCTGCTCAAAGAACATGTTCGAAAAGAGCTTCAGTTAGCCGAAACCGACCAACTTCATGTTATTCCGCTTCGTCGATCACTTGACG
>Ga0315907_10005230_pt1 | contig 14217 bp, 11 predicted proteins | sample LakEriMetagenome_3_FD_203525 | JGI IMG/M metagenome (GOLD analysis project Ga0315907, IMG submission 203525) | Freshwater fungal communities from buoy surface, Lake Erie, Ohio, United States - Buoy 12 MA123 | ecosystem: Environmental > Aquatic > Freshwater > Lake > Lake biofilm | place: USA...
AACAATTCTGCGAAGTTGCATGAGGTGCTGCGCCGCGACCAACTTGTCTTGCCCGCTCCATACCCACCTCAGCACATCTTCGTCCAGCATGTTCCATTGCAAGCGAGGTAGTACACGCGTTCCTGTTTTAGTTCTAGAAACTAACAAACCCTTGGCTTTGATTCGCATCAAAGCCTCGCGAACAGACGTACGCGCCACTCCCAACTCTAGTGCCAATTCGGGTTCTGATGGCAATGTTTGTCCCTCACCCCACTCGCCCTCAACTACACGACGGGCAAGCATTTCTGTCACGGAATGGGTTGTTTTGCGCTCGAATATGGCAGGACTACTCATAATGCCCCAACCTCAGTTTCCCAGCGTAGACTTGATCTGAATTTGTCTTTATTAGTCATACAAATAGATTTCATAGAACCATAGTATCTTGTAAATTGTTGATTTATTTTGAGGGTTTCCACTTATTTGCAATTTTTATTTGTCAGTCAAAATTAAATTTCAAAATGATCTGATGACTAACTCAGGAGACTCAAAATGACCCCAAACTTAACCCCAAAACCGCTTTCCCGTCGCACGCTATTAAAACAAGCCGCTGGCGTCACTGCAGGTGCAAGCTTAGGCATGCCAGCAATTGCACAAAGTAAGCCATTTGCCGGACTTAAGCTTCGGGGTGCTGCCTATCAACACGGTTTCTTCAACCATTTGAGAAAGTACATTCCAGAGTTCGAAGCCGCAACCGGTATGACGGTTGATCTGCAACTTTCTGCCTTTCCCGTTTACAACCAACAAGCCGATTTGGAGTTGTCGAGTGGAGGAAGCTCTTGGGACTTCTGCAATGTCACTTTCATCTTGGCCGCTCGCTGGATATCAGCAGGACTACTGACCAATCTCGACGACTTTACTGGCGATCGCAAACTCACTCCCGCCAGCTGGAATCCCGACGACTTTGTAAAAGGCGCACAAGTTCCATACACCGACAAAGATGGCAAAACGTTTGGCTATTCATGGGAAGGAGGAGCGATGTTGATGGGGATCAGTCGGATGGATCTCATGAAAAAACGTGGCTTATCTGTACCCAAAACGTTTGATGACTTAATGAAGGTGGCCGATGGGATACATGGACAACAAGATGTGACAGGCTTTGTGAGTTCGAATCTCCACCACTGGTTCCTGCCGCCTTACATACATGGTTTCGGTGGCGATATTTTTGCAAGCCCACCCAACGACATTAGGCCAACATTGGACAGTTCAGCTTCAGTACAGGCGGTTGATTATTACAGCCGCCTACTTTCCAAATACAGTCCTCAGGGTGTTCTTGGTTACACCGAAGATCAGGCGCGAGCTGCATTGATTGGTGGACGCTCCAATATATTTATTCATTCTAGTTCGTGGGTCACTTCGATGCTCACTGCGCAGGACAGTAAAGTCAAAGAAACCGCTCTCGTTACACGAATGCCTACAGGGCCAAGGGGCGACTTTCCTGCCTCAAATAGCCAAGGTTTGGGCATTCCAAAAAATGCAAAAAATAAGGAAGCCGCGTGGGCATTTATTCAATGGGCATTGAGTCCGGAACTCACGGCACGCATTGTGAAAGACACGGGCCATGCCTCCATCTGCCGCCGCTCTATCATTGAAAGTGCTGAATACAAGCGTCTCAACACGATCAATGGTCAAGATATTGGCAAGCTCTACCTTGATGTATTGCAACAACCTGCTGTAGGACGCAATTACATGGCTTATCGCACCGTCAAGGAGTTCCCGTTGATGGGCGATGTGGTGAACAAAGCAGTCGAACGTGTTGTTTCAGGACAAATGCCAGCTGCTGAATCAATGCGCGTTGCACAGGAAGCTGCGCTAAGCAGCTTGCGGCGCAGTGGAGCTAAGGTTTAAATCTGCTCCACCGTGGCCTCAGTTTCATACGAAAGCCAGCGTAGCCGTTTTGCGCGTCAGGCCATTGCCCCCAGCCTCCTCTTTCTGGTGCTGGTGGCTGGCCTTCCAACTTTGTTCCTCATCATCACCAGTTTGACTCCTGGAGCATTGGTCAATCCAGGCTCCTTAACAGACTTTTCTGATCCATTTCGAAACTACACCTTGTTGCTAAGCGACGAGCGATTCACAGGCTCCTTGTGGGTTCAAGCCAGGCTAAGTTTGTACACCGTGACGCTGCAGGTTTTAATTGGAACTTTAATGGCTTTGCTGGTGCATGCCGGTCAGGGACGATGGCAGTCTTTACGACATCTGTTTGTCATACCCATGGTATTGCCGCCCATTGTCGTCGCCGTTATTTGGAAGCTGATTTACACCCCCGACATCAGTCCTATTTATCACGCAGCTAAAGCAATGGGTATTGTGTTGCCTTCGCTAACGACCCATGTTGACTTTGCCCTTTGGGCCATCGTCATTGCAGACACATGGGAATGGGCACCTTTCACTTTTCTAATGGTTCTAGCTTCTCTTCAGACTTTGCCAACTGAGTATGTTGAAGCGGCACGCATGGATGGTGCTGACTCGCTAGGTGTTTTTTGGCACATTGTTCTTCCGTATATTGCTCCAGTTTTATTGGTCTGCACCTTATTTCGGGTGATAGATAGCATTAAAGCTTTTCCGTTAATCTTTCTTTTGACAGGTGGCGGGCCAGGATCTGTGACTGAGGTCACGAATTATTACGCCTATCTAGTGGCATTCAATTTCGGTGAGCTGGGATACTCCAGCGCGATCACTGTGGTGCTTTTATCTTTAACCGTATTAATCAGCTGGGCGGCAATGCGCGCAAGTCGCACGACCCAGTCAATAGAATGAAAAAACACATAATTTTCTGGGCAGTTCCTTTTCTGCTTTTTTTGATGCTAACGCCTTTTTTATGGCTACTTCAGATGTCGTTCAAGCCGACCCCGCTGATTTTGGAGTTCCCACCGCAACTTATTTTCACACCCACTCTTGAGCATTACGTTGGCTTGTGGAAGGATGGATTTCCAGAGTCTTTTGTGAATAGTTTGATTACCAGCACCGCCTCTACCGCTCTGGCACTTCTTTTGGGCATTCCCGCTGCATACGCATTGTCACGTTGGAGCGGGCGAGGAAAATTCGGTTTAGGCTTGGGCATTCTTCTGACCCGCATGGCGCCGCCCATTGCATTCACCATCCCGTTTTTTCTAGCCTACCGCTGGCTAGGACTGCTTGATACTCGCACCGGGTTGATTCTTATCTACATGACATTCAATTTACCCTTGGTCATCTGGATGATGCAACCATTCTTTGATGCCGTTCCAGCCTCACTTGAGGAAGCAGCTCTAATGGATGGCGCTGGCTTTCCAACGGTATTTGCTGAAATCGTCATGCCTGTGGCCTCAGCAGGCATCGCAGCAACAGCAATTTTATGTTTTTTATATGCTTGGAATGACTTTTTCTTTGCACTCATCCTCACACGCACTGATGCTCGTACTGCACCTGTTGCGGTGGTGAACTTTATGAATTACGAAGGTTGGGAGTGGGGAAAGATTGCTGCTGGAGGTTCTTTGGTGATGGCGCCTGTTCTAGCTTTTTCACTTTTAGTTCGACGTTATTTGGTCAGCGGATTGACTGCTGGTGCCGTCAAGGGATAAACCCATGTTGACTGATCTTAGCGGCAAGACAAAATTAGTTCCGGTGCTTGCATCTCCAGTTGACCACGTGATTGCGCCGAGTGCTTATAACCCAGCGTTTGCAGAGCGAGGACTGAATTGGTTGATGGTGCCCATGGGTGTGGACCCTGTGGACCTTGCTGCAACGCTAAAACAATTGGCCAGGGTCACTAACCTGCAGGGTGTTAATTTGACCATTCCTCATAAAGCACAGGCGTTCTCTCTTTGCCAATGGGTTACTGAGGAGGCTCGTGTATCTGGCATGGTCAATACACTTCGGCTAGAGGAAAAAGGAATTTGGTCAGGTACCAACACCGATGGGATCGGGTTCTTGAATGCGTTGCGTGCCCAAGAAATGCTAGACGTTACTCGACCAGTCTTCGTTGCAGGTGCCGGAGGCGCTGGAACAGCGATTACTTTTGCGCTTGCTAAAGTAGGGTTCACAACGATTGATGTCGTTGATATTGACAAGCAACGCGTCAGTGTCCTACTTCATTCTTTGCAATGTATGTTTCCTAACATCACACTTGGAAATAGTTCAGAAGCATTAACCAGGGCCGGGTTAGCAGTGAATGCGACACCTATGGGGCTTCACAAAGGTGACCCCTCACCATTTGACGCCAACTCCCTTCAAGACGATGCGGTATTTTTTGACATCATTGCAGCCCGTGACACGGAACTCATGTTTGCAGCAAAAGAACGCAATCTGCGTGTGCTGGGTGGACGCGCCATGATCGACCATCAGTTGGCACATCAGATTGAGTTCTGGCGCGGCGACCACTTTGCTTTGGCGCATAGAGATTGAATTCGGTTCATATTTTATTGTCTGCACTTTTAAAAAGGTATCAAGATGAAGCACACGAATAAGAAATTTTTTGTCCGAGTAATCGCAGCACTTCTGCTCGTTCATACGCCAGTCGCAATGGCTTGGCCGACCAGGTCAGTGCAGATGCTGGTAGGGTTTCCGGCTGGTGGTTCGGTAGATGTGTTGGCACGAGCCTTTGGCGAAGCCCTGTCGGCTCGGCTTGGACAGAGCGTGGTTGTACTGAACCGCGACGGCGCGAGTGGAACAATCGGAATGGCTGCGGGCGCCAAGGCCGAGGACGGTCATACCATTGTTTTTGGGCCTGCAGGCCCACTGGTTCTGCAACCCCACATTAAGCCCAATCTACCGTACAAGTCAAACGACATGGTTGGCATCTGCCAAACCTTTGTTAACAACTATGCATTGGTTACTTCTCCAAACAGTAAATACCGTAACCTTCGAGATGTACTCAATGACCCCGATGCTAAGGGTGATGGCGTAACCTATGGTTCTGGTGGCATGGGGACCATGCCGCACATCGGGGCGGTGATGTTCTCGTTGCAAAGCGGCGCCGCCATGCGAGCAGTGCAGTATCGAGGAGATCCACCACTCGTATTGGCTCTGAAGTCAGGCGATCTGCAACTGGCCTCGTTATCAGTGGGCGCAGCACAAAAGCAAGGCTTTCGTATTCTTGGCGTATTTACATCTACCCGCTTGGCCGACGCGCCCGAGGCGCCGACCATGACTGAGCAAGGCATACCCGTAGTGGCTAGAGTGTTTGGTGGACTGTACGTACCAAGAAGTATGCCACCTCAAGCAATCAAGTTACTCAAAGATGCCTGCGAAGAAGCAGTTAAAAGTGAACGCTATGTCAATGCTTCCAGGGCCTCACAGCAAGAGATTCTTTACCGAGACAGTGATGGGTTCAGCAATGCTTTAACAACGGAGTTTGATTCTCTGGGCCAAATCCTGCGCAAGGCCAACCTCAAGCTTGATTAATTTAGATCATGCATAAAAATTCCTTTGGCGGTCGAATTGGCCGAACCTGGCGCGAGTCCGAGCCTTGGTATCCTTCGCCGCCAGCCCAACCGGACAATGCACCAAATATCTTGTTCATCGTGCTTGATGATGTCGGCTATTCCGATCTAGGTTGTTATGGATCCGAAATTCAGACGCCTCGAATCGACGCATTGGCCGAAGCCGGATTACGCTACAGCAATTTCCACGTTACCGCCATGTGTTCACCCACACGGGCCGCTTTGCTCACAGGACGTAACGCACATGCGGTCGGCATGGGTGCGATCGCTGAATGGTCAACCGGCTTTCCTGGTTACCAGGGCCGAATCACACCGCAGGCTGCCACCATCGCCCAAATATTATTGCCTCATGACTACGGTACTTATGCAGTTGGTAAATGGCATCTTGCCAATATGGGCGACTATCCCACTGGCGGTTCACGCGAGTATTGGCCGCTGGGAAAGGGTTTCAACCGCTGGTATGGATTCTTAGGTGGCTTCATCGACCATTGGAATCCAGATCTGCACGAGGACAACCACCCTATTCAGCGCGAACCACGCAAAGGCTACCACCTTACAGAAGACTTGGTCGATCACGCCATTGGATACGTCCGTGATCACGTCACCTCTGCGCCCGGAAGGCCCTGGCTCACCTATCTGGCACTTGGCGCTGGTCACTGGCCGCTTCACGTCCCAAAGGAATGGACAGAAAAATATCGTGGTTGCTTTGACCAGGGCTGGGACTTCGTGCGCGAGCAGCGACTGATGCGCCAAAAATCGATGGGGCTGTTACCTGCAGATACACCACTGGCGCCACCCAACCCAAATGTGAGAGCCTGGTCTTCACTGGCGCCGCAGGAACAAATTTTGTGCGCCAAATTGCAAGAAACATACGCCGGATTTTTATCACATGCCGACCATCAGATTGGGAGGTTGATCGACTATCTCAAGTCCATCAACCAACTAGACAACACAGCCATTGTGCTTATTTCGGACAACGGTGCATCAGGAGAAGGCGGGCCAACTGGAGCGGTCAACATTCGTCGACACATGAGCATGGAGAAAGAAACAGTCGAATATGGCCTAGAACATATTGACAAGATTGGCAGCGAGTATTCTTTTCCGCACTATCCCATGGGATGGGCGCAAGCCTCCAATACACCACTGAAATGGTTCAAGCGAAATACGCATGGCGGGGGCATCCGTGCTCCCCTAGTAGTGCACTGGCCAGCGCGAATCAGTGATCGTGGAGGAATTCGTCACCAGTACCATCACGTCAGCGATCTGGTGCCAACGCTCCTTGATACCTTGGATGTGCGTCCACCTGAAGTACACCAAGGCCATGAACAGTTGCCGCTTCATGGCATCAGCATGGCTTACTCTTTTGACCAAGCCAATGAACCGACACGCAAACAGACGCAACACTTCGAGATGGCGGGCGACCGCGCGATCTGGCACCAAGGTTGGAAAGCTGTGACACGACACAACAAGGGTGATGATTTTGACGACGATCGATGGGAGCTTTACCACTTAGATCAGGACTTTGCTGAATTGCATGATTTATCTGAAAAGTATCCAGAACGGTTGAACAAACTTGTAGATCTGTGGTGGGAGGAAGCAAACCGCTATGGCGTTCTACCTCTTGACGACCGAGATGTTGAGCGATCATTGGAGTGGTCGCGACAACAGGTGCCAAGACGCTTTGAGTTGCAACCTAGTATGGCCCGCCTAGATAGGCAACTGGTTCCACCCATCAACGATAGAAGCTGGCGTATGAGTGCACATCTGCGAGAAGTTCAACCCGATGCGAGCGGAATTGTTGTGGCTTGTGGCAGCCGATTTGGTGGCTACCAACTTCATTGCCAGAACAAAATGGCCGTTTTTACCTACGCTGTGCATGAGAGCCTTGTGCATCGCATAGAAATTGAACTCCCATTGGGCGATGCTCTATTGGAGATCGCATTCGTGCGAAACGGTGAACGATCTGGTCAATTTGATTTTTGGGCTAATGGCTTGCATGCTGGGTCGGCAGAGGTTAAACGCACTTGGTTAATTTTTGGCATGACGGGTGGCTTGACGTGCGGCCATGGCAACATCCCTGTGACCGATGAATGTTTGCCACCAAATACGGTAAATGGATTGCACTTGGAGAAGGTACTAATCGAAGTGGATGCCGATTCACAGGCCGAAACCAATTCTTATGGCGCAATACTTCAGGAGCAATGAAGAAATACGATTAGTAAGTTACAAATTCACCTTATGTTCTGTCCTGCTCTGCCATTTTCAATAAGGCTTAACCGTTTGCACTCATGACGGCCTGTAGGTGTCAAGATCACGTGAGCGTCCAGAATCTGGACTCCCCCTACCCTTTTAGATCGGGTTAGTATTGAAAGCAACTCAGCCTGTTGGAGTTTTAAAGAATTTAAATTATGGACTTACCACTCAGGTTGTCTACTGCACCGTGGTAAGTCTATTGAGGCTTGAGTTTGCCTACAGTTGAATGGGAAGTCCAAAATTAGAGACGAAAAAAATGCTTCCGAGGGAAGCATATCTAAAATTTATAGAATTGAAATCCTGCAAACTACCTAAGTTGTTGATAGTCTTAAAGATCTAGTTTGGTGGTGGGCGATGCAAGTTTCGAACTTGCGACCCCTGCAGTGTGAAGACGCCTTTAGACCACTACTTTCCCCAATGAATTCATTGAGTTAGTTGCTTGTTAGTAACTCAAAGTAGTATAGAAGTAGTATAGAAGTAGTATGGTTGTGAAATTAAATTACTGCTGATTTCTTTAAAGTAAATTTCGATATTCATTGCTTCAATGCAAGCTCTGCCAATCCACTAAATTGAAAGAAGCTCGAAGACTAACCCCAGCCAGAATCCGGTTGTGAGTCTTCTTCCATTGCAACGACCTAATCAAGCCAAAGATCACCGCTATCACTAAGCCCTCATTTAAGCCGTCAAGTCTCGAAGGGCCTTTGTGCTCAGAATCTCAACCCATTTTCGACCCAATAAAACAATACCATCACGCTCCATTTTTTTTAAAGCTAAAGACGTCTTAGGACGACTAACTCCACAACTGCTTGCTAGTTGCTCGTGGGTTGCTTGGATCAACAGTCTTGCATCGGGCCGAGTCGGTAAATCGGCCAAGATACGGATTAAACTGGCGCTCAACCTGGTAATAACACTGCGCGCAGAACCTGCTCTTTCTCGGGCCTGAACTTCTCGCAAACGCAGCCCTAAAAATCTGACCAAAAGCACCATCACTTCAGGGTCATAAAGCAAAACAGACTCAATGTCTTCAATTGAAATCCATTGAATGGTTGAGGGCTGACTTGCAACCAAATCACTACCGCTGGGCAAGCGATTGAACAGATAAGACAAAAGTGCGATTTCGCCAGGACCAAATGCGATGGGCACAATCTGCCCACTTTGAGTTCCTGGAATGTGAACAACTGCATTTAGACGGCCACTCATGACATAGGGCAAACGAGCCACGCTATCACCTGCTTTGACCAATATCTTTCCCGTTTTAAAGTTGTGCAAAGGGCGAGATTTCAAATCCACCGGCAAGGCTATGGCTTGCGCCAATTGACGTGACAAGGTTTGGCTGTTTTGCAACTCGACAGCGCTGATGGATGAAGGTTGCTTCAACATTAGGGTCATCCCCAAATTGTTACCTAAGTAACTGAACTAAACAACCCATGAACCCAATATCTTCTTTTATCCAATTCTCGGAGATCACTGCATGAACCATCGTCGCCGCACACTTAGCCAGTTGGCTGCTATCAGCCTGGCTGCCATTACGCCCGCTTGGGTCAATGCACAATCAAAGACACTGAAAATTATGGTGGGATACCCCGCTGGAGGCGCTGTTGATGTCGTGGCACGTCAAGTTGCAGAAGAATTGCGAGCTTCAGGCTACAACACCATTGTGGAAAACAAACCAGGTGCAGCTGGGCAATTGGCCACTGAAGCCATGTTGGCTGCCCCAAGCGATGGCAACACCGTGCTGCTAATGCCAGGCGGAAATGCCACTATTTTTCCCCACGTTTATCCAAAGTTACGTTACAGCATGAGCGATTTAGCACCCTTGGCTGGCGTTTGCTCGTTCACATTCGGTCTGGGTGTAGGGCCTGGCACCCCTGCTAAAACGCTCAAAGAATTTGTGGATTGGGCAAAAGCCAATCCGGGCAAAGCCAGTTATGGCACTCCAGGTTCTGGGACAGCAATGCATTTCTTGGGTGCGATGTTTGCGCGGCAAGCGGGTATAGATTTTCAGCACGTGCCCTACAAAGGAGGCGCTGCTGCAATGACCGATTTATTGGGTGGCAACCTACCCGCTTTAGCAACGACTTTGCCTAACTTAGTATCCCAGTATAAAGCTGGAAAGTTGCGCATTTTGGCTTTCTCGGGAGATCAGTCATTGCCCGGTTTAAGTGGCGTGAAAACGTTCAAGGAACAAGGCTATCCAGATTTACAAATTCGCGAGATATTTGGATTTTTTGCATCAAGCAAAACACCTGCCCCCCTATTGGCTGAACTCGAAAAAGCCATTGTCGCTGCCGCTAAGATGCCTCGCTTGGTTGCAGCCATTGAAAAACTGGAGTTCGACTCGGCCGTGGTTAGCTCTGCAGAATTAAGTCGACATTTGAAGGCCGACTTCGAGCGTTGGGGTCCTGTTATCAAGGCTACGGGCTACACAGCGGATCTGTGATTGCCTTTTGGCCTGCCGCATGAATTTTAAAAAACCCAATATTTTGTTGGTCATGAGCGACCAACACCGAGGTGACTGCTTTGGCTTTGAAGGGCGAGGCGTTAAAACGCCCCACTTAGATTTACTGGCAAAACAAGGCACCCGTTTTTCCACTTGCATCACACCCAACGTTGTGTGCATGCCTGCCAGAAGTGCGGTGCTGACCGGACTGCTACCTTTAACAAGTGGTGTGCATGACAACGGCATTGACCTTTCTGAAGAGTTAGCTCAGGAAGGCTTTGCAGGTTCTTTGAGAAATGCTGGCTATGACACACGGTTTATAGGTAAAGCGCATTTTTCTAGCAACCATTCTTATGCGAATAAACCAACAGGGCGCTGCGAAAATATTCCAAGTTCTCATTTGTATGACAAGGACTGGACGGGCCCTTACATGGGCTTTGAAAACGTGGAGCTAATGCAACTAGGTCACAACTATTGGTTGCCAGAAAAAAGTCCAGGTGGATTACATTACGAACGTTGGTATCACGGCGATGGATTAGGCTTACAGAAAGATGCACTTTACAAAGAAGCACTACCACCTCTGAGCAGTGCAGCACAAACTCATAACAGTGGATTGCCTGTAGCTTGGCACAACAGCACTTGGGTGGGCGACCGCACCATAGCATTCTTGCGCGAACACGGGCGCTTGAATCGCAAAGCATATCAAGATCAAACCACAACTAAGCCTTTTTGTGCATGGGTTTCATTGGCGGATCCGCATCATCCCTTTGATGCACCAGCACCTTGGTGTTGGACGCATCGCCCTGAAGAAGTTGATTTGCCAACTCATCGAAATCGAGATTTAGAGAACAGACCCTGGTGGCATCGTGCAGCATTAGAAAGCACACCAGGTGGCACACCCGAAAGTCGTAAAGTGCGTGAAGAATATTCGCGCATGCCACCGCAAAACGACACACAACTACGCGACATCATTGCCAACTACTACGGCATGATTTCATTGGTTGATCATCAAGTCGGGCGCATCTTGTCAGCATTGCAAGATGAAGGATTGGCTGAAAATACTTTGGTGGTCTTCACCTCTGATCATGGCGAATGGCTTGGCGATCACGGCCTAATGCTCAAAGGTCCCATGTTTTACGAAGGGCTCTTGCGTGTTGGTTTGATAGTGCGAGGGCCGGGCGTGGGCCTAGGCCAGCGCATTGATCAGCCTGTTTCCACACTTGATTTGGCAGCAACCTTTGGGGACTACGCAGGTACACCTGTTGCATCGGCTAAGCACAGTCAAAGTCTGAGGCCACTGTTAGAAGATCGGGCAGTGCCTCAACGTGAACACGCGTTTAGCGAGTGGCGACTTGGGCCTTCTCGCTGTGGCGTATCCCTAGACTTACGAGCTGTTCGTACACAAACGGCCAAATTCACGCTGGAATTTGGAAGTGGTGAAGGAGAACTTTATGACCTGTCTAACGACCCTCATGAAATGAACAACTTGTTTAATCACTCTGCCCACAAGGGCTTACAGGACGAAATGACTCAACGACTTTTCAGCAGGCCAGATGATGTGCTTGCAAACATGCCGGAACCTGTAGGTCCCGCATGACTGAGCGAGCTTGCAATACATTAATCATATTGACTGACGAGCAAGACGCCGAAGCTTTAAGTTGCGCAGGACACCCTTTTGTAAAAACCCCCCACCTAGATTCATTGGCTAAGCGTGGTACACGTTTCACGAATGCCTTTACCCCTTCGCCGATTTGTGTACCAGCACGTGCGTCCTTGGCGACAGGACGTTGGGTACACCAAATTTGCTACTGGGATAACGCGATGGGCTATGACGGCCGCATTGAGGGCTGGTGTCATGACTTGGCGCGAGAAGGCCAGCGAGTCGAGTCGATTGGAAAGTTGCATTATGTCAATTCAACTGCACCAACAGGATTTAGCGAGCAACACAACCCATTGCACTTGGCCGAAGGCATCGGCCAAGTATGGGGCTCAGTTCGCAATCCATTGCCAGAAGAAGCACGCTCATCGCATCTTTTTGATGAAATGGGCGCAGGAGAGTCTAGTTACAACCGGTACGACATGACCAGTGCAGAAAAAGCTGCCAAATGGATACAAGAGCGCACGCACGAATCCAATGCTTCTCCGTGGACTTTATTTGTAGGTTTTGTAGCACCTCATTTTCCGCTCGTGGTGCCACAAAAATACCTAGATCAAATTGACATCAACCGTATTCCATATCCACGTTTGCACCCCGACGATGGGCATGCAAGGCATCCATGGGTTCAACGCCATGCAGACTTTTCAAATGCTGACTTAGAGTTAGGAACACCAGAACGACGTCGCGAGGCCTTAGCTTCCTATTACGCATTGGTTAACTTTATCGATGAACAAATAGGTCTTGTATTGCAATCCCTAAAAAACTCGGGAATGGAAGGCTCTACCCGGGTCATTGTCAGCAGTGACCATGGTGACAATCAAGGCGTTCGCGGTATGTGGAATAAATCGACTTTGTACAGAGAGGCCACCAACATACCAATGCTAGTGGCAGGGCCAGATATTCCACAAAATCACTTGTGCAAAACCAATGTCAATTTGATTGACATAGCACCGACAGTGCTGGCCAGCGCAGGTTTGCCAGAAGACACCACTCTGCCTGGTCGCTCTTTATTTCAGATAGCCCGTGAACCCGATGACGCCATGCGAATTGGATTCAGCGAATACCATGCAGTGGGTTCACCCAGCGCTGCATATATGCTGCGTCAAGATCGATGGGCCTATCACCATTACGTAGGCTATGCACCCGAGTTGTTTGACGTGCAAACTGATCCAGGACAAACCGTCAACTTGGCAACAAGCAATGCGCACGAACATATATGTCGCGAATTTGAAAAAGTCCTCCGACAGCAACTAGATCCTGAAGCGATAGATCTAAAGGCCAAATTTGATCAAGGCCGATTGATTGAAAAATTTGGAGGACGAGAAAAGGCTTTGAATATGGGTCCAAAGGGAGCCAGTCCAGTACCTAAATAATCGTTCTGAATATTTCACAACTATTGACTGCAGGAATATCACCTACACAGTGCACTTGGCTACTAGCCATCATTGCTACGGAGGGAGAGGCAATCGAGAATTTAATGCATCTTTTTGAATAATAAAATTTTAAAAAATCTTTAAAATTAAAACTAATTATTAATCAAGCGTAAAGAGTCTTTACGCTGCTGACTTTTTGAGCAGATGGAAATATTAGCTGTTGGAATTGAAACTACCCTCAATGTACATGGCGTATCGAGAGTAACGACAACTTGATCTAAGTCAACGGTGACAGTAAACCAAGGGAATTCATATGTTGCACGCGTTCAAAATCTATATACATTGAGCTGAGGTCAACTACTTGCCAAAGGATTTCGCCATGAAAACCATCAGCCAATTCCTAGACCAAAGCAACAGGCCTGTTTATTCTGTCGGGCCGAATGCAACGATCAGAGAAGCATTAGAGATCATGGCGCAGCACAACATCGGCGCTCTATTGGTCATAGATGGTCAAACCTTGGAAGGCATTTTTTCAGAACGTGACTATGCACGAAAAGTTGCCCTCAAAGGATTGAGCAGCAACGATGCCAAGGTGAGCAAGGTAATGACCTCTAAGGTCATCACCATCAATACAAAACAATCTATTGATCAGTGCATGCAAATCATGACGGACAATCACATCAGACACTTACCCATCGTCAATGACACACAAGTGATGGGTTTAATTTCAATTGGTGATGTGGTTCGCGAAATGATTGCCTATCAGAAATCCATGATCGAGCAATTACAAAGTTATATTGCTGGGTAGCAACTTAGCAAGAGAATTCCCTATATCTTCTTTCATTCCCGTCATTCAGAATAGCTCAGGCAATCGCCTTATTTAGAATTTGTGCATGAGTTTTTTCCAAGGAGAAATCAGATGTATCAAAATATTGTTTTGGCCTATGACGGATCGCTTGAAAGTCAGCAGGCATTGCTCAATTGCAAAGACCTCTCGCAGTGGGAACACGCCAAGGTTCATCTGCTCTCAGTGGTTCC
>Ga0315907_10005236_pt1 | contig 14214 bp, 14 predicted proteins | sample LakEriMetagenome_3_FD_203525 | JGI IMG/M metagenome (GOLD analysis project Ga0315907, IMG submission 203525) | Freshwater fungal communities from buoy surface, Lake Erie, Ohio, United States - Buoy 12 MA123 | ecosystem: Environmental > Aquatic > Freshwater > Lake > Lake biofilm | place: USA...
TGGCCCGATCCCACGTGACGAGCTTCCCGCGAGCGAGGCGAGAAGGAGCACTGCCGCACCGATTCCGAGGGCGACGGTCCCGTGGGCCTGGCTGGCCGATGGCTGGGCGAGGCCAAGTGGGTTGCAGCGCTCGCAGAGGGCCGTCTGCAACGAGACGGGCGCCCCACATCGAACACACGCCTGCATCTGGGTGCGCACCTGTGGTTCGTTCATGCGTACATCATCTCAGTTTCGCCAGAAGCTGGAGCGCATCTTCAACATCACGTTCAGTGCGCACCGTCACGATCAGGCCATCGGCACCAGCCGCGTGCGCCTCTGCAAGTACCCCCTGCGGATCTCTGCCAAACGGCGAATCGATCAGCCTCTCGCTCGCGCTCAGTTGGTGCAGCAGGTGCGTTCGTACCAGCGGCTCAGCGCGACCAGTGGCGCCTTCGCGCTCGCGCAACTGGGCGAGGCCGGCGGCAAACGATGCAGCTGGCGCCACCCACTCATCGGCAAAAGAGGCCGCAAGGCTGATTGAGCTCGGATGATCGCCAGCGATGAGTAGGCGTAGACGTGCGCCGGGACGTGGGGCACTCGCCGCACCGTTCAGGCTCCCTGGCGTGGTGAGCGTCATTCGCTCGCTCGGATCGCCGCTCAGCATGGCGCGCGCAACGGCAACCTGTTCGCTCAGCGCCGCAATGCGCTCACCCACTTCGCCGTACGGCATGCCCAGCGCATCGTGCTCTGCAGCATCACCGCCAGCACCGATGCCGAGGGTGAATCGCCCCGGAGCAATTGCGTCAAGCGTCGCCGCAATCTTTGCGGTGAGCGCTGGATGCCGCTTCGTCACATCGAGCACCAGCGTGCCGACACGCAGATTCGGATTCTGTGCGAGTGCGGCGGCAGCGAGGGTTGTTCCCTCAAGCACCGGACGATCCGGCGCACCGCGCCCCATCAGGTGATCCCAGATCCAGAGGCGATCTATCGGCGCTGTGGCCAAGAGCGCAGCAGCTCGTAGCCAGGCATCTCCCTCGAGGCCGATGGTGCCGAGAGCGACGCCGACTGGAATCGGCGAGGTTCGCGTCACGGGTGAGCGGGTTAGCGAGCGCCGAGCGTTGCGGCGGCCTTCAGTGCAGCGCCGATCGTTAGATCAATGCGCTTGATCAGCTCATCTTCCGGGAGTCGGTACCACGGCTCGCTGCCGCCCTTGCGTGCCTCGGCGACAACCTTCGGATCGCGAATCGTGTCGGAGACCGTAAGGATTGTTCCAGCGCGAACCGGTCGGCCGTTGGCGCGCTCGCGCATCGCGAGCAAGAACATTGCGGCCGACTCCATCTCGACACCGAGATAGCCACGGACGCCCCATCGAGCGGTGCCGAGCGGATTCGGATCGTAGAAGACGTCAGAGGTGACGATCGGTCCGACATGCGTGGTCAACCCTTCAGCCTTTGCAGCTGCAACGAGAACGTTGGTCACGTCAAAGTCGGCCGTTGGCGCCGTCGGCTCGTCGAATCCTAGGATTGGGCCGATGCCACTGCTGGCGACTGCCGCCGAGGCGACAATCACATCGCCCGTATCAAGATGCAGGAAGCCGCCGCAGGTGCCGATGCGCACGAACGTCTCGACGCCGAGATTCAGTAGCTCTTCCATAACGATGCTGGTGGTTGGCGTCCCCATCCCCGTCGTCTGAACGCTCACCGGCACGCCGTTGATCGTCCCCGTATAGCCGAGGAGGCCACGATGCTCGTTGACCAGCTTCGCCTTCTCAAGGCCGCCGTCAAACCGCGCCGCAATACGCTTGGAACGGTTTGGGTCTCCTGGCATGAGGACGATGGGGGCGTAGTCGCCGCTCTCGGCGTGTAGATGGATCTGGCCCATGGAGCACCTCCGCAACTTCTGGGCCCACCTAAGGACGGCGGGCTCCGTTGCGTGTAGCGTACGCCTCATGAGCCCATTAGGAATCGGCGATCCTGGGATCCGGAGGTTCCTTGACCGCCCACGCTTCGGCAGCCTCGCAACCATCGACGCCGACGGTGCGCCGTTTGCCGCAGTGGTCTGGTACGAGCTCGTCGGCGACCGCATCCTGGTGAACAGTGCCGAGGGGCGCCGCTGGCCGGCGAACCTCCGCCGTGACCCCCGCTGCTCCTTCATGGTCGAGGACCGCTACGACTATGTTCAGATCCTCGGGCGCGTCCGAATCGACGACAACCAAGAGGTCGCCCAGGCGCAGATGGCGCGGATGGCCGCCAAGTACCTCAGTGATCCCGCTCTCTTGGCGAAGAATCTCGCGATGTTCAAAACGCAGCAACGAATCCTCATCGAAATCGTTCCCGAGCGCATCGGTGCGCACGGCAAGCCCATTGGAGAGGAGTAGTCATGAGTAAGGGTTCCGCAAAAATCGGGTACGCCGCAATGCTCGAGCAGTTCGGTCCGACCGAAGTCGTCGACTACTCCGTAGCCGCCGAGCAGGCGGGATTCAGCGGCGTGATGGCCGCCGATCACTTCCAGCCGTGGGTGCCAGAGCAGGGCTCAGCGCCATTCGTCTGGAACGTGATGACACTCCTTGCCGAACGCACCAAGGGTGATGTTGGCCCTGGCGTCACCTGCCCCGGTTGGCGCATGCATCCGGCCACCGTTGCGCAGGCGTCAGCAACGCTTGAAGCGATGTACCCAGGTCGGCACTGGCTCGGCCTCGGCTCGGGCGAAGCGCTGAACGAACATGTCGTTGGTGGCTACTGGCCCGAAGTGGGCGAACGCATCGCTCGAATGTTCGAGGCGATTGAGATCATTCGCAAGCTCTTTACTGGCAAAGAGGTGAAACACGCCGGCCGTTGGTATCAGCTGGAGAGCACACGCCTCTGGACGCTCCCCCCTGCTCCGCCACCAATCTACGTGGCGACCGCCGGCCCAATCACCGCCAAGAAGACGGGGGAACTCTGCGACGGCATCATCACCGTCGGCGCCGCCGATGAGAAGATCCAGACGGTCTTCGACAAGTTCGCCGAAGGGGCGCGTTCGGTTGGCAAGGACCCCGACACGATGCCGAAGATCCTGCAGCTCCATCTTTCATGGGCGCCGACCGATGAAGAGGCGCTTGCGAACGCCATGCGCGAGTGGCCGAACGGCGGGATGAAGTTCCCGAAGCAGGACATTCGCAACCCTGCGGACTTCCAGCAGATGGCGAAGCTCGTACGACCAGAAGACTTTGCCGGGCGCATGGTGATCTCCAGCGATCTTGAGACGCACCGCAAGACAATTCAGCGCTACCTCGATATGGGCTTCGACAAGATCTACCTGCATAACGTGGGTCGTAACCAGGCTGAGTGGGCCGCCGCCTTCGGGCGCGAGGTGCTCCCCTCCCTCACGGCGTGAGTCCACGCGTCGCTCTCCTTGCCGGCGGTGTCGGCGGAGCGAAACTCGCCCACGGCTTGCGTGCCGCACTCCCGGCTGGTGACCTCTCGATCATCGCGAACCCAGGCGACGATTTTGAGTTGCACGGTCTCACGATCTGCCCAGACCACGACACCCTGCTCTATACCCTCGCTGATCTTGGCGACCGCGAGCGCGGCTGGGGTCTCGCGGGGGAAACCTGGAACGCCCTTGAGCAGTTCGGCAAGATCGGCGCACCCGACTGGTTCCGGCTCGGCGATCGCGACCTTGCACTGCACATTCACCGCACGGCGCAACTGCGCGCTGGCGGGCGGCTCACCGAGGTGAATCGCGAGATCCAGCGCAAGCTTGGACTCAGTGAGGCGCCAATCCTGATGGCGACCGACGATCCGCTTCGCACGCGCCTACGCACTCCAGATGGCTGGATGGAGTTCCAGCCGTGGTTCGTTGGCGCACAAGCGAAGCCTGAGGTACTTGAGGTGGCCTTCGACGGCGCCGACGCGGCGCGTCCGACCGCTGAAACGCTCGAAGCCCTCGCCGCCGCAGAGCGCATCGTGATTGCGCCGTCAAATCCGCTGATCTCGATTGCTCCGATTCTCGCTATCCCTGGCATCCGCGAGGCGATCGCGGCAGCACGGGCACGCGGCGCAAAAGTCGTGGGGGTCTCACCGATCGTTGGCGGGAAGGCGCTGAAGGGGCCAGCCGACCGCATGCTCGCCGCGGCAGGGCTCGACGTATCGCCGGCGGGTGTTGCCAAACACCTGACCGGGCTGATGGATGCGTTCCTTGTTGAAACGTCGGACCTCACTCCTGCGCTAGCCGCGGCGCTCACGCCACACGTTCGCAAGAGCGTGGCTGCGCCGATCGTTATGAGTGATGATGCTGCACGCCTCGCTGTAGCGCGCGCCGTTCTCGCCGTCTCGTGACCGTCACCGCAATCCTCCCCTTCAGGTCAATCGACTCGGCGAAGTCGCGCATGGCGCTACTCCTCAGCGAAGAGGAGCGTCGCGAGTTCTCAGCACGTCTCCTTGAACGCACCCTCTTGGCGCTCGGTAGCGCCAACAGCGTCAGTAACGTGATCCTGGTCTCGCCAGATCCGCTCGGCCGCGCCCTCGCGCGCAGCGGCGGACATGAGGCGCTCGATGATGGTGGCGTTGAACTGAATGCGGCGATTGCACTCGGCGTACGCCACGCCACGGCTGGTGGAGCATCTGCGGTGCTAGTTCTGCCCGTGGATCTTGCCGAAATCTCCGCAGCAAACATTGATGCGCTTGTGAACGGTTGGTCGGGTTCGCAGCCGGGCCTCCTTGCATCGCCAGATGGCGGCACCTCGGCGCTCTTGGTATCCCTCCCACACGACTTTACGCCGCAGTTCGGAGCGAACAGTGCAGCGGCGCACCGTACCGAGCTGAGCCGCGACGGTGCCCACGTCGAGGCGCTCGACTCACCGCTCGCCGCCGACCTCGATACGCCCAACGACCTGAAGGCCGCCATGGAGCGTGAGCGGGCTGTAGCCACGCCAGCGCCAACAGCGGGCCTGCTCGCACTCCCCATTGATGGGCTCGGTGAGATTCAGCCCGGCGATGATCTACCAGAGATGATCGCCAGTTGCGTGGCAACGATTGCAGCAACGAGCGCGATCGGCGGCCTGCGCAGCGACGATGTGATCGCCGTGACGCAGAAGATCGTCTCCAAGGCAGAGGGGGCCATCGTTGAGCTAACCACCATCACGCCACGACCAGAGGCGGTGGAGTACGCAACGAAGTGGGGTCGCGACGCGCGCCAGGTTGAAGTGGTGCTGCAAGAGGCCGTACGTGTTGTACGCATGGATCGCGGCGTGATCATCACCGAGACCGCACACGGATTTGTTCTCGCAAACTCTGGCGTTGACGCCAGTAACGTTGGTCCGCGTAGCGGCGAGGTGGTGACACTCCTGCCGCGCGATCCCGATGGCTCGGCGCGCGCGATTCGCGAGGCGATCCGCCTGCGCACTGGCATCGCGCCCGGAGTCATCATCACCGACTCCTTCGGTCGCCCGTGGCGCCTTGGTATCACTGACGTGGCGATCGGCGTGGCTGGAATTGCGGCGCTGGAAGATCTGCGCGGCAAGCCCGATGCTGATGGACGGACGATGGCTGCGACGGTGCGCGCCGTCGCTGACCAGATTGCCGCCACCGCCGAACTCGCCCTCGGCAAGACCGCCCGTCGTCCCCTCGCCCTCATCCGCGGTGCACACCCTCAAGTCGCAGAGGACGGGAGCGCCCGGTCGAGCCTGATGCCTCCCGATTGGGACCTCTTCCGGTAATCAGCCAGCCCAAATCTGCGGGGGGCGTAGAATCGCTGCATGACCAACGCAGAGACCCCCAAGGGATTCGGGCTGACGATTGACTTCGGCGCAGCTGCGCCAGCTACCGAACCTGCCGTTGCCACCAGCACCACAGCCGCCGCCCCAACGGAGACAAGGTTGTTGATTCTCGGCTCTGGGCCTGCGGGCTTGACCGCGGCGATCTATGCCGCTCGCGCCGCCCTCGCCCCTATCGTGATCGGTGGCTACGCCCCTGGCGGACAGCTGATGCTGACCAGCGAGGTGGAGAACTTCCCAGGGTTCCCTGAAGGGATCGATGGCCCCGAGCTGATGGCAAAGATGCGCGCACAGGCGGAGCGATTCGGCTCGGTCATGGTGGACCAAGATGTCGACCGCGTTGACTTGAGCGCACAGCCTCACCGGGTATGGAGTGCTGGTCGCGAGTTCCGCGCCGAAGCCATCATCATCGCAACTGGTGCATCGGCGCTCTGGCTTGGGCTGGAGTCTGAGACCCGACTCCGTGGACGCGGCGTCAGCGCCTGTGCTACCTGCGATGGCTTCTTCTTTAAAGGTCAAGAGGTCGTCGTCGTTGGCGGTGGCGATACCGCCCTTGAAGAGGCGCTCTTCCTGACGCGCTTTGCAACCAAGGTGCACCTTGTGCATCGCCGCGAAACCTTCCGCGCCAGCAAGATCATGATCTCGCGCGTCAAAGCACACGCGAACATCGAGCTGCACATGAACCGCGAAGTGGTGGAGGTGCTCGGAGAGAAGAGCACCGAGGCGGTCATGCTGCGCGACACCACTCCTGGCGCGACGAGCGCCCCAGAGCGTCTCGCCGCGGGTGGGCTCTTCGTTGCGATCGGCTACAAGCCGAATACAGCAATGCTCGGCGGCGCACTCCCCGTTGATGCGGCGGGCTACCTCCAGCTTGAGAGCGAAACCTCCGCCTCCCAGATCGACGGTGTCTTCATTGCCGGTGACGTGCATGACCACCGCTACCGTCAGGCGGTCACCGCCGCAGGTGATGGCTGTCGCGCCGCGCTTGACGCGGAGCGCTGGCTCGCGGAGCGCGACGCCTCGAGGTCGTAAGTGTCGCGCAGCGAAGATGAGATCGCGCTCATTGACACCGCTCGCGCCGAACTCCTCTCACTCGTCACACACGAGTTGCGCACACCCCTCGCGGTACTGAGCGCTTACGTTGAACTGCTGTCGGACGCAGCATCTGGGGCCTCTCCCGCGAAGCCAGCCGACCTCGCCGCCTGGCGCGAAGCTGCCATGCAACAGGTTGGTCGCCTCAACTTGCAGATTGATTCCATCCTCACCGCAGCCCGACCAGGCTCAAGCCTTCCACTCGAGCGTGCTGCGATGAACCTCGGCGAGATCACCGGTGCGGTGATTCGGGAGATGGCTCCGCTCCTGCGCAATCACTCGCTTCGCTGGGAAGAGCCAGAGTCGGCGATCATCGTGCTTGCCGATGAGAGTCGATTCCGCCAGGTGCTTGGCCACCTCCTTGAGAATGAGGCGAAGTACGCGCCCGTGGGCGAACCGATCTCGATTGGCTGCTGGGTGCGCGATGGCCGAGCCGAGCTCTATCTCACCGACGACGGGGTGGGGATCCCCCGCGAAGATTGGGAGGAGATCTTTGAGGCCTTTGTTCGCCGCACACAGCGCCCTTCGACGAGCGGCTCAGGGATCGGCCTCTATGCGGCGCGGCGCCTCATGGGGGCAATGGGTGGCGAGATCAAGATTGAGCCGAACGGATTCGGTGGAAGCCGATTCCTTCTAACGCTGCCGCTCGCCACCGAAGCGCACGGCATACTTGCACCATGAGCACTGCAGCGGCAACTACGCCCCTTGAGATCTTGGTCGTCGATGACGACCCAGCGCTCGTTGGCGCGATCTCGGCCCTCTTAACAGCTGGCGACTACAAGGTTCATGCCGCCTACAACGGCGTTGAGGCGGTCGAGGCTTTCGATGCCAAGAAGCCGGCCCTCGTCCTTCTTGACCTCGCCATGCCTGGTCGCGACGGACTCAACGTCATTCATGAGATTCGTACCCGCAGCGCCACGCCAATCATCGTGCTGACGGGTGAAGCGGATGAGGCGGCGAAGGTTGATGCCCTTGATGCTGGTGCCGATGACTACGTTACGAAGCCATTCGGTCGCCAAGAGCTCCTCGCCCGGGTGCGCGCAGCTCTGCGTCGCGGTGGTGAACCGGCCGACGGTTCCGCCCGCGACCGCACCATCACTGGTGCTGCAGGTCTACGCATCGACATCAGTCGACATGAGGTTCACGTGGGCGCGCATCTCCTCGCCCTCACCAAGACGGAGTTCAACATCTTGGAGGCTCTCGCCTCCGTGAAAGGCCGCGTTGTGACGCAGCAGCGACTCCTCGCGGCCGCTTGGCCGAACAAGGCCACCCCTGATCCGCTCCTCCTAAAGCCGCACGTCGCGCGCCTGCGCAGCAAACTGGAAGAGGCGGGCGGCCCACTCCCTGAATCGGTTCGCGGGGTCGGCTACCGACTAGGGGGGAGCTAGCTACTCCTCGCCTACGCCAATCAGGAGTGCGCTCGCAGTTGCGAGTGGCATTGCCAAAAGCACACCGGCAGTGCCAGCAAGCGCCCGAACTACTTCAACCGCAACGGTTTCCGTGCTGAGGCGGCTTGCGATGCCGCCAGGTGCGATCAGGGCAGCGACCACCAGTGGGAGTGATGCTGCGAAATAGGCGAGCGGCAACGTGTTGATCACCGCTCCAACATGAGAGCGCCCAATGGCCAGCGCTCGGCTGCCAACATCGAGCGTGCCGGCCCGCACATCCGCTCGGCGAATCTGCTCAACCGCCGCAACCTGCGTGGCAGCTACATCGTCCACGATGCCGAGCGTGCCGATCATTGCCGCGGCCAAACCAATACCGCGAAGGTCGACGTTGCCACCCAGGATTGGAATGAGGTTGACAAGGTCCGAATCTCCAGCAAATGGTGTGAAGGCGAGGAGACGATCAAGAAGAATGGAAATCAGCGCGACGGCGATGAGGCTCCCACCGATCCCTAAGACCGTTGCAGTTGCACGACGATTGAGCCCTTCCGTAATCACGACGGACGAGACTCCGACGACCAGGGCAATCGCCCCAGCGACGACCAGGGGTGATGCCCCGGAGAGGAGCGCGGGAATCCCGAACCGCACCAGTACGACGCCAGTAACGGTGAGCGCAAGAAGTGCGCGTGCGCCGACCGCCCCCGCAATTGCTACGACCGCAATCGCAAAGAGTGCAAGGGCGATCAGTAGCGCCCCACTTCTAGAGCGATCCGTAACGGCAAAGACCGCTGCCCCGCTGGCGTCGGTGACCTCCGCGAGGAGGACCTCGTCCCCCTTGTTGTATGGAATCGAGCCAGCAATGTCGCTCGCCTGATCCACTGAAGCGGTCAGGCGCTCTCCAAGCCGTGGGCCTTCAAGCAGTTCGACGGTCGCGCTACCGGAGGATCCCCCTTCGCCTGGAAGCGGCTGGGAGACGAGAACAGCGCGCAGGAGTACGGGCGCATTCGTGTCGGTTGGGAGCGTCCATGGGCTTGGGGCCACGAGGAGCACGAGGAGCAGCGTCGCCGAGGCCAGCAGGCGGGCGACTCCAGCGAGCCACGCTCGGCTCGTGCGGGGCGACCGACGGTTGCTAGTGCGCGTTTCTGGCATTGATACCCCCACTGATTTGCATCATCGTAGCCGCTCATCTGGCGTTTACCTGCGAACCCTAGAATCAGCCCATGCAAGAACCAGCACAGGGAGCCCCCGTCGCCATTCGTATCCTTCGTGAGCAGCAGCGCCTTGAGCTGGATTGGCGCGATGGACATGTGAGCACCTATGAGGCGATTCCGCTGCGATGGCTCTGCCCCTGTGCCTATTGCCGCGGCGAGGCTGGCCTCCCCGGCTGGCTCGACGCCAATCCGACTCTTAGCCCAAGCCAGACGAAGCTTGAGGGCGGCGAAATGGTTGGGAGCTATGCACTCTGTCTCTTCTGGGGCGATGGCCATCGGACCGGCTACTACACCTGGTCGCTGCTACGCCAGCGCTGCTCCTGCGCCAGCTGTATGAGCACCCCGCGATGACGCTTGGCGTCAGTCGCGAACTCTCACTCCTCGCATTCAACGCTCGTGTTTTGACGGAAGCGTCGAACAGCAAGCGCCCCCTACTCGATCGCTTCCGCTTTCTCGGCATCGTCGCATCAAACATCGATGAGTTCTACGGCGTGCGCGTTGCCGGAATTCAGGACCAACTGGTCGCTGGCGTGCGAACCCCTGGACCTGACGGCCGTACTCCCGACGTGCAGCTTGCCCTGATTCGCGAAGCGACCGACCTCCTAACCGAATCGGCACAGGAGAGTTGGGGCACGCTGATCGAAGAGCTGCGCAGTGCTGGGTTGCCGCTGCGAAGGTGGTCCGACCTCGATGCCGCCGAGCAGTCGATCCTCACGGAGCGATTCACGCGAGAGATCTTCCCCGTGCTCACCCCTCTCGCAGTTGACCCGGGCCACCCATTTCCGCTGATTAGCTCGCTCAGCCTCTCGCTCGCAGTGCGGCTCCGCGCACATCGTGGCGAGGAGATTTCACTGGCGCGCGTAAAGGTGCCAACAATCCTCGGACGAATCGTGCAATTCGGTAACGGCGATTGGATCTTGATGGAAGAGCTGATCTTCGCCCACCTTGACCTTCTCTTCCCTGGCACAGAAATCGTTGACGCGCACCTCTTCCGAGTCACGCGCGACGCTGACCTCGACACCGTTGAGGAGGAGGCGGACGATCTTCTGGAGGCAATCGAAGAGGGGCTTCGCCAACGCCGATTCGGCAGCGTGGTGCGACTAGAGGTTGGCACCGAGATGCCAAGCACACTGCTTGAGATGCTCTTGGTGGGACTCGAGATCAGCCAGAACGAGGTGCAGGTTGTTGAGGGGACGCTCGACCTCTCCGTGGCGCTGCAGGTTGCAAGCCTCCCTCGCCCTGAGCTTCGAGCCCTGCGCTGGCAGCCGGTCACCCCCGCGCGCATCACTGCGAGTCAGTCAGCCTCGTCACCGAGCGGCGACATCTTCAAGGTGATCGCGGAGGGCGACCTGCTGGTCCACCACCCGTATGACAGTTTTGAGGCAAGTGTCGACCAGTTCTTCGCCCAGGCAGCCGATGATCCTGAAGTCCTCTCCATCCGCTCGACGCTCTATCGCACTGGAGCAACCTCAAGCATCCCTGCGCACCTGATCCGCGCTGCGCAGGCAGGGAAAGAGGTGGTTGTCCTCGTTGAACTGAAGGCCCGCTTTGACGAGGCTGCCAACATCGAGTGGGCACGACGACTCGAAGAGGCGGGCGCGCACGTGGTCTACGGCGTCATGGGCCTTAAGACGCACTGCAAGGCGACGTTGATCACGCGACGAGAGGGCTCCACGATTCACCGCTATGTGCACCTCTCCACGGGGAACTACAACCCGAAGACGGCACGTGGCTACACCGACATCGGCCTCTTCACCACGAACGAGGTGATCGGCACCGATGTGGGAGTCCTCTTCAACTTCCTGACTGGTGCCGCGCGCACCTCGTCGTACCAGCGCATCCTCGTAGCTCCGGACTATCTACGCAGCGAGATCAAACGGCGCATTGATCACCTCGCCGAGCAGGCACGCGGCGGCGCTGAGACCTCGATCACGATCAAGGTGAACGCGTTGATTGATCCCGAGATGATTGCGACCCTCGACCGTGCCGCCGAGGCGGGTGTCTCCATTGACCTCATCGTGCGTGGCATGTGCGGCCTTCTGCCGAATCCGGCGCGCCACGGTACACGCCTGCGGATTCGCTCGGTCATCGGTGACTACCTTGAGCACAGCCGCATCTACCGTTTTGCAGGGCCAGATGGGGTTGAACTCTTCGCTGGAAGTGCCGACCTGATGGAGCGCAACCTTGACCGGCGCGTTGAGGTGCTCTTCCCACTTGAAGATCGTGAGGTGCGCCGCAAGGTTGACGAGATTCTCGCCGCGCTCCTCGCCGACACATCTAACGCCTGGGAGCTGAAGCCAGACGGGGCCTGGGAACGGATCGCAGACACGGGCACCTCATCGTTTGAGACCTTGCGACAGGTGGCACTCGCCGCATCTCAGGCATAATCTCGCCATGGAGCGCGAGTTGAAATTCCTTCTCGAGCACGCGCACATCCCCGCACTCCCCAACGACTACCGGTTGGGTGAGCCCGAAGCCACACTCCACCTACTCGATGAGTACCTGGACTATCGCGGCCACATTCTCGCCGCTGGCTGGCGACTGCGACGCCGCCGAGCCGATGGCGAAGCGGTGCGCTACACGCTCAAATCCGTGCGAACTGTAGGCACCTCAGGCCCACTGAGTGAGCGGATAGAGATTGAGCGCACGCCAGAGCAGGGCGAAGAGCTCCCATCAGAGATTGTGCTGGCGCTCGCGGAGGCTGGAGTTGATGTGGCACACGTCCTCAATCGTCTGCAGCCGTATCTCACCCTTCGCCAGGAGCGCCAGCCGGTGACGATCTCGAATGGCGACGGGGAGTTCGCGCTGCTCAGCCTGGACGAGGTCCGCGCGGTCGCACAGACACCTGAAGGGGAGCGCCGCTGGACGGAACTCGAGATTGAGTTCCTGAATACCGCTACGCCAGAAGCTCGCGATCGCGCGACTCGTGAACTCACCGCATGGTTTGCTACGCAACCAGGGGTTACGGTCGGTGGTGAATCGAAGGTTGAGCGAGCGGCGCGGCTGCTCGCAATCTCGATCTAGCGAGAAGAGCCTGCTCGAGTCTCCATCACGAGGGTTGGCAGGGCCTCGCGCCAACCATCGCCCGCTCGCGCTACGGCAACAACCAGGCCTTCACGAATGCCGCCGCGATCAACGCTGACCTCGCGCGCGGTGGTTCGCTGCAGTAGCGCCTCAACGATCGCAATCCCCGCTGGAAGGAGTCGCGCGCGGCGCTGAGAGATTGCAAAGCGCTCCGCAACCTCCTTCGCCGTCAGTGCAACGAGCCGCTCCCCCATTGCTGCGAGATCTTCGCGCTCAATCGTGCGGCTGATCAGAGTTGCCGGAACAAGCTTGAGCAGCCGTGTTGCAGTCCCGCCCACCAAGATCAGACGATGAACATCGGCAACGGTAAGGTCAGCCAGCGCGATCTGGGCATGTCGACGGAGCTCCTGCCACTCGCGCGGCCGTGGTGGGTCCTGGTATGAGACGCGCGCCAGGAGGCGAGCCGAGCCGATGGAGACGCCGATCGCGCGCGGCAACTCCCCTGGATGCAGCTCAACCGCTTCGGTTGAGCCGCCGCCAATATCAATGACGAGCTGTGGCACCGAGTGGTCGTGTCCGTGGTGTAGGCCAAGAACGGTGAGGAGCCCCTCCTCTTCATGGGTGAGCACGATTGGTGCAGCAAATTTTGGTCCACGAAGTGCGCGCAGCACACTCTCCTGATCACGGGCGCGACGGAACGGTTCAGTCGCAACGACAAACAGCTCATCCGCACCCAAGACGCTGGCACGCGTGCGAAACGCCGCGAGCGCGTCACTAATTGCTGTGGTGGCCTTACGCCCAATGGTGCGGTCCTGCTCGACCAGCCGACCGAGCTCAATCGGCATCGACTCATCGGCGATCACCTCTTGGCGCACCCCGTCCGAGACGGCCACATAGAGGTGGGTGGAATTGGAGCCGATATCGACCACGGCACAGACCCGTGGGATGCCAGCGTGTGAACTGCCTACCCGGCCACGGCGGGCCTTGGGGGTCTGCGGGGTGGCGCCTGAACGCGGCCTCGCCGCGTGAACACTGCGTGAACGCTTCCCTGCCACCATTCGCGCATCCTAGCCGTGAACGGAGATTCCCTCTTGGCGGGGCTGGGGCGGTAGGATGTGAACCAATTACTTGAGCAGCTCGGAGGGAAGATGCCAACAGGAGACGATCAGGGTCGAGTCGAGAGCGAGATCCAGGAGATCCTCGCGCGCACCGCGTCCGACGGGGCCACGGCGGCGCCGCAGGGCGCCCGCGAGCCGCTTGACCGCGAGCTGCGCAACATCAAGGAGACGGTCATTCGCATGGGGAGCATGGCTGAGGCGGCGATCCGTGACGCCCTCGATGCGCTCGTCACCCACAACGCCGAGAAGGCCACTGCGGTGATCATCGGCGATCGAAAGATCAACGATATGCAGCACGAGGTCATTACCGCGATCACCACCACCATCGCAACGCAGAGCCCGGTGGCACGTGACCTGCGCAACCTCCTGATGATGAACCACGTCGTCTATGAGCTGGAGCGCATCGGTGACCATGCGGCATCCGTCGCGAAGATTGCCGTCCAACTCGCCCCAGAGCCGGCGCTGCAGCGCTACCTGCACCTTCCCGAGATTGGCGAGCTGGCGGCCACCCAGCTCCATGGGATCTTGATGGCGCTCGTTGACGTTGACCCGGCACGCGCCCGCGAAGTGGCAGTGAGCGATGACCAGATTGACGCGCTCTACCGACAGTCATTTGATGAGTGCATCCGCCTGATGGAGGCAGATAAGTC
>Ga0315907_10005237_pt1 | contig 14212 bp, 10 predicted proteins | sample LakEriMetagenome_3_FD_203525 | JGI IMG/M metagenome (GOLD analysis project Ga0315907, IMG submission 203525) | Freshwater fungal communities from buoy surface, Lake Erie, Ohio, United States - Buoy 12 MA123 | ecosystem: Environmental > Aquatic > Freshwater > Lake > Lake biofilm | place: USA...
TACCTGTGCAAACGGAGCATTACTGATCCACATCTTGGCACCATTGAGCAAATAATGATCGCCTTTGTCCTTGATGTTGGTCACCATGCCACCGGGGTTCGAACCATGGTCTGGTTCTGTTAGGCCGAAACAACCCATCCACTCGCCAGAGGCAAGTTTGGGTAGATATTTTTTGCGTTGCTCTTCGGAGCCGTACGTGTAAATGGGGTACATCACCAATGAGCTTTGAACAGATGCCGTTGAACGGATGCCGCTGTCGCCGCGCTCCAACTCCTGCATGATGAGTCCGTAGGAGATTTGATCCAATCCGCCGCCACCGTATTCTACAGGAATGTAAGGTCCGAATGCACCGACTTCAGCAAGCCCTTTGATCAAGTGGGATGGGAACTCGCATTTCTGGCAGGCGTCTTCAATGATGGGCGACACTTCCTTTTTCACCCACGACCGAACCGTGTCGCGAATCAGCTTGTGCTCGTCGGTGAGCAGTTCATCCATTTGAAAGTAATCAGGGGCTTGAAAGCGATCTTGGGCCATAACGAGAAGATATTGGATTTTGATGAGGCGAAATTAATCAATTCACTCGATTTGGGTGCTAGGGTTTGTTAATCAGTGTTTTACCCGTGAATTTCAATTCGGTTTGTTGGCGAATTTGATAATAATAAAACCCTTGCGGTAGCGATTCTGTTTCGGGTTGCCACATATTTCCTATGATAGTTTCGCGTAGAATCAATCTTCCAACGGCATCCATCAGAAAGCATTCGAATACCGCATCGGTGGGGTTGTCAATATACCAAGTGCAGTTTTGGCTGCAAGGATTTGGAAAAACGGCAAGTCCAGAGTTGCCGTAATCGATGTAGGTGATTGAACGGAAATCAGAATATAAACCTTGCAATCCGGCATCAAGTCGATAGTGGGAGATTTTATTTGTGACAGGGTCGGAATCGGTGAATTGGTAGTTGGTCTCTCCGGCAGTGCTTCCGCAAACTCCTACGAACTCGTGGATGGTGGTGAAAGCAAGGTAATCAGTGGTGCGCTCGAGGCGGATGCCGTTGCAAGTGGCTCCTGCGAACATGGTGAAATCAACCAAGACACCCTCGTCTGTTTGAGCCAATGTGAATCGCTTGAAAACGGTGTCAACTTGAGCGTAATTAAATGTTGGGTAACAACATAACATCAAAAGGACCGTTGAAATTTTCATGGCACATCAAATATAAACCGAACAATTTTGTTTTTGGATGATTGGCTCATCAGCAATTTTGAACTTTTTATCACAGATTCTTAAATTTACACTTAACTACAAATCCCCGGCGTTAATGAACCCTATTCGCATCTCTTTACTAATTGCCTTCATTTTTCCATTACTGTTCAATGGCTGCAAGGACGACTCATCCAATACACCTGCTCCCAAAGAACCTCGGTTGGTGTTTAAGTTCGTATTCGACTCCACGCAGGTACGGCTCGATAACTTGGGTAATCCATCCGCTTTGCCATCCAACCACGGTGCGCAATCGCCAAGGTTCAACAAAATGAGTGCCCATTATATCGAACTTACTCCCAATCAATTCACGCAGATAGGGCAAGGTGCGGTTTTGTACCATAACGCGGAAACAACCGCTGGTGGTGCCACGGCCATCGATTTTTCCAAATCAAACCCGGTCGGCAACAACGAAACCTTCTACAGCATGCCTCTGAAGGGTGTGGCCCCGGGTACATATGATTGGCTCCGCGTGTCGCTCGCTTACCAGAATTACGAAATCGACTTCAGGTATAGTTTAAATGGCACCAATTACGATTTGAATGCCACCTTGGCATCATTTATCGGCTATAACACCTACCTGAGTTCATTCAAAATCAAAGACAGCACGGTGGTCGTGAATGCGAATAAGCCACAAGGGTTTTGGGCGTTTGAAACAATCTACAATGTGTCGAGCGGACAATCTGCTGCTGGTGCCACTACAGTGCCCAACCCCATATTCGCGACTTCACCCATTCCGCAGGGCTCGTGTTTGGTCACAGGTTCATTCTCTCAACCATTGGTGATCACGGGGAATGAATCATCAGACATTGTGGTGACTGTTTCCTTGTCCACCAACAAGTCGTTCGAGTGGATTGAGAACAGTACACCAGGATACTTTGAGCCAGCCGCCGGAGATGCCGTAGTGGACATGGGAATTCGCGGAATGGTGGTGACGACCAATCAGTGATGATATATTCTAAATTGAATCAATCATGGTACTGCGCGGTTTGATCAAGCGTCTCAGGAAAAAACTTTCAAATGCAGACGCACGAGGGTTGGATTTGAAGGGGCTATTTACGGTCACTCATCAGTCTCAGCAAATAGAGGGTTTTGATGTATTAATGTTAAAGGGTCAGTGCTATCCTAATCCTATATTCTTGCGTAAGGACACATCCGACATTTCCACTTTTCGAAAAATCATTTTCGAGAAGGAATATGAATTACCCTTCGATGTCAGTCCGGATTGGATCTTGGATGCTGGTGCAAATATCGGTCTTTCAGCAATCTACTTTGCAGTCAAATATCCCAGCGCCAAAGTGATTGCTTTGGAGCCTGAGCCAGGGAATTTTGAAATGCTAAAAAGGAATGTAAGCGCATACAACAATATTTTTCCAATAAATGCTGCATTGTGGCCTACAACAACACGGTTGCATATCATCAGCTATGGAAAAATGGATAATTTTCAAGTGGCATCCAACGAAGCATTGGAAAGAGACGAATTCCTGAAGCATAAAATGAAACTCCTTAAGGGGGCCATTTTGTTTTCCTGCGATACCGTTACGGTTGAGGATTTGTTAATTCGTTTCAACATCGAACGTATCGGCATATTCAAAATCGATATTGAAGGTTCGGAAAAGGAGTTGTTTGAAAATGCAGGCGCTTGGATTGACCGCGCAGACCTTCTGGTTGTTGAACTCCATGAAAGATGGAAGCCCGGTAGCACCCGCAGTTTCTATATGAATACGCCTGGGTTTAGCAGGGAGTGGACAAAGGGGGAGAGTGTATTTCTATCCAGGATTTAAATCACGGAAAGCACTACTTCAACATCTCGTCCATGGTCTGCACTGCCACAGAGTGATATCCTGGGCGGGCTTTTGCATAAATGTCGCGGGCGATCTTCAGGTTTTCAGGGGTTTTGGACAAAGCTGAATATAGGGGCTTGATGAACTTTCTTCGTCCAACGGCAATCATGAAACGCTCCATGTTGGGATAAGCTTCCTTATAGCCCGTCGCAATGGCACATTGGTACCATTCGCATTGGATTTCGGCATTTTTGGAGTTAGTGAAACCGAATTGTTTATCAAGAGCAGCCATGCGAGAGGCATTCAGCGAATCTTTCATGCTACGTAAAAAGTAGAGCCAATGATGGGTTGTGAAATCCTTGGTGTTTAGCTGGTCGGCTTGCTTTCCGCTGATGAATTCCGTAGCTGCAGCTCGCGCCTTGTCCAATTCCACAGAGGTGACCACCGGACAATTGGCAGGTAAGCCGGGGCCGTAAATCCACGCTTCCACATTTATCTTTTTACGCAATGCATCATCACCTTTGATTAATTCCTGTTCGAGGTAATTCAGAAACCCTTTCGTGTCCATGCTTTGAAATGCGAATGTGGTGAAGTACTTTTTCAGGAACGCATCCCAACGCTCGCGACCCACCGCCTCTTCAATGGCAGTTAAGAAAAACCGGCCTTTCTCATAGGCGATATCACTCATACCATCATCGGGATCACGATCCCTCAGTTCGAGGTAAAGGTGGGTGTCGCGGCTCGTGTCACCCATCTCTTTGATGGTGTTTTTCAGATCACCTAGACTGAGCAACGTGAGCATGTCGGCGTAATTTCGACCATAGATTTTTTCCATGATTCGGGTCTCGAAATAAACTGTGAATCCCTCATTCAGCCAGAAGTCGTTCCAGGTGGCGTTGGTAACCAGATTGCCCGACCATGAGTGAGCCAGCTCATGGGCTACGAGTGCAACCAATGACCTGTCGCCTGCAATGATGGTTGGAGTGGCGAAGGTGATACGTGGATTTTCCATTCCACCGAAAGGAAAGCTGGGAGGAAGCACCAACACATCATACCGTCCCCATGCATAAGGACCATAAAGCTCTTCAGCCGATTCAATCATCTTTGGAAGATCGGCAAATTCATAAGCTGCCTTCTCCAAAAGGCCGGGTTCGGCAAAAACACCACAACGCTCGTCATAGGATTTGAATGACAAGTTCCCAACAGCCAGCGCCATCAAATAAGACGAAATGGGTTGTGGCATCTTGAAGGAGTATACGCCATCCGGTGATAGCGCTGTATCATTTTCTGCACTCATAAGGGCCATCATGCCAGCAGGAACCTTGATGCGTGCATCATAGGTGAACTTGATACCGGGACTGTCTTGCAACGGAATCCAGGTGCGCGCGAGCACTGCTTGCGACTGGGTGAAAAGGAATGGGTGTTTACCACCAGCAGTCTGGCTCGGCTCCAGCCATTGCAATGCGGCAGCATCCGGGGAGGTGCTGTAGCTGATAGCCACTTTCTTGGTGGTGGGTTTGATGGCTATGGACAATGGATTTCCCAAATACGGCTTTGAATCACCTATGCGGTAGGAGGTTTCCGCGCCATCAATTGTGATGGCATTGATGTTAAGGCCTCGAACATCCAGCACGATAGAGTCCGAGCCCATTTTGTTTTCTATTTCCAATGTTGCCGTGCCTGACAGGGTTTTTGTACCGAAATCCACCTTCAAGTCCAACGACAAGTGCTTCATCACCGCCTGCTCAGGCCGCGAAAATGAATGTATATCTGTTTCCATTTGTTCTTTTTCTTTTGGTTCATTTTTCGACTCCCCGCCTCCACATGCGGAAAGCAACATTGCAGCAAAGGCGATGGTAGTGTTTAGGCAACTCATTTTTTCGCTTTTGGTGCGAATTTAGTCAAGTGTGGCATGTAATGTCTGAGGTATATCTTTGCAATATGCCCCAGCCAACTAAAGCTGACAGTTCAATGACCTTGAATTCACCTGCGAATGGAATTCAAAGCGACTCTACGGCGCCCGTAAAATCCATGTTCGAGGGGCATTTGTTAAAGCCGGATGGATTTCAATACAAGCCTATTGTGGCCCAAAATGCCGACTGGTTCTCAATATCATTGTTCGTTCTTTTAGCCTGGTTCACTTGGACCCGTGTGGTTTACAATAAAATAGTCGGGCAGTTGCTAGGCGCGGTTATCAACATCAACGCCACCAACCAGATTGTGCGAGATGAGAACATCCTGGTACAGCGGGCATCCGTCATGCTTTCGCTGATGTACTACTTCGCTTTCGCGATGTTCGCCTTTCAGGCCATGGAGATTTTCGGAATTGATTCCGCTTGGCTGGGAAGTGGGTTCGTTCGTTTTCTGTTCATCCTGCTTGCTATTGCCTTGGCGTACTCTCTGAAAACAGTTTTGTTGAAGTTATTGGGATACGTTTTTGACATTGAAAGGCCAGCCACCTCGTACATCTTCAATTTGACATTGATCAACAACGCAACGGGCGTGGCATTAATACCTATCGTGTTCTTAATGACATACATGGATGATTGGTGGGTGAATCCTGTGTTTTACCTAGGATTAGGGGTGTTAATTATTTCGTTCATTTACAGACAAATCAGAGCTTTCCGAATATGGACCACTATGCAGGGTGTACCATTTTTTTATTTTATTCTGTACATTTGCACTCTCGAAATTTCCCCTTTGCTTATCCTTTTCAAGGTTGCTCAGGGGTAAACCTTTGATCCAGTGACAACCACGAATAAGGCAGAAACTAAGAGCTCAAAGGTTAAGACCATCCTGGTCACACAGCCAAAGCCAGAGTCTGACAAGTCTCCTTATCACGACTTGGCAAAGAAATTCAATCTTAAAATTGATTTCAGGGAATTTATTCATGTTGAGGGCATCCCTGCAAAGGACTTCCGAAAAGACAAGGTGAATATCCAGGATTTTACTGCAGTGATTCTGACCAGCCGGATCGCCGCCGACCACTTTTTCAGGGTTTGCAACGAACTTCGAATCCCGAATCTGGATCAATTGAAGTATTTCTGCATCTCCGAGTCAACCGCCTTTTATCTCCAGAAGTACATGGTGTATCGTAAGCGGAAGATTTTTTATGGCAAAACAACCATCAACGACCTGATTGATGTACTGAAAAAGCACAAGAAGGAGACATTTCTGCTCCCATGTTCCGACGTCCATAAGCAGGAGATTTCAGATACCTTGACCACGGTGGGCATCAATCATACCAAGGCAATCATGTACAAAACCGTTTGCAGCGACCTATCGGATCTTGCAAATGTGAATTACGACATGCTGGTTTTTTTCAGTCCATCAGGCATTACATCATTGCTCAAGAACTTCCCCAAGTTCAAGCAGAACGAGACCCGAATCGCTGCATTTGGTGCGGCCACCAAACAAGCGGTTATTGACGCTGGTCTTCGATTGGATGTCATGGCGCCCGTACCTGAGGCACCATCAATGACCATGGCCATTGAGCAGTATGTAAAAAAAGCCAACAAGTAATCACGGAACAGGCCATCCACACCACTATCTTTAAAGGGCTTTTTTGCACATTTCATGAGTCCTGCCTTGTACCATTTCCCTAAAAGCTTCAGACTGCACCTTAAAAGCGATTTTGAAGGGTTATTCCGTTCAAGAAAAACAATCCGTGCATTCCCTTTTGTAACGCACGTGGCCTCGGTGCCTTTCAATGAGGTGCCAGTTCGCATAGCCGTATCAGTACCCAAGAAACGATTGAAAAGGGCGGTAGACCGAAACAAGGTGAAAAGGTTTGTCAGGGAGGTCTTTCGGCTCAACGTACATCGTTTCTGGAAAGTGGAATCCAACCACTCCGAAACCCTTCATTTGCTTTTTGTGTACCAAGGAGAAAAGCCCCCCGACTACGATACGGTTTCGGATAAAATAATCTTAACTTTACAACGTTTGAAGGGAGAAAATGAGTCGGATTGTAGCTAATATCGCGATTGCTCCCATTCGGTTTTATCGTAAGTTCATTTCACCCATGCTCCCTCCGTCATGCCGATATGTGCCCAGTTGCTCTGAATATGGAATTCAGGCAATACAAAAGCATGGTGCGTTCAAAGGTGGCTGGTTGACTTTGAAACGAATTTGCTCCTGCCACCCATGGGGTGGACATGGTCATGATCCCGTCCCCTGAAAATCCTGAAATTCCAATCAAATGATATTTCCCAAGCTAAATCGAAAATTTAAAACCTGGTTATTGGTTCTGTCGCTGTCGGCCGGCGCAATGCTATCCTTCAGTTTCAAAGACGAGTTTTTTGAGATTTCTCGTAACATCGACATTTTCGTTTCCATGTACCGTGAATTGGACATGTACTACGTTGATGAAATAAAGCATGGCGAAATCATGAAAAATGGGATTGATGCCATCCTTGAATCATTGGATCCGTACACCAACTATATCCCTGAATCCGAGATAGAGGATTATCGCTTCATGACCACTGGGCAATATGGAGGAATCGGTTCCATGATAGGACAAAAAGGGGAATATGTGGTGGTGACAGACCCTTACGAGGGATTTCCTGCACAAAAGGCCGACTTGCGGGCCGGAGATGTCATTTTGGAGATTGATGGCAAAACCATCAAAGGCAAAAAGACGGATGAGATCAGCAAGATCCTCAAAGGTCAGCCCAACACCCAGGTCAAGTTGCTCATTAAAAGACCCGGCGAGTCGACTCCAATGGAGAAGATCATAACCAGGGCGGAGATTAAGATCAATTCCGTGCCCTACTATGGCATGCTCGACAACGAAGTTGGCTACATCAAGCTCACTGGTTTCACCGAAAACGCATCCCAAGAGGTTAAAACCGCATTACTGGATTTGAAGAATAAGAACAATGCAAAATCCATCGTACTCGACCTGCGTGGAAATCCCGGTGGTTTGCTGAATGAGGCGGTTGACATTGTGAACCTCTTTGTGGATCGTGGTATCGAAGTGGTAACCACCAAAGGCAAGGTCAAGGAGTGGGACAAGTCGTACAAGGCCATGAATGCACCCGTTGACACGCAAATACCCTTGGTGGTGTTGGTGAACAGCGGATCGGCTTCGGCCTCTGAAATTGTTTCAGGTAGCATACAAGACCTGGATAGGGGTATCGTGATCGGCCAGCGTACCTTTGGAAAGGGATTGGTTCAAACAACACGACCATTGAGCTACAACTCCCAGCTGAAGGTTACAACGGCTAAGTACTATATCCCCAGCGGCCGCTGCATACAGGCACTTGACTACTCACACAGAAACGAAGATGGTAGCGTGGGTAAGGTGCCCGATAGCTTGGTTTCCTTGTTCAAGACTAAAAAAGGCCGTGTTGTGGCTGATGGGGGAGGCATTTCTCCCGATTGGGCCATCAAACCCGAAGAACTGAGTAACATTTCCCGAAGTCTGATCACCAAGCAACTCATTTTCGATTATGCTACCGAATACCGTTCCAAGAACCCCTCAGTCGCACCTGCAAAATCATTCAAGCTTACGGATTCGGAGTACGAGGCGTTTGTTGCATGGCTTGCCGACAAGGATTACGATTATGTCACCCGTAGCGAAAAGTCATTGGATGAACTCAAGGAAATCGCCATCAAGGAGGAGTATTTCGAAGGAATGAAGAAGGAGTTCGAGGCGTTGAAAAAAACGTTAATGCACGACAAGGAAGCTGATTTGAAAAAGTTCAAACCTGAAATCATGGAACTGCTCCAGGATGAGATCTCCAGCAGGTACTATTTCCAGAAGGGTAGGATCGAGAACGCCTTCAGCTATGACCCGGAGATACTCAAGGCCATAGAGGCTCTGAAGGACAAAGCCGTCTTCGATAATATCATGACCAAAGGTCCTGACATCAACCGTAAATAGGTAACCTTTTACGTTTCGGTCCGTTATGGGTTTGATGGTATTTGGATTGACAAGCGATAGACTCTCACGCGACATCTATTATTTTGGATTGTTGTTGTTGGCTGTTTCGTTGCCGCTATCCAAGTTCACCATGAGCATTGCGCAATTCATGATTGCCGGCTCGTGGTTGATGGGAGGGGATTTCCAAAACAAGTTCAAGCGTCTCGTAAGCTCACCTGTACTCCTGCTTTTCTTGGCCGTTTACCTGATGCATGTGTTGGGTGTGCTATGGTCTGAGGACACGGCCTCTGCTTGGCGGGATGTCAGGATCAAACTGCCCTTGTTACTGCTACCGCTACTGATTGGCACCTCTCCTAAGTTGCCAATGGTGCGCTTCGAATGGGTACTTCGTGCAGTGGGTATTGGAGTTTTGATTTCCACCCTCATCGGATTTCTGGTTCACAAAGGATTCATAGCGCATGAAGTAAAGGATATAAGGGATATCAGCATTTTCATATCCCACATCCGTTTGTCGCTGCTTTGTTGCATTTCGGTATTCATCGCTCTTTGGTTCATGAACCGCAAGGGGCCTGTACTGGAGTCCTTTCTATGGCTGTTGGCGATGGCATGGATGATCTACTTCGTCATGCTGCTGCAAAGTCTGACATCCATGCTCATTATCGCCCTACTGATTGCCATTTACATGCTGGTGGTATTCTTCAGGGGTCGTTTGCTCATGATTCGGATTTTTTCCGGAACAGCCCTTTTGATTTGTGTTTTCCTTGTTGTTCGAATGATGTATCTGGTTGCAACAAGTTATGCCATCAAGGATACCATGCCCTCAAACCCAGTAGTTGAATACACTGCATCAGGGCGACCCTTTGTTACCAATACCGGAAACCTCCAGTTGGAGAACGGCTATTATGTTTGGAAGCGCATTTGCGAAGATGAGTTGCGCCAGCAGTGGAATGACAGGAGTGCATTGAATTACGATGGACGCGACCTCAAGGGCCATGAAATAAGGTTCACCTTGATTCGCTTTCTGACTTCCAAAGGACTTGATAAGGACTCAGCCGCCATTACCAGGTTAACCGCAAAGGAGTTAAAGGCAATAGAATCGGGAATCGCCAATGTGTTTTACATTGAACACAGCGGACTGACCGCCAGATTGCATCAGACTATCTGGGAGTATCAGAACTATTTGAAGAGCGGTGATCCAACCGGTCATTCCATTACCCAACGATTGGAATACTGGAAAACCGGATGGCATATTTTCAAAGCCAATCCGTGGACAGGGGTGGGTACAGGCGATTTGCAAATGGAGTTCGACAGGCAATATGAAGCATCCCAATCAAAACTGACCGATCAATGGCGGCTGCGTACACACAACCAATACCTATCCATTGGTGCCGCTTTCGGTGTTTTAGGATTGATGCTCTTTATGGCGATGTTGTTTTGGCCGGTTATTTTGGCCATCAGACTTAGGGATCATCTTTATTTGGCCTTTTTGGCTACGGCCATGTTGTCGATGTTGTCTGAGGATACCCTCGAGACCCAAGCAGGCGTTACCTTTTTTGCTTTTTTTAGTTGCCTATTTCTGTTCGTTCACCCCGTAAATCGGTACATTCGCGTAAAGAAACCATCCGTACAAGCCGATAGAGGGTAATTTTAGGCATCGACGGAAATAACTTATTATCAATCAGTAGCAAAATCCGAGGTTAATAAACTCAGGGTTATCAACAGAAAAAACCATGTTCCCAATTAATGATAGGGCAGGTGATTCCGACCGGCAGTTCCAAAACGCGGTCGAAATGTTGCGCAACGGCGACTTGTCCGGTGCGGCTACTCTTTTAACCCGGATCACACACGCATCTCCAAAACATTCCAAAGCATGGATGGAGCTGGGAAAGATCCTGATGACCCATTTGGACGATCCTGAGTATGCGGCTGACTGCTTCAAAAAGGCAATCGATGCAACCCCTTCCATGTCGGTTGCTTATCTCGCTTACGCGGATGCATTGTTTCGCTTGGAGCGATTTTCCGAGATGAATGCAGTTTTAAACCAAGCGAAGGAAGTGAAAGGTATCCGAAAGGATCTTTTATTCGAAAAGTTCGCGTTGCTGATGGAAAGTCAAGGTAGATTGGATGAGGCCATCAATCACTACCGTAAGGCTTTGTTGGACTCCTTTTCAGATGAAGACATCGCCCGATGTGAAAAAGGCATCGGTCGCTGCAATATCAAGAAGAAGTACAGCTGATTCGTTTTGATAACGGTTAGCTTACGCTCATTTTCATAAATCGTGTTTTTTCAAGTTGTAAACGGACCCCGCAACCATAAACGGTTCCAGTCTTTTTTAAAAAGGCCAACTGATTAGAAGGCTAATTGTGCTACAAAAGACATCCGTCAGCCGATTCATGCTTACTCATGAAATCAACAATCGCCTTTTTGATAAGGTCGGCTTGGATCGGTGAAAACCGATGGTGGAATTTTTCGGACTATCCTTCAGCGCATCGAATGATAATCCAACTTCCAGTAAAAAAAACTCACTCCGCTGCGTCGTTGCCGGCCAACACGGTTGCTGTCGCGGCTTCCACCCACTGGTTGGTAGAGTATAAATCGGGTAGGAAAATGGTGAAGACTGTGTTTTCCCCTTTGTTGCAACTCATCTCGATGAATCCGCCGAGGCGGTCAACGGCGTTTTTCACAACGTAAAGCCCTAGTCCGTTACCTTCAGATCGGTAATTCCCTTTGTTGAACATATTAAAAATGTTCTCTCTTGCAGCTTCTTCAAAACCGACGCCATTGTCTTCCACTTTTATCTGTACACCATGCATATGGTCTTTCACGGTGATGTTCACAAATGCCTCTTTGTTATTGTCGTGGTATTTGATGGAGTTGTCGATCAGGTTTTGCAGAATCAACACCAATAGTTTCTGGTCAGTGCGCATTTCCCTGCGGTTTTCTATATCGAACAACCTTCTTACCGCATAAAAATTATCATCGCGGTTGATGCCTTGAATGGCCAGCGATATGGCACCCCTGAAATCGATAGGCTCGGGAATGAGCTTTTCACGTTTGATGCGTACCACATTCAGCATCTCGTTGAGCATTCGCTCAAGTTTTTCCGCCGATGAACGGATCATTTTTACACATGGAGAGCCTTCCGCCTCTTTTTCCAATATATGAATGAGTCCTAGTATTGATGACAGAGGTCCTTTCAAGTCATGCGAAGTGCGGTAAATGAAAGTGTTCAGTTCACGTTGAGCGGTCTGGAAGCGCTCCTCGGCTTTTTTGCGGTCGCTGATGTTGGTGTATGTTATAAGCATGCCGAAAAAATCACCATGCTCATTGCGAATGACAGAGCATCCGATCATGCACCACATTTTTTCACCTGTGCGATTGGTGATTTGCAGTTCGTATTGGAAGTTTCCTCCTGTGGTTCCGTTTCCGAACTCCTCAGACAACATTCCAAACAACGTTTCGGGGAAGATCTGGGATGGAAGTTTATGTCCAAGCAGGTCGCAAACCTGGTATCCGGTCAATGATTCGAATTTCTTGTTTGCAAATTTCAACACACCGGTCTTATCCAGGTAAATGAGTCCCTCATTCATTGTTTCCAGCAAATTGCTGTAGTCCTGTTCCTTTTCTCGTATGGCCTTTTCAGCTTCCTTGCGATGGGTGATCTCGGTATGTGTTAACAATGCCCCGCCTATCCTGCCACTTTCATCCATCAACGGAGTGCCTTTCACACTGAACCAAACGGGCTCGCCTTTTCTGTTCACGATGCTTACTTCCCTCGCATCCTCATTGGTAAGAATCGAGGTGACAATATTCTTGCGGTTGAGCGTGTCGTTGTCCGTAAGCAGACAAGTGAAATCCGTTCCGTTCAACTCCTCATCCGTATATCCTGTTATCTCGGTGAATTTCCGGTTTGCAAAGCGTATGATGTTTTCATTGTCTATGAACATCACGCCATCATTGATGGTGTCCAATAAGAGCTTATACGCCTCCTCGGAGCTTTTTATTTTCAGTTCAGACAATTTACGTTGATTGATGTTTCTGGCGAAGAACGAAACACCTGCTATCTCCCCGTGGTGGTTCACGATAGGGTTTACTGAGATCTCCAAATAGTGATGCTCTCCGGGTGGAATCACGATTTCCGTTTCTGTCCGGAATCGCTCTCCGCCTGCAGCCCTTTGGAAGCAATTGAGAAAGAAGTCCAGGTAATCGGCTGGAATGAAATCCGTAACCAAGTCTCCCACCGTTGGCTTTCTTCCGCAAAGGGAGCGCATGGCCTCAGTAAAGGCGTGGTTAACGCTAAGTAACTCCAAATCCAAATCAACCGCCCATATGCCATCCTTGGTATTCTCAATCAACGCCTCTTGACGGAGTTTGGTGATCAGTATCTCATTCTCCGCCTTTTTTCTTTCAACGGAGTAGGTGAGGGAACGGGCGATCAAATCGGGTGTCAGGTTCTTTTTGATCAAGTAGTCCTGAGCCCCCTCATGCAATGCCTCCAAAGCCAACCGCTCATCCTCCAGACCAGTAAGTATTACAACTGGAACATTCTCGCAAACGGTACGGATCGCACGAAAGGTGTCCAATCCGGTGCTGTCGGCAAGATTTAGATCCAGGAAGATGATATCCGGCTTTCCTACGGCTGCCATTTCCAAACCCGTTTGAAGGGATCGGGCAACCTGAAGGGAATTGGTTTTAAGTCCTGTTTGACATAGCATTTGATCAAACAAGTTGATATCCAAGCTATTGTCTTCGATAAGTAAAATTTTGTATCGCATAGGCATCAGGATTTAGGCAAACATGACAAAAGTCAATCGACCCCTAATACGATGGAACACCTATAAAAGGTTACAAAACCCCTGGGCTTTCGAGACCGAAATCAGTGCTTGAAATAATCCTCAACAAAGCGATACATGTTAAAGTCCTTGTTTTGGGATGCCAATTCAAGTTTCTGGGAAAAGTCCTGGATATTCAGTCGGCGTACAAAATAGTCTTGAGCAACTCGTATCGCTTTGTTTATTAATACGGTGCGTTTTTTTTGCTGATTTGATTTTGGGCTTGAAACCAGCGCATCGGTTAACTCCAAAATTCCTTTTCCTTCCTGTGCCGCTGTTTTGATGATAGGTATGTCGACGTTCGATAAACGCTCCATAAGTGTTTGCTTCAAGTTCGAAACCATGGCATCGGCCCCAGCCCGGTCCGACTTGTTCACCACGAACAGGTCGGCAATTTCCATGATTCCTGACTTGATGGTTTGTATCTCATCGCCCGCCTCAGGCACTAAAACCACG
>Ga0315907_10005239_pt1 | contig 14210 bp, 10 predicted proteins | sample LakEriMetagenome_3_FD_203525 | JGI IMG/M metagenome (GOLD analysis project Ga0315907, IMG submission 203525) | Freshwater fungal communities from buoy surface, Lake Erie, Ohio, United States - Buoy 12 MA123 | ecosystem: Environmental > Aquatic > Freshwater > Lake > Lake biofilm | place: USA...
CCGTCGCCTCGGTGATGTTCAACTCGATGGCGATCATCTTGTTGCTGTGACCGCGCAGCAGGCCCTGCAGGATCTGCATCTCGCGCGCGGACAGCCCGCGCGGCGCCCGGCCCGGCAAGGGCGCGGCCTCGGGGCGCCGGAGGATGAGCGCCGCGACGTCGGGCGGCATGATCTTCTCGCCCATCATCACGAGGCGCAGGCTCTGCACCAGGGCCTCGGGCGACCGGTCCTTCGAGAGGCAGCCGTCGGCTCCCGCCTCGAGCGCGGCCAGGACGCGGACCGCGTCGATCACGTTGGCCAGGTGCACCACGCGGGTGCCCGGCGTCGCCTCACGCAGCGCCTGGATGCCGGCACGCAGCGACGCGGTGTCCGGCGCATCCAGAAGGATGAGCCCGACGCTGCCCGGCTCGATCTTGCCGAGCGCTTCTTCCCATTCGGACGCCTCGGCGACGACCTTGAAGTCGTCCGAGGGGAGCAGGTGCTTCAGGCCCTGCCTGAACAGGGTGCTGGAATCGACCAACATAACGGATACGGGCGACATGGCTCACCTCCTTCGTTGGTGGTCCCTGGAGATTGTGCGGCGCAAACTGGAACCGCAAGTCGAACCAAGTGCGGACGCCGTTAGTCTAGGTTGCGACGGATGGCCTAGGCGAATCGCCGGGCGCGGTCCGGAATCGGCGAATCACTATCCGTTCGATACCGAAGTTAAACGATTTCCCGGGTTGCCGGGGACTGCGTTCGGGCTCCGGCGGCGCGCTTTCGGAGTGCAGTTCCAACGGGTGCGCCGCCGGTACGACGTTCGGTCGAGGACGGGCATAGGACGGATGCGCTGTCGTCCGACGGGTCGGAGCAAGGTTAAAGATTTGGTTAACACTCATGGGAGGCTCGACCTCGCGATGTTCGGACGGCTCTCCTCTCGGATCGGATTCATCGGCCTCGCGACGGTGCTCGTCTTCGCGACGTCCTGCGCGATGGTCGTGGTCATCGCCTGGCGCGCGTCGGTCGTGGACGCCGTCGGCACGCTCCGCACCATCGTCCCCCCGCTCGCCGCCCAGGCGGAGATCGTCCTCGCCGGCCCCGGCGAGGACGGGTTCGGGTCGCTCGCGGCCGGCTGGGCGCCGGTCGCCTCGACCGGGATCGTCGCGGTCCGGCTCGTCGATCGCGAAGGCCGGATCCTCGCCGTGGCCGGCGACGTCGCCGCCGGCCCCGTCGGACCGTTCCCCGCGCTGCCGCCGACCGCGGTCGATCCCCGGCCGGTCGCGGTGATCCACGGCGGATCCGCCTTCCGCGGCGACCAGTGGGTCGCCGCCCGGCAGGATCTGGCCGGGCGCGACCTCGCGCTCGTGGCCGTCGTCGGCTGGGTCGCCATCGAACGCCACCTGCGCACGGACGCCGCCTGGATGGCGGTGTTCGCGGTGCCGGGGTCGCTCGCCTTCGTCCTCCTCACCCTCCTGGCGCTCCGGCGCGCGGAGCAGGCGCAGCTGTCGGCCCAGCGCGCGGAGGCGGAGTTGCAGCGGCGCGAGCGCGTCGAGGTGCAGCTGCGCCAGACCCAGAAGATGGAGGCCCTCGGCCTTCTGACCGGCGGCGTCGCGCACGACTTCAACAACCTGCTGACGGCGATCCAGGGCAACCTCCGCGTCCTGCGCCGCGAATGCTCGCCCGGCATGGCGGACCGGCTCGATTCCATCGGCCTCGCGGTGGAGCGGGGCGAACGGCTCGCCCGCCAGCTCCTCACCTTCGCCCGGCCGCAGGCGGTGCAGCGGTCTCTGCTCGACGTCAACGACGTGATCCGCCAGATCCTGCCGCTGATCGAGCGGACCGTGAGCGCCGCCATCGACGTGCGCATCGCGCTGACCACGCGGCAGTGCTTCGTCGAGGTGGATCGGGCGGGGCTTGAGCTGTCCATCCTCAACCTCGTCGGCAACGCCCGCGACGCGATGGCGGACGGCGGCACGCTGACCGTCCTGACCGAGCACGTGCCGCGCGGCCTCGACGGCCGGCCCCTCGTTCTCCTCAGCGTCACCGACAGCGGTGTCGGCATCCCGCTCTCCCTGCAGGAGCGGGTTTTCGAGCCCTTCTTCACGACCAAGGAGGTCGGCAAGGGCACGGGCCTCGGCCTCAGCGCCGTCTACGGCTTCGTGCGGCAGGCCGGCGGGTCGGTGCAGATCGAGAGTGCGCCGGGGCTCGGGACGACGGTCAACCTGCTGCTGCCCGAGAGCGCGCGGCGCGAGGCGCCGATGTTCCTGGCCCAGGCCGCGCCGGAGCTCGCCGGCGCGCCGCTGGCGCAGCCCAGCGGGCTCGTGCTCGTGGTCGAGGACGACGCGCTGGTCCGGATGGTGACGGTGGACGGCCTGCGCGAGGCGGGCCTGGAGGTGATCGTCGCCGAAGACGCGCCGGAGGCGCTCAAGGTGCTCGAGGAGATAGGCACCACCCTCGACGCCGTGGTGACCGACGTCGTCATGCCGCGCGGGATGAGCGGGATCGACCTCGCGCGGGCGGTGCGCAAGCGCTGGCCCGACCTCGTGCTGATCGTCACCACGGGCTACAGCGCGACCGACATCCCGGTCGCGGACCTTCCGGTGCGGCACGCGGTGCTGATGAAGCCCTTCGCGGTCGAAGAGCTGGTCGCGACGCTCACCGGTCTCCTCCAGCCGGATGCGGCGGCGCGCCAGCTGGCCCTGATCTGACCCCCGCCAGATGTCCGGCGAGGCGGCGCGCCTCCTCGGCCAGGTGGTCGAGGACAGCGCGGACGCGCGGGATGCCGGCGACGTCCCGGTGGGTGACCAGGAAGAGTTCGAGCGGCGGAACGTCCGGCCAGGGGATCCGTACCAGCGCCGGGTCGCCGTCGGCGGTGAGGCAGGGCAGCAGCGCGAGCCCCACCCCCGCCGCCGCCGCCGCCCGCCGCGCCGTGGCGCTGTTCGACCGCATCGCCGTCTCCGCCCCGGCGGCGACCGACCGCAGCCAATCGGTCTGCGGTATGACGGCATAGTCCGCCGGCCAGTCGACCAGCCGCTGTCCGGCGAAGCCCGTCGCGGGGTCGGGCGCGCCGTGGCGGGCGAGATAGTCGGCGGCGGCGTAGAGGCCGTAGCCGACCGTGCCCAGCCGGCGGATGCGCAGGTCGCCCTGGCGCGGACGGGCGAGGCGCAGCGCCACGTCGGCCTCGCGGCGGGCGAGGTCGAGGAAGCGGATGTCGGTCACGACCTCGATCGCGATCCCGGGGTGACGGGAGCGGAACGTGGCGATGGCCGGGGCCAGGAACCCCTCCGCGATCGGCTCCGTCGCCGTGATGGCGACCGTGCCGCCGATGCCCTTGTCCTCGGCCGAGAGCCCCAGCTCGACCGCCGCGACCTCCTCCGCCATCCGCCGGGCGTGGACGACGAGGCGCGCGCCGGCCGACGTCGGCTCCAGCCCCTGCCGGGTCCGGTGGAAGAGCTTGGCCCGCAGCTCGTGCTCCAGCGCGTCGAGCCGGCGCGACACCGTCGCCGGATCGACCCGGAGCGTCCGGCCCGCGGCCGTCAGCCCGCCCGCATCCGCCACTGCGAGGACGAAGCGGAGATTGTCCCAGTCCAAATCGCCGCCCCCCGGAGCCCGTGCGGTCGCCGCAGCCGCGCAACACCCTCCGGCGCACCTGGGCGTTCCGTCCGTCCGCGACAGCGGCATGGTGGAGCGGCAACGATCGTCCGGCAAGGAGCGCCGCCATGTCCGCCCCCATCCCCCCCAGCGCCATCCCCTCCAGCGCCGTCCCCACCGGCGCCATCCCCTCCAGCGCCGTCATGCCCACCTACGCCCGGGCGCCCGTCGCCTTCGTGCGCGGCGCCGGCTGTCGCCTGTGGGACCGGGAGGGGCGCGTCCACCTCGACTTCGCGGCCGGCATCGCGGTGAACGTGCTGGGCCACGCCCATCCGCGGCTCGTCCGGGCGCTGACGGCCCAGGCGGAGACGCTGTGGCACTGCTCCAACCTGTTCGAGGTGCCGGGCCAGGAGGATGTGGCCGGCCGCCTCGCGGCGCTCTCCTTCGCCGACGTCGCCTTCTTCGGCAATTCGGGGGCCGAGGCGAACGAGTGCGCCATCAAGCTCGCCCGGCGCCACCATGCGGCGGCCGGCCGGCCGGAACGCTGGCGGATCCTTGCCTTCGAGGGATCGTTCCACGGCCGGACGCTCGGCACGCTGGCCGCCGCGGGCAATCCGAAGAACCTGCACGGCTTCGGCCCGGCGGCGCCCGGGTTCGACCACGCGCCCTTCGGCGCCCTCGCCGCGGCGGAGCGCCTCGTGGGGCCCGAGACGGCCGCGATCCTCGTCGAGCCCGTGCAGGGCGACGGCGGGGTGCGGGTGGCCGACCCCGCCTTCCTCGCCGGCCTTCGCGCGCTCTGCGACCGGACGGGCGCGCTCCTGATGATGGACGAGATCCAGACCGGGATCGGCCGGACGGGCCGCCTCTTCGCCCACGAAGGGGCGGGCGTCCGGCCGGACGTGATGACGCTGGCGAAGGCGCTGGGCGGCGGGTTCCCGGTAGGCGCCTGCCTCGCCACCCGTCACGCCGCCGCCGGCATGACCGCCGGCAGCCACGCCTCCACCTTCGGCGGGAACCCCCTCGCCATGGCGGTCGCGGCGGAGGTGCTGGCGACGGTGACCGCGCCCGGCTTCCTCGAAACGGTGCGGGCGACCGGCGACCGGCTCGCCGCCGGGCTCGACGCGCTGGTCGCGGCCCGGCCCCACCTGTTCGAGGCGCGGCGGGGCATGGGGCTGATGCAGGGCCTGCGCTGCCGGACCGATCCGGCGGTCGTGGTCGCCGCGTTCCGCGACGCCGGCCTCGTGACGGCACCGGCCCAGGACCGTGTCGTCCGCCTCCTCCCGCCCCTGATCGTCTCGGACGCGGAGGTGGACGAGGCGCTCGCGATCATGGACGGGGTCGGCGCGCGGATGCGCCTCGCGGCGTGAGCGGCCGCGCACGCGGGCGGGGCCGGGCCGTCGGGGATCAGCCGGCCGGCGATAATCCGTTTGCGGTCTCGAGCAGCATATCGACGAGGCCGCCCTCCTCGACCAGCATGGCGGCCTGTCCCGGGGTGACCCAGCGGGACCGGCGCTCGCCGCGCTCGGGCCAATCCTCAAGCTGCTGTCGGACGGCCATCGGGAACACGGTCACCTCCACCACGACCGTTCGGCCGTTGTCCAGCCGCTTGTCGTAGAGGTAGGTGCCGACGGGATCCAGGCCGACGGTCCCCAGCAGCCCCGCCTCCTCGTAGGCCTCGCGCGCCGCCGCCTCCCAGGGCTTCAGGCGCTTGACCGGCCAGCCCTTCGGGATGATCCAGCGGCCCGTCTCCCGCGAGGTCAGGAGGAGCACGCAGGTCTCCCCGTCCACCTCCGCGAGGGGGAGGACCGCATACTGTCGCCTGCGCTTGGGTCGTGCCATCGGCTTGTCGCGGTCCCGTCGGGCGGTCCGCAGGAATGTGCATTCCCGAAAACGATTTCAACCGCCTAAACGACCGATCCCCGATTTTGTCTCCCCGGGTCCGGGTCCGGGTCCGGGTCCGGGTCCGCGGCCATCGCGGCATAGATCGCGGCCAGCGCGTGGAACGCCCGCTTCTTGGTCGCCTTGTCCTCGGCGATCAGCCCCTTGCGGTTGAACCCGCGCTGGAGCCGGGTCTGCCGGCGGTCGGAGCGGAAGTCGTAGAGAAGCCACGCCGCGAGGCCGCGGATCCATGGGGCACCGGCCAGCACCTCGGCCTGCCGGCGGTAGAACTCGGCCTGCCAGTCCTCGGTGAAGAGCGTCCGGCCCTCGCCCCGCAGCCCGACGACCGCGTCGGCACCGGTCTCCGACACGATCACGGGCCGGTCGGGCGACGAGTTCGCGATCAGGCGGCGCAGACCCTCGAAGTCCGGCTCGTACCAGCCGAAGTACTCGTTCAGCCCGATCACGTCGAGGTGGGCCGCCAGCCGGTCCTCGATCCGGAACGCCTCGCGGTTGATCAGGCAGGCCGCACCCACGAGGCGGGTGGGGTCGGCGGCGCGCGTCGCGGCGGCGAGGCCCACCATGAAGGCGAGGCGGGCATCGGTGTCCGCGTTCTCGTTCCCCACCCCCCACAAGATCACGCTCGCCCGGTTCCGGTCGCGGGCGACCAGTTCCAGCATCTGGTTCTCCGCGTCGGCGTAGGTGGCCGGGTTGGCGAAGTCGATCGCCCAGTAGACGGGCACCTCCGCCCACAGCAGGACCCCCTCGCGATCGGCCAGCCGCGCCACGATCTCGTCGTGGGGATAGTGCGACAGGCGCAGGAAGTTGCCGTTCAGGTCCTTCAGGTGCGCGAACCGGCGCATGACGTCCGCCTCGGACGTCATGCGCCCGGTCGCGACGTCGTCCTCGTGGACGCAGACCCCGCGCAGATGCAGCGGCCGCCCGTTCAGCACGATCTCGGTCCCGCGGGTGCGGATCTCGCGCAGGCCGACCCTGTCGGTCACAAGGTCCGGCCCGAAGGCGAGGGCGACGTCGTAGAGGCGCGGCGCGTCGGGCGACCAGAGGTCGGGCCGCGCCTCCACGGTCACGCTGGCGCGGCCGGCGACGACCGGCACCGGCACGTCGAGCCCCAGGTCGGGGCACGCGAACCGCGCCTCGCCCTCGACCGGATCGGACAGAATGACGTCGATCCGGACGCGGCCGAAGGTCCCGTCCGGCACCAGCGCCACGCCGAAGTCCCGCACGAACACGGGCGGGACGCGCAGCAGGGTCACCGGCCGGTGGAGCCCGCCGTAGTTGAACCAGTCGACGTGGTGCATGGGCACCCGGTCGGGCCGGCCGCGGTTCTCCACCATCACCATCAGCCGGTTGGGGCCCGGCCGCACCGTGCCCGTGATCTCGACCGAGAAGGGCGTGGAGCCGCCCGCATGGACGCCCAGCAGCCGGCCGTTCAGGAAGACGCGGGCGAGGTAGTTGGCCGCGCCGAACTGGAGGAACGCCCGCTCGCCGTCGGCGCCCGCCGCCCAGTCGAGCGTCGTCTCGTACCAGACGGCCCCCTCGTAGTGCGTCCACTCGGGCCGCAGCAGGTTCCAGCAGGACGGGACCGGCACCGGCGTCCCGCCCTCGGGGTCCCAGTCCCGCGGCACCGTCCACGTCGTGGGCGGCGCGTCGTCGAAGGCGGTCCAGGCCTGCCGCAGCCCCTCCTCGAACGGGTCGAGCGTGAGGCGCCAGGGCCCCGCCACCGGCTCGGCCGGTCGGCCGAGGGTGCCGACCAGCGTCCGCCGGTCGGCCCGCGGCGTCGCGTAGCGGTCGGCGTAGGCCTCGTCGTGCAGGTGGGCGAAGGGGTCCTCGGCCGTCATGGCGCGCCCGTCCCGCCCGTTCCTGCCCGCGGCCGGCGATAGCCGATGCCGACCATCCGGCGGAACCGCCAGTCCCAGCGGCCCGGCATCAGCACGTCGGCGGCCATGGCGATGGCGATCCAGCGGAACCAGGTGGCGAAGGTGTTGGAGAGGCCCTGCGGCTCCTCGTAGCCCTTCACCCAGCCGTCCTGGCGGCGGATGCCGTCGCGCACGTCGGCGAAGCCGCCGTCGGGGTTCTGGAAGTCCAGCAGCGCGTCGAGAAGGGTGACGAGCCACCGCTCGATCGCGTGGCGGCGATCGGGAAAGACGTCGTGCCCGTGGACCAGCACGTCGATCGCGTCGACGTCGATGCAGGCGCTGTCGATCCGCGGCGGCAGCGAGAGGCAGTAGTCGACAGCGTGGTCCTGCCCCGGCAGGGGCCGGCCGGTCGCGTACCAGAGATGGTGGTTGTGCATCGAGCCGGCGAAGGCGTGCAGCATCCGCGTCGGGTCCGACAGTTGGCCCACGCCCCAGAAGCCGGTCGTCGGCTCCTGCGTGCGGTCGTGCCAGTCGAACATCACCGCCATCGCCCGGTCGACCGCCGCCGCGTCCGCCGGCGCGCCGAACCGCTTCAGCAGGAGGAGGAAGCTCCCCAGGTTGACGATGTTGTTCCCCTCCTGCCAGGGGTCGCGCATGTCGCGGTGGGCGAGCCACGCGGCGAGGCGCATCGGGTCGAGCCAGGGCCGCGCGAAGTCCAGCACCGGCGCGCGGTCGGGCGCCAGCGCCTCGATCGCCCCGAGGCTGTAGTTGGTGACGTGCCAGTCGACGTAGCGCCAGGTCTCGTCGCGGTCGGGCTTCTTGAAGACCGTGTCGTCGGTCATGCCGGCGACGCGGAAGACGCCGTCCGCGCGCCGCGCCCCCTCGATCCAGCCGGCCGCGCCCGCGCGGTCCGGGGCGCTCCACCCCTCCAGCCCGCCGATCAGCGCGAGGCACTGGACCCCGTTGTAGGTGCCGGGCAGCAGGACGCCCGGCCAGCGCGCGGGATCGTGCGCCCCGCTGATCCGCATCACGCCGCGCGGCAGGCCCGGGGCCTGCATCGCGGCCAGCCAGTCGAGGGTCGCGCGGCGCGCCGCCTCGATCCGCCGTTCGAGCGCCGTCGGTCCGGCATCGTCCAGAAGCGCCGTCATCCCTTCACCGCTCCCGAGGCCATGCCTTCCATCACGCGTTTCTGGGCGAAGACGAACAGGATCGCCGGCGGCAGGGTGGTGATGGCGGCCAGCGCCATGATCCCCTGGAAGTTCGACCCCAGCTCCGAATTGAGCGAGAGCAGCGCCACCGGCAGCGTGTAGGTGTCGGGCGTGGCCGAGATCACGAGGATCGGGAACCATTGCGCCCAGTTGAGCAGGAAGGTGATGAGCGCCACGGTCGCCACGACCGGCTTCGCCATCGGCATCACCACGCGCGTCAGCACGTTCCATTCCGACGCGCCGTCGATGATGGCCGCCTCGATCACCTCCTTGGGGATCGAGCGGAAGAACTGCTCGAACAAGAAGAACTGCAGCGGCCCCAGCGCCAGGAACAGCACGATCCCGAGGTAGGAGCCGAGCAGCCCCAGCTTGTACATCACGATGTACACGGGAATGACGAGCAGCATGTAGGGGTACATGATCGTCAGCAGGAACCCCCCCCGCAGCAGCCCGAACCCCGGCAGCGTCGGCCGGCGGACGAGGGCGTAGGCGCCGAGTGCGGTCACCATCACGCCCAGCAGCGTCGAGGCGACGGTGATGGCGAGCGAATTCGCCGCGTAGCGCCACAGCTCCACCCCGCCGACCCGGGCGATGGACGCGAAGACCGAGAACTCGATCTGTTCGGGCCAGAGCACCAGCGGATCGGTCAGCACGTCGCGCGTGCGCCGGAACGCGCCGATCAGCATCCACCAATAGGGATAGAGGAAGATCAGCGAGACGAGCGTGGCCGTCGCGTAGGCCAGCACCGTCCAGACGAGGCGGACCGGGCGGATCACCGGTGGTCCCCCCGCTCGCCGAGCCGATAGGCCGTGACGCTGATCACGATCACGACGGCGAAGAGGATGGTCGCCATGGCCGTCGCCTCGCCGTACCGGCCCTGGTCGAACAGCTGGTAGGCGTAGTAGCTGACGAAGTTGGTGGACCCGCTGGGCCCGCCCTTGGTCATCACCACGACGACGGTGAAGGTCTTGAGGAACTGGATCAGCGCATAGACACCGTTGATGACCAGCGCCGGGCGCAGCTGCGGCAGGATCACGTGCCGCCAGCGCTGCCACGCGGAGGCACCGTCGATGGCCGCCGCCTCCTCCAGCGCCTTGTCGCGGATCGCGAGGTTCGCGAGGAAGATCACGATGTAGAAGCCGGAGTGGTTCCACATCTCGGCCACCAGGATGGCCCACATCACCGTGTCGGGGCTGGCGATGCCGCCGAAAGGCGGAACGCCGACGGCGGCCAGCGCCGCGTTCACCGCGCCGAAGCTGCGGTCGTAGAGCCAGCGCCAGACGACGAAGCCCGCCACGTCCGGCGTCACGACCGGCAGGAACACCGCCAGCCGGAAGACCATGTTGAACCGGCGCAGCACGGTCGAATCGAGCAGCGTCGCGAAGGCCAGCGCGAAGGCGAGGTTCGCCGCGACGGCCAGCACCGTGTAGAGGAGCGTGCGCCCCAGCGAGGCGACGAACAGCGGGTCCGCGAGGACGCGGGCGTAGTTGGCGAACCCCACCCAGACCGGATCCGGCCGGAGCGCCGTCGCCGACTGCGTCATCGACACCTGCACCGACAGCACGATCGGCCAGAGCCCGAACACGATCGTGAGCGCCGCGAAGGGCAGGGCGAAGAGATAGAAGACGCGGTGGCGCCAGGCGTCGGTGAGGGCGTGGGTCATCGGCTCGCTTGTGACTGGCCGCTGCGCGGTCGCCCTCACCCTTCGACGGGTTCAGGGTGAGGGCAAGTCGAATATCCGTCGCCCGGTGCCGCCCCGTCCCGAGCGTGTCGAAGGACGGGGCGGCATCGGACCCGCAGGGACGGACCGAGGGGCGAGGTCAGCCGCCCCGCAGCCGCTGCGCCATCGCCCGCATCTCGGCCGCCGTCTGCGCGATGAACGGCTTCCAGTCGGCCGGCGGGCTGGTGATGCCCTCCAGCAGCTTGCGGTGGAAGGCGGCTTCCAGTTCCGGATACCAGGTGTGGACCGACTCCGGGAAGTCGTAGGCGACCAGCCGGTGCTCGGCCTTGGCGAACCACTGGCTGCGCGGCGACAGCGTGCCGACCTCGAGGTCCTTGCGGACCGCCGCACCCATCACCTCGAGCGAGGCCTGCTGCGCGGCCTTGCCCAGCATGAAGGTCGCGAACTCCACCGCCAGCGCCTTGTTCGGCGAATTGTCGGGGATGCCGACGCCGCGCATGCCGCCGATGACGACCGAGTTCGGACGGCCGCGGAACGACGGCCAGGGGCCGGACACGAAGTCGCCGTTCAGCGTCTTCGGATCGTCCCAGCGCCGCACGTTCCAGTCGCCGACGCGGAAGATGCCCGCGCGGCCGCCGTCGATCACCTGGTACATCTCGTTGAACGAGTGGTTGATCGTGTCGGGCGGCAGGAACCGGTAGCTGGTGTAGGTCTTCAGGAACTCTTCCAGCACCTCGGCGTGCTCGGGCCGGTCGATCGTGATGTTGCCCTGCGGATCGATCAGCGTGTTCCGGAGGCCGGACCCGAAGGTGAACAGGTCCAGCATGTGGATCAGGTCGCGCGGCTTGGCGGCCTGCAACGCCATGCCGAAGGTGTCGGCGCGGCCGTTGCCGTCGGGATCGCTGTCGCGGAACTTGGCCGCGATGCGCCGGACGTCCTCCCAGGTCTGGGGGAACGTCTCGCCGGTCTTGTCGAGCCAGCTCTGCCGCACGCCCATCGCCATCTGCACGCGCTGGACCGGCAGGATGATCATCTTGCCGTCGTAGGTGGCGACGCGCAGGTCGTCCTCGCCCAGGAAGCCCTTGTCGGCGATCCGGTCGAGCACGGGCTTCAGGTCCATGACCTTGCCGGTCTGGGCCTGGATGCGGATGACGCGCTCGTAGTTGTTGAAGATCAGGTCCGGCGGCGACCCGGTGTTGATCGCGCCGATGACCCGGCCGAACCACTGGTCGGTCGGGAAGCTGAGCGAGCGCACGGTGACGCCCGGCTTCGTCTTCGCGAACTCGTCGCTCATCCGCTGGAACCAGGCGATCCCGGTGTCGCCGAGATCGTGCCAGACGGTGAGCTGCTGGGCCGCGGCCGGCGTTCCCGCCGACAGCGCGCCGATGGCCAACGCCCCGATCAGGGCGTCGCGGATGCGTGCCATTCCTTCCTCCCTCGCTCTTGCCTCAGGTAAACGTTTTCCCTATGATAAGCCCGACGCCGCCCTCTATTCAAGCGCGTTGAACGGGTGGGGACGGGAGCGGTCGGCGATGACGGAACCCAAGCGGCCCTCGCCCTCGCCCTCGCCCCCGGCACCGGAGGCCGGCGTCTCCATCGCCACGGTCGCCGCGCGCGCGGGCGTCTCGATCGCGACCGTCTCGCGCGTCGTGAACGGCGTCACCAACAAGGCCTCGGCCGAGACGGTGCGCCGGGTGCGTGCGGCGGTGGAGGAGCTCGGCTACCGCCCCCTCAGCGTCGGGCGGGCGCTGCGGCGCGGCGAGAGCCGGCTGGTCGCCCTGCTGGCCGCCAACCTCGCCAACCCCTCGCAGGCCGCGGTCGCGGCCTCGGCGGAGACGGCGCTGCGCGAGGCGGGGCTCGTGATGGTGCTCTGCGACACGCACGACCGCCCCGACCTTCAGGACGAGTACCTGCTGGAGATGCGGGCCCAGCTCGCCCGCGCGACCGTGCTGCTGGGCGCGGTGGCGAGCCCGCAGCTCGCGGCGGCCCGCGCGGCGGGCGCCACGCTGCTGTTCGTCAACCGCCGCTGCCCCGACGGCGACGCGCCCTTCGTGGGCATCGACAACCGCGCCGCCGGCGCGGAGGTGGCGGCCTTCCTTCTGGACCGCGGCATCGCCGATCCGGCGGTGATCCACGGCCCCATCGCCTCGTCCGCCACCGCCGACCGGCTGGACGGCTTCCGCGCGCGGCTCGCCGCCGCCGGCGTCGCGCTGGGGCCGGAGCGGGTGACGACCGAGCCCGGGCTCGACCATCTGCGCATCGGTTACGCCGCGACCGCCCGGCTGATGGCGCTGAGGCCCCGCCCGCGGGCGCTCTTCTGCCTCAGCGACCTGATGGCCTACGGTGCGCACCGCAGGCTGGCGGAGATGGGGCTCGCGGTCCCGCGCGACGTGCTCCTGATCGGCTTCGACGACAATCCGCTGAACGACTGGGTCGCCCCCTGGCTCGTCTCGGTCCGAGTGCCCTACGAGCGCTACGGGATGGCCGTGGTCGAGGCACTGGGCGCGATGTGGGCGCGGCGGACGCCGGGACCCGTCCTGCTGCCGCACCAGATCGTCGTGCGCGACGCCGCCGCGGGCTTGTCGGGCGCGGCGTGATGGGGGAGAACGGTCGGCCCGTTCCCGCCGGAGGCCGCGTCCCGTGTCCAACCCCCTCCTCGACCGCTTCGCCCCCGCGTTCGCTCGGCAAGACCGCCTCTTCGTCGAGACGGAGGACGGGCGCCGCCTGAGCTACGGCGACGCCGACCGGCTCGCCGCGCGCCTGGCGAATGCGCTGGTGGCGCTGGGCGTGGCGCCCGGCGACCGGGTGGCGGTGCAGGTGGACAAGAGCCCGGAGGCGATCGTCCTCTACCTCGCCTGCGTGCGGGCGGGGGCCGTCTATCTCCCGCTCAACACCGCCTACACGCTGGCCGAACTCGAATACTTCCTTTCTGACGCCGGGCCGGCGCTCGTCGTCTGCCGCCCGCAGGCGGAAGCCGGGGTCCGCACCCTCGCGGCGAGGACGGGCGTGCCCGCCTGCGTCACGCTGGGCACGGCCGCCGACGGCACGCTGATGGACCGGGCGGCGCAGGGCGCGCCGGTCTTCCCGCCGGTGCCGCGCGGGGCGGACGACCTGGCCGCCATCCTCTACACCTCGGGCACCACGGGCCGCTCGAAGGGGGCGATGTTGTCCCACGACAACCTCGCCTCCAACGCGGCGACGCTGGCGCGGGAATGGCGCTTCACGGATGCGGACGTGCTGCTGCACGCGCTCCCGATCTTCCACACCCACGGCCTGTTCGTGGGCACGAACGTCACGCTGCTGGCCGGCGGCTCGATGCTGTTCCTCTCCAAGTTCGACGCCGATGCCGTATTCCGCCTGATGCCGCGGGCCACCACCATGATGGGCGTGCCTACCTTCTACGTCCGCATGGTGGACGACCCGCGCCTCACCCGCGCGGCGACGGCCCACATGCGCCTGTTCGTCTCGGGCTCGGCGCCGCTTTTGGCCGACACCCACCGCGCGTTCCGCGAGATGACGGGCCACGCCATCCTGGAACGCTACGGGATGACCGAGACCAACATGAACACGTCCAACCCCTACGAGGGCGACCGGGTGGCGGGCACCGTGGGCCTCCCGCTGCCGGACGTGGCGCTGCGGGTGGTCGACCCGGAGACGGGGGCGGCCCTTCCGCAGGGCGAGATCGGCATGATCGAGGTTCGGGGCCCGAACGTCTTCAAGGGCTACTGGCGGATGCCGGAGAAGACGAAGGCGGAATTCCGCGACGACGGCTTCTTCGTCACCGGCGACCTCGGGCGGATCGACGACCGCGGCTACGTCCACATCGTCGGCCGCGGCAAGGATCTCGTCATCTCCGGCGGCTTCAACGTCTACCCCAAGGAGGTGGAGGGCGAGATCGACGCCATCCCGGGGGTGGTGGAGAGTGCGGTCATCGGCGTGCCGCACAAGGACTTCGGCGAGGGCGTGACGGCGGTGGTGGTGGGCGCGAAGACCGGC
>Ga0315907_10005240_pt1 | contig 14206 bp, 18 predicted proteins | sample LakEriMetagenome_3_FD_203525 | JGI IMG/M metagenome (GOLD analysis project Ga0315907, IMG submission 203525) | Freshwater fungal communities from buoy surface, Lake Erie, Ohio, United States - Buoy 12 MA123 | ecosystem: Environmental > Aquatic > Freshwater > Lake > Lake biofilm | place: USA...
CCCATCTTTATAAAGATACATTCTTCTGTAGTAAGCACAACTTCACCTACATCTGTTTTCATAGACATTTCTTTTGGAAGTTCTTTGCTATCCGCATAGTCATATAAAAACAACCATAGCAATACTAAAGTAACTGCCATGAGGAATTTTTGCATTTTATTTTCCTAACCAGTTGTGCATAACGAATGTAAATAGTCCGCCAATAAATGAAGCTATAGTCATGCCTGCCCAAAATCCACCTTTGGATTTATTAGCAAGGGCTAGTAGTTCATCCATGCCTTGTTCTAATTTGTCTATTTTCTTTTCCATTTGCTCTACTTGAGCCACAAGTTGTCCGTACTTAAATGGGTCAATCTCACTCATTTTTTTAAACTTTCGGTGCGTTATATAAGTTAATAGGAGGTAGGTATAATTCGTGCCACTCAATCATAATTCTTCCTCATTAAATGGCATAATATCAATCAAGCCTTGCTGTGGATTTCTTAAGCGATTAGCAACGTTACCACCCAATGCTAAACCTCTTAATCGTTCTGCAGGTAATACTCTACCTACACGACCAGCAAGTTGTGAAGTTTCGCCTAGTAATCTTGGTGAGCTTAATAGACCACCTAAAAGAATACCAGTTCCTACAGTTGAACCAATAGCAGCAGCTGATGCAGGATTAAGAGCAGCACCTACACCACCAATAAGACCACCACTTAAAAGATTGCTTTTTACATATGGAGAAACATATTCTTGCAATGCTTGACCTGCTACTGCAGGCATAATATCTATACCAGTAGCATTTTTAAGTTGTTTAGCAACAGCAGCTTTATACGCTTGTGTAGGAACATCTTTTGTAAGTGTAAGCACCTTACGAAGACCAGCTTCAATGTTTTGTTGGTTTCCACTTCCTAATGCCATTTTTACTTCTTCTATAGCATTTTGCGTTCTGCCATAATTTGTCATAGCATCACGATATCCACCAATTTTATCTAATTCACTATTGACTGAACTTAATACTTCATTATAAACACGATTAGCATTAGGATATTGTTGTGCATTTGGCATTTCTCTACCAATACGCTTTTTAAGTGAATCAAATCCTTGAGCATTTCTGTATTTAGGTTTGTCAAATTGATTGATAAGTTTGTCAAGCCTATTAATTTTAGTAAGTTCTGTTGGATCTACTTCAGCAAGATTTCTTAAATCTCCACCAGATCTAACTGATTTTTTGCCTTCTAAAATTGTATCTTTAACTGGAGTAAAGTCTAAAGGTGTAGGATCTGCAGCCCATGTTGTTTTAGCTGCTTTATATACATCACTAGCATCTTTTTGCATAGCTTTAGCACCTGTTTTAACAGCATATGTAACATCTGTTAATGGTGTTTTACCACGCAAACTATCTGTAAATGATTTAAGTGCTGTGCCACCTTCTTTACCAGCTTGATATGCAACCTCAAATGTCTCTGGAGCTCTACGAGTAAATCCACCAGCAACTACTGGTGCAACATTAGATACTACATTTTGAACTGGAGTAAGTGGATTGGTGATTGTACCTGCACGACTTAATGTTTGAGCAGCTGCAGATGTGGGTGCAACTCTAGTAGCTAATGCACCACCACCTGTAAGGACTGTAGATAAGTCTGCTAATGCACCTACTGGATCAGATTCAATTGTCTTTAGAATATTCTCACGACCACCAAATCTTTCTTTTAAGTATTGACCAGTACCAGCTAATGCTTCTTGACCAGATTTTACAGCTTCTGGTCTTGCTTTCTTTAGAATTGATTCTGGAAGAATCTTTGTAAGTCCTCCAGTAGTTAAATTCATAAGACCTTGAAATGTTTCTGCTGGGCTAACAAATGGCTGTGCAATATTTTTACCAAATTGAATTCCACTAGGTATAATATTAGATATAGCTTTACCAGCACTAAACTGATATTCTGGTTTTTTAACAGCTTCTAACAAGTAATCAGCAGATGGAGTTACCTCTATCTCTGGTGCTTGTATAGTAATCGTATCTTTTTTTAAAGGTATAAGTTCGTAATCAGCCATTATTGTTTCTTTCTAATTAAATAAGGAACACCTCTCACAATTTTGTAGTACGCATTAGGATCAATTTGACTTCCATACTCTTGTAAAATTTTGGTAGGTAATGCAGACCCACTAATTGCGTTTTTAACTACACCTTTATCTGTACTAAATGATGTTTGTTCTTGTACACGTTCTATTGGCAAATCACCATATTGAGTTCTATAATTTTCGGTTAAATTCTTTTTAGCGTCTTTAACTTTATCTAAATATCTTGTAAGTTCAACTCTTGCTGCTTCTGGATCTAAAGATTGATCTACAGCACTTTGTGCAGAAGTAATTTGAGCACCTTCACTAACAGCTAATTGACCAAATCCAGTAGAACCTTGATCCCCTTTCATTTCCATAATAGATCCAACAAAAGATTTAGCTTTTAATTGATCTAATAATCGCTTTGTATATGCTGCATCAGATCCACTAACTGAAGAGGATACTGTTCCACCTAAACCAAAAGCCTGATTAAATCCTTTGCTATTAATAATGTCATTAATAAGTCTTTCTTGTCTATTTAAGTCTTGAATAGACTTTACTGCAAGGTTTGTATCACCAGCTTTAGACTTTTTAAGGGCAATTCTCACGTCAGATATTTGATTAGGATCGTCAATGAGAGGAACAAATTTATTACCAGTTTGTGGTTGTGTGGTAACTGGCTCTACAACTTTTTGTTGACCAACAGTAGTTTCACCTTTTGCAAATCCAGTAGATGGTGCTTGACCAGAACGTTCTTTAAGTATTTGTTGCAACATTTGTGATTGAGAAACAACAGGATCTAATGTAGTAATACCTTTATTTCTAGCTATAAAATCTGCACGTTCTGCTTCTTTTGCAAATACATCTTTGTCTGGAACTGCTGCATTAAATCTTAAGAAATCTTGTCTATCTTTTGCAGTGGCTTTAGATGGTTCAATACCTAATGCACCATAGAATGATATCTCGTCAGATTTAACTTCACCTAAAGGTCTAAATCTAGGATCTGATTTTAATTCAGCACCAATAAAATCTTTTTCAGCAAGTAAGAAATTAGCAATATCTTGATCTGAATACCCCAATTTTTTCATTTGGTCATATTTAGCAATTCTTGCTAAATTTCTACCTTTTAATTCCTGAACTTCAAGACCGCCTTTTTGAATATTTTGCATGAGATTAGCTAACTCTGTTTGAGTCATGAAGTTTTTAGTTGCAAAATCAATAGGGGCTTGTCTACCTGCAGTTGCACCTGTAAATCCACCTAAAGCAGCACCAACTGGACCTTGATTCCAATTCTGTGCAAGACCAGAAGCTAAACCAATACCAGTACCTATAAGCTGTTGTGTTTTAAGTCTTTCTTGTTCTTCATTAGATAAAAGACCTGTAATAGGACTTTGTCTTGTAAGAAAAAGAGTATCTAGTAACCCTTGAAAATCTGCCATAATTATCCTATCCTTCTTACTTGTAGTAGATTGCCAGCCATTGGACCTGTTTGACCTTGTCTAATTGGTGGGGCTTTTGCCATAGCATCTCTTAATTTTTGTTGATCTATCATTTCATTTTGTTGTCTAATATCTAATATTGACTTTGCACCACCTAATGCCACCATAGGGTTTTGTTGAACATATGATACAGTATTAGGTATAATATTAGAGCCAAAATCAGAAATTCTTTCACCTAATGTAAGTGGAGTATCTACGACCATTCTTCTAGGATCTATTGTTAGTGGATTTGGTGTAGAAGCAAATTGAGATGTTAAGTTATTGGTAAACATTTGATTTGAAGAAGACAAAGGTGCTCCAAAGCTTAAACTATCATCAGCAAGATTAGCAGGTGCATAAAAATCTTTAAATGCAATTTGATTATTTGCTGGGAAAGTAGTGCCACTAAAACCTTGAGATGCCATGTCATCAATATATGATGATGTAATTTTATCTATAGGCATAACATCGTCTACAGAATTAAGAATAGGGTTTATTGTAAGACCTGTACTAGCACCACCTATTCCAGCACCACCTGCTTGACCTAATGCAGCATAACCACCAGAACCTAAACTAGGAGCAGCAGAAGGTAATGCACTCTTAAATCCTGAAAATAAATTACCACCAGCACCACCTAAAAGACCACCAGTAGCACCACCTAGCAATGCACCAGTCACTGGACTTTTACCCATAGCAGCAGATCCTACAGCTCCAATAGCTGCTGGAACTAGAATCTCTGGACCAAGAGATGGTTGTAGAAAGTTTTTAATAATCCATATAGGATTAAAATACTTAAACATTATTTTCCAACCTTTCCTACTACATAGCAAATAGGTTCTAAAATAGCACGATAAACCATACCGTAAACATCACGTTTTTTACCACGTTTTTGTTTCCAGATATCAGCAGTCCTATGTCTTGCGATATGCTCTAAAACACCCCTTAAAATGCGTTGTAGGGCATTCTTTTGACCACTCTTATAAGCATAGTTAACTAATGGTAAGAATAGTGTGTGATAACCTTTTTCGTATGCTGGGTCTAAATCTTTAGATTGTGCTAACCAAATAGCATTACGGAAGCTACCAAAGCCATATTCAGCATTCATAGCTGTACATACAATCTTGCCACCACCTGATTGAGTAGTTTTTGTAACTTGACCCATTGGAGCACCATATGCAGCACCCAAGTAAGCTTGTAGTTTTGTATATGGTTTGTTTTGTTCAAATTCGTATCTAGCAATAGCATCTTCAAGAGCTTTTTGTGAGTAATCTTCTCTCACTTGACCAACATTCATAAGTTGGTTAATATCTTGATATCTAGCTTGAGCTAGTTGAGGAGCTTGTGTTGCAGCAGCTTCTTGTCTTGCACGTTCATTAGCATAGTTTTGGTAAGCAAGTTCACCAGCTTTGTTAGTTAATGTTGATGCTAAAGTTTGTGCAGCTCTATTTTGTAAGTCTGCAGATACATTAGATCCATAACGACCTGTTAATGCTGCAGAGCTTTGTGCTTGTTTAATAGCATCATTGTAAGCTTGTGTAGCTGATTGTGCAGCTGGTCTCATTGCAGCTTCAAAGTATGGATTAGCACCTAGATATTGACCTTGTACAGTGCCTAATTGTTGATTTAATGCTGCTTGAGTTAAAGGGCTTCCTGCTCTAGCTTGTTGCTCTGCTAAAGATAATGCAGATTCTGTTTGAGCGGATGGGCTAACATAGGTTTGACCAGCAAAGTATTCAGGTGTAGTAGTTTGATATAGGTTTTTAGCTTCACCTAAACCAAATTCTACAAATGGTCTTACAGTAGGGTCTAATTCGCTTCTACTTTCAGATGTGCCACCACCTCCAGAACCACCGCCACCATAAAATGTAAATGACTCCACTAAACTTGTAAGCCAATTAGATAAATTCAGTAATTTCATATTTCTTTCCTTAAAGTGTATATTCCCATGTTTGAGGTTTAAAACCCATTTGTCTTGCTTTACGTTCCCATCCACGTCTTTCAGAGTTGAATGTAACTTTAGTCTTGCCGCCTTGTTTTGCTATTGCTTGTATCTCTTGAAATGCTTGCATAAAGAGTGCCTCATCATTAAGTAATGACCAAGCAGCCCATACATGAAGCCTGTTTCCGATTGGTTGAAGTACTACGAATCCTACTGGTTTGTTATCTACAATGCCCATAAACAACATAGAACGTTGTTCAAAGCAATCACAATAAACGTCTTCAGCAATATAGTCTGTGTGACCTTTAGACCTGACTATTTCTAATCCATGTCTAATATATTCCCAATGTTGACGTAACTGATCTTTAGGTATATAATGTAATATCATCCTACTATTATATACCTATATGTCATATTTACCAGAGTATTTGCAGGGTGAGATATAGTTGCCTGTCCTTGACTCTGTGAACTAATATAAGGAATTGTAAATAAATTAGTAGTAAATGAGTTAGCACTTAAGTATTGTAAAGTAGCTATAGCACTAGGTGTTGCAGGTCTAGTAGGGCTAGTTTGTGTTGCTAAATGTTCTATTGTAACGTCTGTAGAAGTAGTAGCCCACATAATTTCTACATAATCATTTTTAGCTAATTCTAAATAAAAATTTAATGCTGCAATAAGGTGACCATCTGTTCCACCATGACTATTAGGCACAGAGAATTTACTGTTAGAACCAGCAACATCTGTACCATTTTTTCTGAACCATACGTCTACGTCTTGTATAGCTACATTGTCGTTAGCAAATTGTAAACTAAATTGTAAGTTATAAAGACCAGAATAAGATACATTTAATCTTGAGCTATTACTTAAAGATGTACCTAAAGAATAATCTGTTGTATTAAATGTAACAGCATATGCAGTTGTTGTACTTGCAGCTGACTGATCTGTTGTATCTTGTACTGCTAAATATGGATAGTAGCTTGTAGCTGCTACCATAGTAATTGGCTCTAAACCAATATATGAGTTATAACCTATACGTTCATCAGTAATGGTTGTAGTAGTAGCACCACCTGTAGCTAAAGTAATCTCGCCTGTATTGTTAGACTTACCTTCTACAAGATTGTTTACAATTTCAGCAACTTCTCTTGGATTTCCACCTGTCCAAGCAAGTTTACGGTACATGTCACTTCTAGACATTATCTATTTCCTTGCTCCGCATAATCTAAATCTATGCCAATAGCAGAAAACCAGTTAGCTCCTGTCGGTGTAATTTTAACTCTGTGATAACGACCATAACTTCTTACAGGTGCACGATTCTCTTGACTTGCTGCAATAGCTGTTGAATATGTAATTGTATCATCTAACATGCGTCTACTTGCTATTTGAACATTAGCAGATCCATTGTCTACAGATGGTCTAATAAGTGTTGCTACAGAGTTATAACCATACTCTAAATCGTTAGTAGTGATAGTTGCAGTGGCATTTGTACCTGTAAATGTAATAATTCTAGCATCTCTTACACCACCAAATAAGAACTTACCACCCTTATAAAGTCTATCGTCTAGTGTAGTTACAAGTGTATCTGTAGTTTTAGCTGCTGCAGATGATGCAGCCATATCTATAGCCACACCTGTACCTGAACCTGCACCTGTAGCTGTAAATAATACACCTACTGTGTTAGCGACTGCACCTATAAGTGTGTAATCTGTTGTACCTACACTTCTTATAGTGTATTGTTGACCTGTAACAAAAGAACCTGCTGTGACATTATAAGCAGAATCTATGCTATCTAAAGATGTTCCAGATGTTGCTAGTGTAGATAAATAATCTACGTCTGTATCAGCTGTACACCATTTTTTAGTTTCATAGTTATAGATAAGTAGAGAACGACCACCAGATACGTTAGTATAGTTCCAAATAACAAGGTTACGTTCTGGGTCTACTGCTGCTGAAATAGTATCAATATCACCAATGTTAGCGTTATTAAAGAAGTATCTGTCTACCTTTTCTGCACCAATTCCTACAACATTTTGACCATCGCATGAATAGAAACCATCATCTGATAGGAAATAAGATATACCGCCATATTGAGCAATAGATCCACCTTCTATACATCCAATGTTTCTAGATATTGTGTCAAACTGAAAGAACAATGGTGAGCCAATATATGACATACGCACAATGGCTTTTTCTAGGAATACAATACCAAATTCACCACCTGTAATACCTGTAATGTCACCACCGTCAGGTATATCTTGATAGTCTGATTGTGAAGCTCCGCCTGCTGTCCAATCTGCAGGGTCATTAATATCTGACCATTGTACTCGTGTAGGATAAGATCCTGCACCAATATTAGCTGCAACTACAAAGTCACGAACTGCTGTAATGTATTTAGCGATAGGTGCTGCAGCAGCTAAATCTGCAAATAATGTAGATGAGTTTACATTATATGATTGTATTTTTTCAGATCCATTAGCAGCTAAAGCTAAAGTACCAAATTGTATAAATTGCCATTTGTTAATACCAGTATATCCACCAGATTTAGATACATCATCTAAAGATAAATCTGATGAATCTAGCTTAAATAATTTAGTAAGACCGCCTGCAAAAACTGATACATCATTATCTACTTTAACAGCAAATACATTAGTTAAATTTTCAGATGCGTTTGCAGAATAATTTACTGGTGATTTAAATGGACCATATCCTACAGCCAAAGGAATAACGTTATTAGCTTCAGATACTGTGTCTAATATAGATGGTTGATCTGGTAACCATTCTTTAAATGCTATACGTTGTGTAGGCATTATTAAGCCTTCATAATAAATGCTAGTGCATAGTATGGTGGTAAGTTTTGGTCAGTACCACTAGAACCTGTTGTAGAAATAGATGTAGATACGGAAATTCCTGTAACTGCTGACCCTGAATTTTGGTCAACTCGTGTAGTATAATTGGTATGAACTGGAAAAATATTAGCACCACTTTGACTACCACCTACAATTGGAACAGTATGAGTATGACCAGGGTCTGACACGCTAGATGTTGCAGTATGTGTATGACTTACTACAATAGCATCTTTAGTGCCACCTGTTTGTGTATTAGAACCTGTAATTGAAGTGTTAGCAACACCTGCATTATCAACAGATGCACCAATAATAAATCTATTTCTTAAATCAGGAGTGCCACTAGATCCATTACATAATAACCATCCACTAGGAATAGTTGCAATAGTTCCTGACCACATCATAATCATACCAGCTACAAACGCATTACCCCATGTAGGTGTATTGCCAGAACCAGCTGATACTAATACTTGACCAGAAGTTCCTGCAGCACCATCTAAAGTAACACCGCCTGTAAGTGCTAATGTTCCAGAAACTGTAAAATTATCACCAGATGTTCCTGCTTGTTGATCTTTTAATTGTGCCATTAAACTACGAACAGCGTTGTTTAAGTTAGCTGGTGAACAACCTTCAGCAATGTTAATATTGCTTATATCGGTATTATCTGCTGCGGTTGATGAATATTCACTAATTTTTGTCTTTGCCATTTTTTACCCTTGTCTTAACCAAATGTCTGTGCTTGGAGTAACTTCAGTCCAAGTTTCTGTTCCTGCTGATACTGATGTCCATGTTTCTGTTCCTGCTGGTACAACTATCCATTCTTCACCTAATATTGTGCCTTTAGTAGTTACTGTGCCTATACCTTCTACATAAGCAAAACCTGCCCATGTAGCGTTAGGACTTGCTGTAACAGTAGCAAAGGTATTGACTTCTGCTTTACCTGATACTTCATAACCACCTAATGCTGTGACTGTAGCAGTTCCTGTGATAGATGCACTATCAAATGTAATTCTGACATAATTAACTTCTACTTGAGCATTAGCTGTGATAGAAGCGTTAGCACCTGCTATGAGAATACCATTAGCTGTAACTGTGCCATTAGCTGTAATACTTGCTGAAGCGAGTGCTATAGAGCCACCAGTAGCTGATACGATAGCTTCTGCGAATATAGAACCACTACCAAACTGCACTCTATTAGCTACAGCAGATACGTCTGCAAAGCCATTTATAACTGCGCTACCAAATACTAATGCACCACTTGTAGTAACTGTAACTGTGGCAGTAGCGTTTATACTTGCGTTAGATGTTCTAAAGCGTGTTGCAGATGCAGATACGGTTGCGTCTGCTGTTATGGCTGCTGATGCTTCTAGTGTTCTACCTGCTAATGAGCTAAAAGGAGCTTGGGAAAAACTAGCTATGCCAAACATTTATTGCTCCTTATTCGTCTGCTGGTAAAGGTGTATTTCCCTCGTCTAACCATTTAAGGTAGGCTTGGTAGTCTGTGTTGGCTGGGTCAAATGGGATGCAAGCTCCATCAGACAAACGAATAACACTATATTTTTTGCCATCAAAACTCATTGGTGAAAGTTTATACATTTATAGCTCCGAAGAAAGATTAAGCACACCTGTACTATTATTATAAACAAGACAAACTCTAAATTGAGCCGATGAGCCTGTAGCAGCATTACAATCTAATTCACACATTGCAGGAGTAGAATAATTTGTACCAATACTTGTAATCGTTCCTGTTGAAATTCCATCATACCATTCTAATGTGCTAGCAATTGTTGGAGTAGGTGTTGTACGCATCACAACAGGTAATGTCATTCCAAGACGACCCAAACTTGTTGCACTATTAACTACTCCACGCAAAGGGGGGGTAGAATATCTTTGAAAATACCTCTGACAATTAGCCAATTCCTGATTATAAAGTCTGCGTTCAAACGGTGTTGCTGTTGAGCCTATTTCTAGTTGGACACCTGTGATATACCATGTAGCTCCGTTAGTGCCTATAACTGATACTGTGCTTGTTGGTTGAACAAAATTACCAGCACCCCATGCTCCAGCTGTTCCACTAAATGTAGCCCCTGAACCAAGACCAAAACCTACATAAATACCAACAGTATTATCTGTAGCCCAAGTTCCAGAAGTATCACCAGCAATAGTTACTGTTTTATATTCCCAAGTATTAGCTACAGAAATTGTATAGGTAAAAGGATATGACCTAGTTACTGCGGCATTTCTTAAAGAGCCACCAAATGTTCCAGTCAAAGAACTACGAACCCAAAATGAAATAGTAATTGTTTGAGCATTAGCTGTACCCCAATTTAAATCAGATACATTAAAACCTTCAATTGCTTGATATAAATGAAAATAATCACTAGTAAGAACTGAATAAGAAGAAGCTGATGTTATTCCTGCATAATTTTTAAATCCTGTTGGCGGGGTGACTGCACCCGCATTTTGTTGTACTGTAACTTTACCAGTTTGAGCTGCTTGATAACACCATCTATCAAGAGTGTATATGCCGCTTCCAGCTCCAGTTGGTGTTGTAGAAGCACCAGCATTTCTCTGGTCTATCACCATCGCACCATTAATGATACGGTTCTTTAGCACAAAAGGTGACGCTGCAGCTCCTTGTAGAGATGAGTCGTTAAACGTAACTCCGTCTGTTCCATGTAGTACAAGAGACATTATACTGCTCCTAATTGTTCGTCTGTAGGTTTAGCAAGTGTTGGATGTTCCCATTTAGCTATGTAGTCACCACGACCATCGCTGTCGTTTTGTAGGGTGATAATTCCTGATGCAAAATTAAAGTCTGCTAATTCTGGGTAAATAGATATAATTTTTTCGTATAACATTATGCACTCCTAACCATTGCTGCTGAAAACCTACAATTTCTATCTGTAGCACCATTTAAAATTATTGACCCAGTTCCAGTGACATAAACATATAATTCTAAATAATCTGTAGACCCATTCATATAAACAATTATACTTCCAGTTACACCAGCACTATTACTTCCTGTTACACCAATGTCAACTAATCTTGTTAAACTAGACCCATTTTTATATGGGTTTGCAATAATTCTTGATATAGTTGTTGCTTCAGCAAATACTGTGCAATTTACTTGATAATAACCAGCTATAGTAGGTGTAAACCTATAATTAGTTGATGAGTCAAAATTATTATTTGTATCAAAATCTTCTGAACTTAATGTAACTTTTGTAAAAGCACCATTAGAAATAGATTGAGTAGAATTATTATAAGCACTAAACGCTGGCCCTGTTCCTGCAAAAGTAGAAGCAGTCGTGATGACAGTTCCTGTATTAGCAGGCAAAGTAAGTGTATTAGTTCCTGCGACATTTGGAGCTGCGATAGTGATACTTCCTGATGTATCGCCTGCGACTGAAATAGATGCCATTATACTGTTTCCTCTGCTGGTTCAGGTGTGTTGCCTTCTGAAAGCCATTTTAAATATTGTTGGTAATCAGAATTTGCTGGGTCAAATGGAATCATAGCACCGTCTAGTAATCTAATAACAAATTCTTGTCCATTTAAAGCATTGAATAATTTATACATTTATAACTCCGCACTTGCTGAATAAACAGGTGAGTTTGTAAAATAATTATTTGTTCCTGAACTATTTACAAATTGCAATCCAAATCCATCTACACTTACTCCATTTAATCCAGTACTTCCTGCACTAAATAATGTTGCAGCAGTAATAGTAGCCATTGTTGGTTGAACTCTTTTAGTAACGTGAAATGAGATTGGATTAATCATAGCAGAACCTGAACCATTAGGTATTTGCATATTTCCAAGAATGGTTTGCTCATAATACCTCTGACATAACGCTAACTCTGTTCCATAAGGCAACCACTCAAAAGAAGTAGCTTGTGAACCTCTTTCTAACTGAACGCCTGTAATTTGCCATGTAGCATTTAAAGTTGACATTATTTGTGTTTGACCAGTTACCCCTAAATATGCAGTTCCTGACCATGTATTAGCTGTTCCTAAATAAGTAGAACCAGCAGCCATACTAAAATCTACTTGAGCAAAAGTATTATTGTCATATAACCAAGTTCCTGTAGTATCTCCAGCAATAGTTATTGATTTCTTCTCCCAAGTATTTGCAGAAGAAATTGTATAAGTATATGGATATGACCTGTTTGCAGCAGAATTTAAAATTGTTCCACCAAAAGTTCCTGTTAAAGAACTTCTTACCCAAAAAGATAATGTAACTGTTTTAGCGTTAGCAGTTCCCCAAGCTAAATCCGTAGCATTTAAACCTTCAATTCTTTGTCTAACCAATGCTAATTGAGATGCTCCAATACTTGCATCAGCAGTTGTTACAGTTACTAATAATGAATTAATAAACCCATCAGGAGCATCAGAAGATTGAGTTACAGTAAAAACTCCATCAGTGGCATCTTCTACTTGCCATCTATCTAGGCTATATATTTGTGCACCGTCAACTGTAAAAGACGTTCCTCTTTGTGAGATTTGCATATCCCCATTAATAATTCTATTCTTCATGGTATAACCTGAAGCTACAGCACCACCAATATTAAACCCTGTAGATGTTACAGAAGCCATTGTTGTACCATTAGACTGTAAATCTAATGTGCCACTTGTATCAGCACTCATGTTAAGTGCTGTGTTTGATGTTGTTCCTGCGTTAATTATACTTGCCATTTATAGTACCACCCATCTTGAGCCACTTGGAATAGTGACTGATATACCACTTGCGACTGTAACTGGACCTGTTGATGATGCGTTATAGTCTGTAGGTATTGTGTAATTAGTTGAAACTGTTTTAGCATTTGCAAATAAGCCATTAGAAGCAGCAAACTGTGGAGCATAAGCTGTGAATGTTGAGTCTTGATATGTAGAACGTTCAGCAGGATAAGTAACAAATACGTTTTTAGTACCTGCACTAAAGTTGACTGCACTTCCACTATTGCTAGACTCTAGTATGGTATCACGAGATAAAGTAGTGCCTGAAGATGTATATGTTCCTAGACCTACTTCCCATTCTGAACCCATAACAATAGCATAGTAAGTAGTATTACCATTACCGATAACAGAGAATGACTGAAAGCCAGTAACTGCACCAGCAAGCGTAAACGTACCTGTGCCTGTGGTAGTAGAAGTTTCCTGTACCCTATCTTTGACGACTAATGCCATGTGTTCTCCTTTTAGTTACAATTGTTCTTGTTTTGAGAACAACTAGGCAAGAGTCACAGAAAGGTTGCCAGTAGTAATCTTGAAGATATCACCACTATCAATAGTTTTAGCTGTATCTAATGCTGTATGGTAAAGTAAGTTACCTGATGTAGAAGCATCATGAATACCGATCCAGCCTACAGTTCCCCATGAACCTGTTGCTGTTGGGAAAGTAACGTCAGCAGAGTTTGTAGATACACCACCTGATGGTGCTCCAAATGTAACTGCTGTTCTAGCGTATGAACCACCAGATACTTCTGTACCACTACCTGCGTCTGTAGGATCAGATGTAAATAAACCTACATAAACTGTTGCTGGTGATGTGTATGATGTGTTGCGTAGAGTCGCATTGATAAGTGCGTTCTCTAAATAATTACTCATTTCTGCCATGATTTTTCCTTATGCTGTTGTAATTGAAAGATTGCCAGTGTATTCACTAGAATCATCTGCTGCTGTTAATGAATTTACACCTCTATCGTATAATGCAGCCCAAGTTTGCACTCTTGCGTCATTCATAAGATATGGCTCTGCTTCACCTAATGCTGCATATAATAATAGATCTGGGCAATTAGCCAAGAATACATTAGATGAATTTGTTGAGCTTAAATATGCAGGTGCTGCATAATAAAGCATATTTAATGTGTATGCTGAATCTGGAATAGGTGCAAATTGGAACT
>Ga0315907_10005241_pt1 | contig 14204 bp, 10 predicted proteins | sample LakEriMetagenome_3_FD_203525 | JGI IMG/M metagenome (GOLD analysis project Ga0315907, IMG submission 203525) | Freshwater fungal communities from buoy surface, Lake Erie, Ohio, United States - Buoy 12 MA123 | ecosystem: Environmental > Aquatic > Freshwater > Lake > Lake biofilm | place: USA...
GGGTTCACGCGGCAAACTGTCGCCAAAAAGCCATAATAAACACCTTGTTTCCGACTAAATGTGACTAAATGTGAGCTTTTTCGCAGTCAATACTAGAAATTGTGTTCGTTCCCGAATATTGATCGTGCCAAGCGGCCCGCAAAAGACGGGCCCATAACAATATGCCGGGCACATCAGTTCGGTCTTGAGGCGGAGTGGTATTATGGTTGCAGCGATTGATTTCGCTGTCCGCGATTTTGCGGGCGGTTCCCAACTTGGCAGCGTGGCTGGTGAGGGTCAGGGCAATTTCATTCAGGTCGGTTCGGGCGACAGCATCTCGCTGAACCTGTCCAGGGCCTCAATCATTGGGTATGAAAAGCAGGGCAATGACCTTGTCATCCAGCTTGTCGATGGGCGCAGCATCCTGCTTTCAGGCTACTTCGACGAAGCCGCCGCAGGCCAAAACAAGCTTTACCTGTCTGACAACGGCACCATCACCGAGGTTCTGATTTCGAACACCGGCGATGGCGCGCTCTTTGCCGAATACGGCGCGGTACAAGGTTGGGATAAGTGGAGCCCACTCGATGATCTGCGCTTTGCGGATGCTGATGGCGTCGCGGGGGCCGTTGGTGCCTCAGACGAGCCCGCCGGTATGGCAGCTTTGGTGCCCGGCCTGATGGGAGGCGCCGGTGGCCTTGGTGCCGCAGCGGCAGTTGTTGGCGGCGCGGCCGTGATCGGCGGCGGTGGTGGCGGCGGCGGAAGCAACGGCGGCGGCACGGGCGGTGACGGCGGCGGCGGTGACAATGATGATGATGACGACGACACTGGCGGCGATGACGACGACGATGATGATGATAATGACGACGACACCGGCGATGACGATGATGATGATGACGGCGATGATGATGGCGACGACGACACGCGCCGCCCGCCGACCGTTGACGCCCAAGACGCCGATCCGTTAACGACCAACACCACCAACCCTTCAATCACCGTGACCGGCACGGGCGAGCCCGGTGATCGGGTCAAGGTGACGATTGGCGGGGTGATCGAAGAGACGACAATCCGTCCAAACGGCACTTGGTCGGTGACCTACCCCTCTGACGGGTTGCCCGGCGATGGGTCACACACCGCCTCGGTGGTGGTGAGCCAACCGAATGGCGTGACGCACAACCTGACCGGACCGGGTTTCATCATCGATATGACGCCCCCGGCCGTGCAGACCAGCTTTGGCACGACCACGCAGAACGACATTGAAAACCTTGCAGAATATGCCAATGGCGTCAGCCTTGGCGGCACAGGGGAGGTGGGCGCCGAGATCAAGGTGGTCATCAACGGTCACACACAAACCACCACAGTCGGCCAAAACGGCCAATGGTCGGTCACCTTTGCCAAAACCCAGATCGCGGCTGGACAGTATTACGAACTGCCCGCCGTTATCACGGCCACCGATGCACTGGGCAACAAGACGGTGCTGAAACAGACCATCGCCATCGACACCCTAGCCGAGGTGGATGTGACCGCCGGGCAGATCGGTGGCGATGATCGCATGACCCTGTCGGAAAGCCGCAGCTTCAACATGACAGGCACTGCGGATCCGGGGGCGACGGTCAAAGTCACGTTCGAGGGCCAATCCATCACTGTCACCGCCAATGGCGACGGCGCTTGGACTGCCCCCTTTGCCTTTGCCAACTTTGGCCTCACCACCCGCACCGGCACGGTGCAGGTGCAAGCGACAGACACCGCTGGCAACACAGCCACCACCAACCACACGATCCAGATCGACACCGAGGTGCAAAACTTCCGCCTGACTGCGGTGGATGACCTAACAAGCCTTGCAGCCGGCGCCGACGCGGTCAATGCGATGGAGGCGCTGAACGGCGTCACCATCACCGGCACTGTCGAACCCGGCTCCACTGTCACCGTGAAATGGGGCGATATGACTCTGCCCGCCAGCGCCGTGACCGTCGGCGCGAACGGGGTCTGGACGGCCACGGTTCCGGCATCAGCCATCCCGGCGGGCCAGACATCAGTGCAAGTCACGGCGACCGCCCGCGACCAATATGACAACCTGTCCAGCACCCTCACTCAAAACGTCGCGATTGACCGCATCGTCACCCCGCTGACCCGTGGGGGCGGCCAGATTGGCGGCGATGGCTACATCAACGCCGCCGAGGCTGCCGCAGGGGTCACCCTCACCGGCACGGTGGAGGCCAACTCAACGGTCTGGGTCCGCGTCAACAACGGCGCTCCGATCGAGACGACCGCCACCGCCAACGGCACTTGGAGCATCACCGTTCCGAAAAATCGCTTGCCCGAAGGCAATGACATCCCAGTCACCGTGCAAGTCTCGGCCCGGGATTGGGTCGGCAACGTCCGCCATCTGGACGCTGAAACTGTTCGGGTCGACACCGTCGCTCCGGCAGACCCGGTGCGCGTCGGCGATGCGGGGATGGGCAACCAGCTGATCGGTATCGCCACCGCTGTCTCGGCCGATGATTACACCTATCACACCGTCAACGCGGCGGGCACGGCAACTGAAATCACCCCGGCGTCCGAGTTCAGGGGCACGGTAGAGGTCGGCGGCCAAACCGTGAACGCCAACTGGGCCATGTTCGGCGCGGCCATCCCCGATGGCACCTACCTTGTCATCAACAACGAGGATGCGGCGGGCAACGAGTCCAGCACGCTTTACCTGCGCAACACCACCGGCGAAGTGGTGGTGGACCTGTCGCGCAGCGGGCTGCAGACCTTTGACTTCGGCACGATCGACCTGTCGGCAGCAGATGCCAACCTGACGATCACGCCCGCACAGGTTCTGGCGCTGACCGGGGCGGACAAGCAACTGACTGTGGTGGGTGGAACCGATGACATCGTCAATATCTCGGGTGTCACCAGCGTCGCCAATGCTCCGGACGGCTTCAAGCTTTACACGCTGGGTGCCAACGGGCCTTCGGTGCTGATCGACGAGGACATCCAAGTCAACGCAACCGGCGTCTGATCGCCAGCGGAGACAGGCATCATGCCCATGGACCGCATCATCGGGTCCGGCGCGGGGAGCAGACCCCCTGCCCGGACACTGGCCGCGCTTTGCCTGACGGCTGCCCTTCTCGGGGGCTGCGTCGGTTTCGGCGGCGAGGGCGGCTTTGCCAGCCGTGCCAACCAGACCCCCGCGGGGCTGGCGCAGGGGGGAGTGGACAGTCCGGCCGAGGGTGGGTCTGCCCTGATTTCCGATCTGCAAGCCCGCCGTTCGGTCCTGCCGCCCGGCGGGGCCTATGCCCGGGTCGCTGATGCGGTTCTCAAGGCCGATTCCGGCACTGCCGCGGCTGAATTGCGCATCGCGCGGCTGCGGTCCGAGGCGCGGGCCAAGAACTGGCTGCCCAAGCTTGGCCCCACGGTCAGCCTAACCTCGCTGAACGGGCTGGCGGCGGGCCTGTTGCTGGAACAGGCGCTGTTCGATCACGGCCGACGCAAGGCAGAACGCGCCTATGCCGCCGCCGATGTCGAAGTGGCCGCCGTCACGCTGTCGACCGATATCAATCAGCGCATCTATGAAGGCCTGACGCATTACATCCGCGCCGAGCGCGCCCGCGCCCAAGGGGCGCTGTCGACCAAAGCCTATGGCCGCATGGAGGGCTTTGCTGAGGTGATGCGTCAGCGCGTCAGCGGCGGCATGTCCGACAACACCGAACAGCAGGTCATCTCCCAGCATCTTGCCGAGATGCAGGCCACCGCCGCCACCGACCGCGAGGCCGAAATCTCGGCCATGGCCGAGTTGAACGCCATGTCAGCGCCGGGGCTTGACGGACTGCGCGGGATTGATCGGCTTGCCGTGCGGGGCCATCGCAGTGAACCGCTTTCAGTCGTCAAAACCCGCAGCGAGGGTGAACGCAGCATCGCCGAAAGCCACATCGCAAGGGCAGGGCTCTTGCCCGGTCTCAGCGCCAACGCAGACCTGGCGGGCGATGGCTTGACCCCCGGCCTGCGGCTTGGCGGTGCAGGGCTTTTGGGCATGGGCACGCGCGCAGAATTTGCCGCGCTCGACGCCACCGCCGATGTCGTCGCCCGCCGCAGCGCCGAGGCGGCCGAGAGCGCCGAACGGCGCATCGTCGCGTTGGAACGCCAGATCGCCCAGTTGGAAAGCCGTGTGGCACAGGGCGCCACAGTGGTGGCCCAGACCGAAAGCAACCTGTCGCTGTTTGTCGAGCAGTACAAAGTCGGCCGCCGCAGCCTGCTGGAACTTGTCAGCCAATATGACAGCTTCGCCAGACTGGAGCGCGATCAAGTGGCGCTGCAGTACGAAATCGCTTTGCTCGAAATTGAAATCGCCCGCGACCGCGGCCTGCTTGTGGATGGGGCACGGCTGTGACGGATAAGGTTGTTGCCTTTGAGATGAACGCCACCAGCCGCGGGCCCGCCCTGCGGCCCGCCGCCCCAGACCGCCCCAGCACACCGCGCCACAGCAACCGCGCGCTGGCCCGCGCGCAACTGGCCTCGGTCTATGCCGGGCTGATCGGCCATGATCTGGCCGTTGCAGATCTTGTCGAATCCTTGCAGCCCGACCCGACAACGGGCGCGCTTGGCTTGGCGGACCTCTCTGCGGCACTTGGGGCTTGCGGGCTGACGGCCACGCTTGAGCGGATCACGACGCTTAGCGAACGCCACCTGCCCGCCTTGGCCGAAATGACCTCGGGCCAGATCGTTCTGGTCCTGTCACGCGACGATGCTTGCGTGCAGATCTACGACACCACCTGCCCCGACATGCGCGCCGAAGTCCCCGCATCGGACTTTGCGCAGGTCTTTACCGGACGCGTCCTGCGCGCCAAGACCACCCTTGCCGAGCTGGAAAAGCGCCACGAGGTCAGCGCCCGCAAGCGCCATTGGTTCTGGTCGGAACTGCAGCATTACCGCCGCCAGATGCTTGAAGTCGCCGCCGCCAGCCTTGTGGCGAACCTTCTGGCGGTGTCAGTCTCGCTCTTTTCCATGCAGGTCTATGACCGCGTGATCCCCTATCAATCTCAGGCCACGCTTTGGGTTCTCGCCCTTGGTGCGCTTTTGGCCATCGGGCTGGAAGGCGCGTTGAAACTCGCCCGCTCTGGCCTGATGGACATCACGGGCAAACGTGTCGAGTTGACGGTGCAAAGCCGCCTCATGGGCAGGCTTTTGGGCATGAAAACCGGACCTGGGCAGACATCGCCCAGCCAAGTTTTCACCGCCATGCGCGAATTCTCTTCGGTGCGCGAGTTTTTCACCTCTTCGACAATCGGCACGCTGGCTGACTTGCCCTTTATCTTGATTTTCCTTGCCCTCGTCGCCTCGATCGGGGGCAATCTGGTCTGGGTCCTTGTGATCGGTGGCATCTTGATGGTGCTGCCGGGTTTTCTGTTGCAAAAGAAGATGATGGCGCTGACCGCCGCCAGCCAAGGTGCCAGCCAGAAATCCTCGCGCCTGCTGTATGAGGCGGTTTTCGAGGCCGAAACTGTCACCACCCAGCGCGGCGAAGATCGCATCAAACGCATCTGGAACGAGTTGACCGCGCTGTCCGCCGCCAACTCGGCCGATCAGCGCAAGATCACTGCCATTCTGGGCTATTGGGCCGCTGCCGTGCAGCAGGCAACCTATGTCGTGGCGGTGATCTTCGGGGCCTTCCTTGTCTTTGTCGGCGACTTCACCGTGGGCACCATCATCGCCATCGGCATCCTGACCGGGCGCACCCTTGGCCCGCTGGCCGGACTGTCTTCCACGCTGGCAAAATGGACCAATGTCAAATCCGCGCTCGAAGCGCTCGACGCCATCGCCAACGCCCGCCAGCATGAAGAGGAAGGCCGCCACTACCTGCGCCGCAGCCGCCTTGCAGGTGCCTATGAGCTGCGCAATCTGGAATTCCGCTATGACGCGCAATCCGCCCCGATCGTCGAGATTGGCGCCCTCGCCATTCCCCAAGGCCAACACGTCGCGGTGCTTGGTGCCAATGGGTCGGGCAAGTCCACGCTCTTGCGGGTTCTGGCCGGGCTTTATGAACCCGGCAAGGGCCGCATCCTGTTGGACGGCGTGGACATCGACCAGCTGCACCCCCGCGATCTGCGCCGCAGCGTTGGCTATCTTGGTCAGGATGTGCGCCTGTTTGCCGGCACGCTGCGCGACAACCTGAACCTTACCCAGCTGGAACGCGACGACGCCCGGCTGTTCGACGCGCTGGATTTCTCAGGCCTTGGCCCCTTTGTGCGCAACCATCCGCGCGGGCTCGATCTGGAGATCAAGGAAATGGGCGAGGGCCTTTCGGTCGGCCAGCGCCAATCCATCGGCTGGGCGCGCATCTGGCTGCAAGACCCGGCGGTGGCACTTTTGGACGAGCCCACCTCGGCGCTGGACCAAACGCTTGAAAACACGCTTGTGTCCCGCCTTGGCACTTGGCTGCAAGGCCGCACAGCCATCATCGCCACCCACCGCGTGCCGATCCTGCAACTGACCAGCCGCACGCTGATCTTGCAAAACGGCAAACTCGCTGTGGACGGCCCCCGCGATCAGGTTCTGGCCCATCTGGCCAAGGCTCAGGCAGGAGCCAAGGGATGACCGCACTGGATTATGAAGACGAACTTGTCGGGCGCAGCCGGGGCCCCAGCCTTGTGATCTGGGCCATCGCCGCGACCCTTGTCATCTTCATCATCTGGGCCGCCTTCGCTTGGGTGGACGAAATCGTGCGCGCGCCGGGGCAGGTTGTCTCGTCCTCACGCCCGCAGATCATTCAGAACCTTGAAGGCGGCATTCTGGCCGAACTGAACGTCGCCGAAGGCGATATCGTCGAGGACGGCCAGATTCTCGCCCGGCTTTACGGCACCCAGTATCAGGCCACTGTGGACGAATTGGACGACCAGATCGCGGCGCTTGAAATCCGCCGCCTGCGGCTTGAGGCCGAGATGGCAGGCGAGGCCGATTTTGACCTGCCGCCTGATTTGGACGCCCGCGTGCCCGCCATTGCCGCGTCGGAGCGCGCGCTTCTGTCCGCGCGGCTGACCGAATATCAGGCCCGCGTCGAAGGGACTGAGGCCGTAGCCGAACAGACCGCCAAGGAACTGGAGCTGATCCAGCGCATGTTTGACCGCGAAATCGCCCCGTTGATCGAGCTCACGCGCGCCAAAAAGGCCCATTCCGACGCCAAGAACAAGCTGAGCGAGGCGATCACGACCACTGAAAAGGAACGCGCAACCGATTATTCAAAGACCCAGGGCGAGCTGGCCTCCTTGCGCCAACAGCGCAAGTTGTCGCAAGACCAGCTGTCGCGCACCACCCTGTTGGCCCCCCTGCGCGGTGTGGTCAACAAGCTGTCGGTCACCACGATTGGCGGTGTGGTGCGCCCCGGCGAAGAAATCCTGCAGATCATTCCGTTGGACGAAGAGCTATTCGTCGAGGCCAAGGTCAAACCCCGCGACATTGCCGCCGTCCGCATGGGCCAGACCGCCACGGTTAAGCTTTCGGCCTATGACTATACGATTTTCGGCAGCCTCAAGGGCACCGTGACCTTTGTCTCAGCCGATACCTTCAAGGACGAACACGCCCGCAACCCCGACGCCGAGGCGCATTACAAGGTGACGCTGGCCGTGGACCGCGGCCAATTCACCGAGCGCCAGAAATCGCTGGAAATCCGCCCCGGCATGCAGGCAGAGGTGGAATTGCAGACCGGCGGCAAGACGATCCTGACCTATCTGACCAAGCCGCTTTACAAAGCGAATGAGGCGCTGCGCGAACGCTGAAACGCCATAACGCGGCGAAATTCCCTAAAATGCAGGGCCTTAACCCGGCCTCAACCTTGATCCGCTAGACCTGATCCCGGGTGTGAAAACATGGGTGAGTGAATGGCCGGGCAGGGGAATGCCGCGCCAGTCATCATCAAGCGGAAGAAGATCGTGCAGGGCGGCGGGCATCATGGGGGTGCCTGGAAAGTCGCCTATGCTGACTTTGTTACGGCCATGATGGCCTTCTTCATGCTGATGTGGCTGCTGAACGCGACAACGGAAAAGCAACGCAAAGGGATTGCGGATTACTTTAATCCCACGATCCCGGTGAACCGCGTCTCGGGCGGGGGGGACGGCGCCTTTGGTGGCGACAGCACCTTTACCGAAAACACGCTGGCCCAGAACGGCACCGGCGCCACCGCCGCCCATCCCACCGAATCCGCTCAGGCGCGTGGCGAATCCGGCAACGCCGAAGCCGAAGGTGGGGCAACGGCCGATAACGAAGCCTTGGCCGAGGTGGAGCAGGCCCTGACCGCCAAGGGTGGTGAAAGCATGACAATGGAGCGCCTGCTCCGCCACGTCGTGACCCGCATCACAGATGAGGGTCTGGTGGTCGAGATCTTCGACCTTGAAGACGCGCCGCTGTTTGCCATGGAAACCGCCACCCCGACCGCAGTGACCAAAGAAATCGCCATGCTGCTTTCTGATGTCCTTAGTCTCGCCACCAATGAGATTGCCGTCAACGGCCATGTCCGCAGCTATCCCGTCACGCTGCGCCAAGACCCAACATGGGATCTGTCTACCCAGCGGGCGCAGGTCCTGCGTGAGCTTTTGGAACACCACAAGCTGCCCACCAACCGCATCGCCCGCGTCACGGGCCACGCCAACCGCAAACCAGCCACTGCCGATCCGACCGCGCTGCGCAACAATCGGATCGAGATCGTCCTCTTACGCCGCAACCGCTAACGGCAAACGCCGCGAATTTTAGCTGTTAGGTCGATCTTAACACGGCTGCCGCAGGTTGGGCTTCACCTGAAGTCGAAGCTGCAGAAAGGCGCCATCGATGACAATTTCCTCCTCGCTGAATGCGGGGGTGGCCGGGCTGAACGCGAATGCGAACCGGCTGGCCACCATCTCCGACAACATCGCCAACTCTGCCACCTTTGGCTATAAGCGGGCGCAGACCGATTTTCATTCGGTGGTCATTCACGGCAATTCGAACACCAGCTATTCTGCGGGCGGGGTGCGCACGACGAACTTCCGCTTGATCGATGATCGCGGCCCTCTGATCGCCACGACCAATTCCACCGATCTGGCCATCGACGGACGCGGGTTTCTTGCCGTCACCGACGCAAGCGCCGTGGCATCCGCCTCGGGCGGGTTTCCGATCTCTCTGGTCACAACCGGTTCCTTCCGCGCCGATTCTGACGGGGTTCTGCGCACAGCAACCGGGCAGGTTCTGATGGGATGGCCCGCCAACCCTGACGGCAGCCTGAACACCTATCCGCGCGACACGATGGCGTCGCTTGAACCGGTGCGCATCAATGCCAACCAATATGTCGGCAACCCCACCTCGCAGATGCGTTTGGGCGTCAATCTGCCCGCCTCGGAAAGTGCTGCCGGATCGGCGGGATCGCCCCATAACCTGACAGTGGAGTATTTCGGCAACCTCGGCACGTCTGAGGCATTAGAATTCACCTTCACCCCCACCATCCCCGCCACCGGGTCGTCCAACACCTGGACAATGCAGGTGCGCGACAGCGCTTCAGGCGGCGCGCTTGTGGGCGAATATGTGCTGACCTTTAACGACACACAGGTGGGCGGTGGCACCTTAGCCACTGTGACCGCCACCTCTGGCGGCAGTTACGACCCGGCCACCGGACAAATCGCGCTGACGGTGGGCGGCGGCAGCATTTCGCTGGATATCGGTGAGATCGGTGAGGCCAATGGCATGACACAGCTGGCCAGCACCTTCTCACCGGTCGCGATTTCCAAGAATGGCACCACAGTCGCCACGCTCTCCTCGGTCGAGGTGGACGAGAAGGGGTTTCTGTATGCGGTCTATGATCAGGGCTTTACCCGGCGCATCTATCAGCTTCCCGTGGTCGATGTGCCAAACCCGAATGGCCTGATCGCCCGCAACAATCAGACCTACCAGATCTCACCAGCCTCGGGCCCCTTCTACCTGTGGGACGCGGGTGATGGACCCACCGGATCAACCGTCGGCTATTCGCGCGAGGAATCGGCCACGGACGTCGCCGCCGAGCTGACACAACTGATCCAGACCCAGCGCGCCTATTCCTCGAACGCCAAGGTTATCCAGACCGTGGCGTTATCCTTGGCTGTTGCAACGGTCTTGCCGGTCGAGATTTCCTGCTGGGTACGGTTCAGGTTGGCATTGATACTTTTCATGGTCTGCAGCGCGACCATGGCACTGGTATTGGTAAGAATGGACGACATGTCCTTTTCCTTTGCGAGCTGCCTGCGCTTTGCGCAAGGCGGGTTGCGCCCCGGCTGGACGCCAAGGCTTCAAAGACCTTTCTGGCCGCTGCGGCGGGCAATCTTCCCGGCGCGCCATCCCCTCATGGGATGCAAGGCGATTGAAGGCTGGGATCTGCTAACAGAGCCCTAACACTGGCCCACGAACTGCGCCGTATTTGACAAAAACTGGCTGCGCTAGAACCGCCCGGCAGTCGGACCGTCGGAAATGATCTCAGAGCGGCGGCCTTTGCCATCGTAGGTTTGCAAGCCAGCCCCCACGCGCCGGGTTTCTTCCAGCCTGCGGCGCGCCGCGCGCAGCCCCCGCCGTGACGCATCCAAAAGCAGGGCATTCTCTTCGGCCTTGCGCTGCAATCGGCCCATCACCGCCGCGTCAACTGTGCCACCAAGCCCGGCAAGGGCAGTCTCAAGCTGCGGGGTCAATCGGGCGAGGGCAGAGAAATCCGCCCGACGCACCTGCAGGGCCACATCCTCCAAAAGCGTATCAAGCGATGTCATTCTTGCCCCCCCCTGACTGCGAGACGAGCGATTCGAAGATTGTGCGGGCCAGCCCGATGCCGCCACGTTCAACCATCAGCCGCGCCTGCTCTTGGCGCAGGAAAGAGGCGAACTGGTCTTCACCAACACCGCCCCCAAACTCAGTCGAGACCGTTCCAAGGCCGGAAAAAGACAGCATTTCTGACAAGAAAGCCGTCTCAAGCTCTTTGGCCTTTTGCATCAGCACGGCCTGTGTTTGGCCAAGAAATTCAGGCGGGGGGGCGGGCAGTGACAGCGGTGGAATCATCTCAGCCTCGTTTGTGTTCAATTTTCCTGACTATGGGGGTTGGCGGTAAACAGCCGGTAACTGTCGTCAGACGATAACAAGGCGGTATCGGCAGAAGTCGGAGACCACATGCTCAGCGCCCCGCCAGACATTACGTCTGTCAGACCCACGCCATTTGCCTTTGGCAAAGGTTTGGAGGTTCCGGATGGGCAAACCTCCGAAGCTGAGGCCGATTTTTTTGTCGATGCACTTGAGTCAACCGACCCTGCAACACAAACCGCGTCCCCAGCGGTTGTGACACACGACGACCTTGGTGTTGATCCATCGATCTTGCTGGCGGCGGCTTGGTTTGTGCCTGACCGACCAGCTTTGGCCGGCGTGATACTTGAGGATATCCCCAGTCAACGCCCTCCCATCGTTGCCACAGAACTAACGAAGCCGAAAAGCGCTGCGATGCTAAGCGCAGGCCAAGCACCGCAAGAGCTTGGGTCGGGCGCCAGCTTCGGCCAAGAATTGGCAGATGCTCCCCGCTTGCTGCCGTCTGATCCGACGGTAGGGTCCTTGCAAACGCCTGACATTGCGTCGGGAATCCTTCAGAGTTTGCAGAGTGGCACGCAGCGCGCTGCGGACAACACCCTGCCTCTGGCCGACGCTGCCGTACCCCCCGGCCCGCTGCTCAATCCCGAAGGTCTTGGCAAAACAGGGGTCTCGCCCACGATGCCGGACTCCAAAGCGGCCCCCATGTTGGCGGACCTATCTGAAAGTGCCACAGCAAAGCTGGACCTGCGCTACGCGCCGCAGCCCATGCCGGCCATGGTGGCCTCTCTTCGCGTTGAATTGCCGGGCCAGCCTTCCGCCGCCTCGCCCAAATCCAACGCAGCTCCGAATGAGGTCGATAACGGAGCATCAACCCCTATCCGCCAGCGCCACCCTTCGGTGCATGAGCATAGCCTACGGCTGACAGCGACCCCAGCCTTGGGCATTGATCCACCCAGTGCGCTGCTGTCGGGCGGGCACGCTGCCGCCTTCACAACGGATACCGCACCTGCATATGCGCCGCTGCCTGCCGAGAAGCCTTCGATTTTGACAGATCCAACTGCAAGAGAGCCGGCAACAGCTCTGCCCGCGCCCATCGCTGAAGTGGCCGGCAAAATCAGTCCTATGGTCAGCGATCAACCCGCCCAACCAAGTGATCTTGCCGTCGTGCTGCAGCCCGGCGCCCAAACCAACACGCCCGGCGCAGCGCCTGCAGGCCAAATCGGGACCACAGCACCCACGCCGCCGCAAACCCCAAGGCAACAGGCCAGCGTGGCACTGGTGCGTCTTGCCGCCGACGCGCCCGGCCGAATTGAGCTGACGCTGACACCCGAAACGCTGGGTCGGGTGCACTTCGACATGCGGCCCGAAGGGGCGGGGCTGGCGATCACCGTGTCGGCAGAACGGTCAGAGACTTTGGAATTGATCCGCCGACACCTGCCCGATCTTCTGGCCGAGTTGCGGCAAGCGGGGGTGCAGGCAGGGACCTTGTCCTTTGGCTCTTGGGCCGAAGGGCAATCCGCGCCGTCCAAAGAGGGTTGGACAAAAACTCATGACGACGACACTGCCCCAACACCGCTTGACCGCCCAGCGCCCGTTCATCAGCCGACACTCGCCATCACCGGCCTTAACCTTCGTCTTTAGGATCGCAGACCATGACCACAACGGCACTCACCACCGCACCCGGCGCTGCAGCCCAGAACCTTGCGCCCAAACAACGCATCTCGTCAGACTTCGACACGTTTTTGAAGATGCTCACTGCGCAGATGCAAAACCAAGATCCGCTGAACCCCATCGAGTCAGCCGATTATGCCACGCAACTGGCCACCTTTTCTGGTGTTGAACAGCAGATGCGCACCAATGACCTTCTGACCAGCCTTGGCAGCCAAATGGCGGTCTTAGGCATGTCGCAGCTTGCCGGCTGGGTCGGGCAAGAGGCGCGCGCGAATGCGCCGGTCTGGATGGACGGCGACCCGGTGACCATGCAGCTGTCGCCTGCCGTTGGTGCTGATCGCGCCGTTTTGGTGGTGCGCAACGCCTCGGGTGCGCTTGTCTCACGCGAAGAGGTGTCAACCACGCCCGGGCTTTATGACTGGCTTGGCGGCGATGCGGCGGGCGATCCACTGCCAAACGGGCGCTATACGCTGTCCCTGGAGAGCTTTTCTGGCGAAACACGGCTGGGAGAAAGCCCGGTGGAATCCTATGCCCGCATCATTGAGGCGCGCAATGGGCCGACCGGGGCGACATTGGTTCTGGAAGGCGGGGTCGAAGTGCCGTCTGCGGCCATCACCGCGCTGCGCGTGCCCACTCAGGCAACGCCATCACCCTGACCTCCGCGTGCTTTGCGGTTACAAAAGGCGTCCCAACCAAAAGCCGCCAGCCAGAAGCACAATTGCCAGCGCCGCCTGTGCCAGCCTGCGCCGTGTGCGGGGTGGCTTCATCGGCGGCGGCGCATCGGCCTGTGCGATCAGTGCCGCCTCGACCAGATGCGGAAGGCGGGGGCCGAACCGGGCCAGCACCCGCGCGGTCTGCGCCAAATCCCGCAGCAGTGCCAGCGGGCCAAGATTGCGACTGATATAGCCTTCGACCACCGGCTTTGCGACCTGCCAGATGTTGATATGCGGGTCCAAAGACCGCGCCACACCTTCGACCACGACCATGGTGCGCTGCAGGTGGATCAACTCGGTCCGCGTTTCCATGCCAAAGCGCTCGGTCACTTCGAACAGGAACGACAGCAGCCGCGCCATAGAAACCCGGCTGGCCTCGATCCCGAAAATCGGCTCACCCACCGCGCGCAGCGCGCGGGCAAATTCGTCGATGTCGCGGTTGGCGGGCACATAGCCTGCCTCGAAATGCACCTCAGCCACGCGGCGATAATCGCGGCGGATAAAGCCATAGAGAATCTCGGCATAGACCCGACGGGTATACTCGTCGATCCGCCCCATGATGCCGAAGTCATAGGCGATGATATCGCCATTGGCAGCCACTTTCAGGTTGCCCTGATGCATGTCGCCATGAAACAGCCCATCGCGCAGCGCATGGCTGAGAAACAAGGACAACACCCGCGCGCCCAAGGCCACCCGGTCGTGTCCGGCGGCATCAATCGCAGCATTGTCGGACAGGGAAATGCCTTCAGCCCAGCCCAGCGTCATCACACGGCGCCCGGACAATCCCCAGATCGGCACCGGAACCTG
>Ga0315907_10005242_pt1 | contig 14203 bp, 12 predicted proteins | sample LakEriMetagenome_3_FD_203525 | JGI IMG/M metagenome (GOLD analysis project Ga0315907, IMG submission 203525) | Freshwater fungal communities from buoy surface, Lake Erie, Ohio, United States - Buoy 12 MA123 | ecosystem: Environmental > Aquatic > Freshwater > Lake > Lake biofilm | place: USA...
AGACAACCACGGCCAACCAGCCAGCGTATAACCAGAACGGCATTAACGGTCTGAGCAGCATCTCGTTCGACGGCACCGCCAAAGCGCTACGAAGAACACCCGAGGCTTGGGCATTTCAGTACCCAATAACTGCATTCATCGTATTTAGGGCTGCAGCATTCACCAACGCCTACAACTCATTATTTGAGTTTTATACCACCACTGGCCCCACAACTGCAGGGTGGTCTGATCTTATCAAAAGCAATGGAAGGTCTGCAATTTATGCAGCAAACACTGGGGGAGCTCAGCCGAATTACGACGGGACTGGTGTGGCGACTTACGTTACAAATCGAACGTATATTGTCACAGGCATACATCAAAACAACTCATTGGTTGGGCTGCAGAACGGAAACACAGACGGCGGCAACTCCGGCTCCTATACGTTGCGGACGAACTTAGGGGCCTCGCCGTTCTACATCGGTTCCTCACCCATGTTCACTAGATACACAAACTGGCAAATCGGTGAAGTGATTATCACGAATAATGCGGCGCTATCGACATTTGATAGATTGAAGATTGAGGGATATCTTGCGTGGAAATGGGGCATTGCCGCTGACGTGGTGACTAGCAGCCCCTTCGCCAACCGCCCGCCGCTGATCGGGGACTGACGTGCTGCGCGTTCGCGTCCCCCGCATCGGCGGTGGTAGCGGTGGGCCTTTGCCCATTACGGGAACCGGCAGCGGCGATCTAACCTTAAGCGGCACTTCAGCAGGTGCATCAACGGTTGTAGGCACCGGCAGTGGCGCTCTAACCTTAAGCGGAAGCGCAGCGGGTGCATCAACGGTTGTAGGCACCGGCAGCGGCGCTCTAACCTTAAGCGGTACCTCATCTGGAACGTTGACCATTGCATGCACCGGCAGCGGGGCGGTAACGTTAGGGGGTACCGCAGCGGGTGCATCAACAACCGTAGTTGCTGGCAGCGGCACTCTAACCTTAAGCGGTACTGCCACTTGTGCAGTTGGTTCGGCACTTGTAGCCGCCGGCAGCGGCACTCTAACCTTAAGCGGTACCTCATCTGGAACGTTGACCATTGCATGCACCGGCAGCGGGGCGGTAACGTTAGGGGGTACCGCAGCGGGTGCATCAACAACCGTAGTTGCTGGCAGCGGCACGCTAACCTTAAGCGGTACTGCCACTGGTGCAGTTGGTTCGGCACTTGTAGCCGCCGGCAGCGGCACTCTAACGCTGACTGGTATTGCGGCGGGCGTAGTAACAACGGCGGGCACCAGTAGTGGCGCCCTGGTTTCGCAGGCCGCCAGAGGAAGTGAAAACACGCGGCAACGCACCACCCCGGCTGCAGCGGTCCGGGTAAACGTTCAAACCAAGTCGAGGTAATCGTGGGAATCAAAGTCATCACCGATGTTGCCGATGAGCTGATCCCCCTGGCCGCATTGCGCACCCGCTGCCGGGTCACCGCTTACGGCACCCCCACGCCGGCGCATCCGGATGATGCATTGCTGATGGAGCTCCAAGCCGCCGCGCGCGAGTGGGTGGAAGGCTACACCGCCCGCAGCTTTTGCCCGAAAACACTTGAGCTGTCACTTGATGCGTTCCCAGAAGGTGCCATTTTGTTGCCGCGTGGGCCCGTCACCAGCATCGTCTCATTGAAGTACTTCAACGAAGACGGTACCGAGATCACCGCCACCAGCAGCACCTATGCGCTGGATGATTATTCGCACGAACATTGGCTGGTCCCTGCCGTCGGCACCGATTGGCCCGGCACACGCAGCCAGGTAAACGCCGTCAAGGTGCGGTATGTCGCGGGCTTTGCTGCCAACTTGGTGGCGGCCGATGTCAAAACTGCGGTGGCGATGGTCACTGCACATTTGTACGATAACCGTTCAGAGACGTCTGTACAAAAGCTGGAAACCGTCCCCTTGGCCGCGAAGCACCTGGTGGCCAAATACCGCGTGTTGGGGTTCTGATGGATCTCGGCCCACTCAACGAAATGGTGCGGATTGAGTCCGCCAGCTCCACTACGGATCCACTCACCGAAGCCCTGGTGACGTCGTGGGGTGAGTTTGTGACCTTGCCTGCCAGCCTCAAAGATGTGCTGCCCACCAACGCGGAAGACGTCGAAAACACCATCCGCGTCGGCCACCAGCCCACGCGGGTGCGATTTCGCTACATCCCCGGCATCACGGCGGAAATGCGCGTCATTTTGTTAGAGCGTGGCGGCATTGAAACGCGGATTGTTTCTGGGCCCGCAATTCTCGGCCGCAACGAAGGTATCGAGCTCATGGTGGAAAGCTACACCATGCAAGGGAGCCGGGTATGAGCGAAGTCAACGTCAAAGGGTTGCGCGAGCTGCAAGCCTTTCTCGATCAGCTCCCCGCGAAGATGGAAGCCAACATCATGCGCGGCGCGCTGCGGGCGGGTGCCAAGCCCATCCGCATCGATGCGCAGCGCAATCTGCAAACCAACGGCAGCGTCGAAACTGGCGAGCTGGTCAAGGGCATCAAGGTCACCACCCGTTCACGCAAAGGCGTAGTTACCGCCACCGTCAAAACGGCAGGCAAACACGGCTACATTGCCAACTGGATCGAGCACGGCACCGCCGCGCACTGGATCAAACCAAAGAATGCGCGCTCGCTGTTTTTTGCCGGGCTGTTTGCTGAAGTCATCGAACACCCTGGCGCACGTGCCAAGCCCTTCATGCGCCCGGCGATGGATAACCGGCAGCAAGACGCCGTGATCGCCGTCGGCAACTACATCAAAGCCCGTCTCACCAAGGCCGGCATCGAGGCTGCTGGCGATGTTGAAGTGGGTGCCGCATGAGTGGCGTGGTGATCTTGGCGCGCTTGGCCAAAGAAGACATGGCGCTGATCAAGCTCGTGCCTGTCGCTCGCATCATGGGTGATGAGCTGCCAACCAATACACCGCTGCCCGCGATTAGCTTTTTGCTGGTGAGCGGTGTCGATCGCAATATTCTCACCGCCCAAAAGCACGGCACCGCGCACCGCACCGACCGCGTGCAGGCCTCAGTCGTGGCCGGCACGCGTGGCGAAGTTCGCACCATCCTTGCCGCGCTCCGCAAGGCGCTGCGCAACCGCATCGGCCCACTAGCCGGTCGGCAAAACGTCACGATCCACACCGATGGTCAAGGCCCGGAGTTTTCCCGAGGCGATCCATCCGTGTTTATGCAAACACAGGACTTCCGAGTCGCCTACATCGAAGACCTCTAACCAGTTTTGCCGGCGTGTAAAAAGCGTCGCAAATAGCCCGCCCGCTGAGCTAACGCCTGCGGGCTTTTTATTTTTAAACGAAAGGAAAGCACATGGCATCTAGAACATCAGCGGGCTCAACCATCCGCGTGAGCGCCGCACAACCAGGCACTTTTAACGTTGCGGGTTACGCTGCACTTGGCTGGACCGCAGTGGGCGAGATCACCGACCTTGGCGAGTTTGGCCGCGAGTACAACCTCGTCACGCACAACCCGATCGGCACCCGCGCCACCGTCAAAAAGAAAGGCAGCTACAACGAGGGCCAGATCAATTTGATGATGGCACTCGACGAAGCCGACGCTGGCCAGCTCTTGCTTGAATCCGCTGCGGTGTCGGACAACGACTACAGCTTTGAAATCACGCTGCAGTCTGGCCGCAAGTATTACTTCCAAGCGCAAGTGATGAAGTTCAAGCCAAACGTCGGCTCGGTGGACAACATCACCCAAGCCAGCGTCATGCTCGAACTCACCAGCAACAGCGCTGGCGTCGGCATCGTTCGCACCTAATCCACGGCATTCACCTCTAACGAAAGGAAACAACCATGCCACGTGTTCTCAGCGCATCCTTGCGCGTCTTGGCGGATATCGCCTACTCAGACAATCTGGATCTGCAAAGCCAGCAGGCCCCGATCAACTACAACGGCCAAATGGTCTTGGGCACCGGCTCCGGTGCCAACCAAGGCCAGCTCGTGTTTTCGGACACACGCACCTTGGCAGCAAGCGCCAGCGAAGATCTCGACCTCAACGGCGCAACACTGGTCGATGCGTTTGGGGCGGCGTTGAACTTCACCAAAATCCGCGGCCTCATCGTTCGCGCGGATCCGTTGAATACCAACAACGTGATTGTTGGTGCTGCGGCGACAAACGCCGTCTTCACCATGTTTGGCGCGGCCACCCACACCGTCACTGTTCGCCCCGGTGGCGTCTTCGCGTTGTTTGCACCAGACAACACCGCCTACGCGGCCGTTGCTACCACAGCGGATTTGCTGCGTATCGCCAACAGCGGTGCCGGTTCCACAGTCACCTACGACATCATCATCATCGGTTCATAACGCAAACGCAACCCATGCCGCTTTGCGGCTCATGTAGCCCGGCCCCCGGCTTGATCACCGGGGGCTTTTTTATTCACCACACGAAGGAAACAACATCATGAAAGACATTCGCAAATTCGCCGTTGAAGACACTGCCACCATCGAGCTGCTCGATTCCGCCAATGACCCCATGTGCGCGGATGACGAAGGCAAGTTGCGCTGCAAGATTGAAGTGTATGGCCCCGGTACCCGGCAATACGCCAAAGCGCAGGCAGGTGAGAACAACCGAATGCTCAACAGGCTCAAAGCCAAAGGCAAAGCCAAACAAACGCCTGAAGAAATCGCCGAGGAACGCGCCGAATTCCTCAAGGATGTCACCAAGAGTTTCACCAACATTGAATACGACGGCCTCGAAGGGCCAGAGCTATTCAAAGCGGTGTATCTCGACCGCACCATCGGCTTCATTGCCGACCAGGTGAAAGAACACCTCGGTGACTGGGCAAATTTTACGAAGAGCTCTACACCGAACTAGCCCTGTATGTGCGGGTGCTGGCGTGGCTACAAACCGCGCCGGCGCCGCCAACGGAAGAGCATAAAACGCTCAGCCAAAAGAAATCTAGCGAGCCAGCGCGCGTATCGCGGCTGCAGGAGATCCTCGACGACGGTGGCGAGCCTGACTTGCCAGAGGTATCAGGCGGTCTGTACCTGGTCAGCTACCTCATGGAGGCCGGGCCAGCCAGCGCCGCCGGCATGGGCCCCGTGCCACTGATGTGGGTCGACATGATCGCTTGGCAACAGTTGGCCGGCATCACGCTCGCGCCGTGGGAAGCCAAGATGCTCCGCCGCTTATCTGGTGACTATTTAGACCAAGCCAGAAAAGCAGAAAAACCCGATTGTCCGTCACCCGCATTTGTGCCCTTGACGGAAGAAAAACGCGATGCCGTTTCAAACCGCATCGAATTCGCGCTCGATACACTCATTGATACAAGGCCAAAGCGATGAAAGTCGGCACACTCGAAATCGAAATGCTCGCGAACATGGCTCGCCTGCAAAAAGATATGAACGATGCCAAGCGCATCGTTGGTGATGCCGCGCAGTCGATCGAGCGTTATGCCGCGTTGGCCAAAGCCGCGCTCGCCGGCATCAGCGTGGCGGGCCTCGTTTCGCTGGCCAAGAGCGCCATTGATGCAATGGATGCGATTCGGGACCTCAGCCTAGCCACGAATATCAGCGTGGAGGATCTTGCCGGGCTAGGGGTTGCCGCAAAGCAGTCGGGAGGTGATCTCAACTCCATCGCGGCAGCGATGAACAAACTCTCGGTGAACATTGGCAAAGATGGCGAGCGATTTAAGGCGCTAGGCATCACCGCAAAAGAACCGATCGAGGCATTTAAACAGCTAAGCGACGTTTTTGTAAACCTGAAAGATCCACAGCAGCGGGCCGCTGTCATGGCCGAAGCCCTCGGCAAGTCGTGGATGGGTGCCGCGCCGCTACTAGCGGAAGGCGGTGCCAAGATAGGTGAGCTCGTCGAAGTTGGCACACGTCTATCAGGCGTGACAAAACAGATGACTGACGAAGCCGATGCGTTCAACGACAAACTGGTGCTGCTTGGCGGCACTGGCGGGTTCGCGACGCGCATGATCGGCCCATTGCTGCCATTGCTGAACGCCCTGGCGGACGAAATGCTGAAGGCGCAGGATAAATCCACGTCTCTGGGTCAGTCCTTCAGTCCGCTTTTGGAAATCGGAAAGGCACTCACAGTCCTCTTCGGCAATGTTGCGTTTGTGTTCCGAGGAGTCGGCACCGAGATCGGCGGCATGGCCGCTCAGATCGCTGCGTTCGCCAGCGGCGACATCAAAGGTGGCCTTGCGATTGGGCGGGCGATGAAGGAAGACGCCGAGAAAGCGCGTGCTGAGTTTGATGCTTGGGAAAAAAGCATCATGAGCATTGGCACTGCATCGACGGCCGCCATTGCGCCTGTCAAGGGTCTCAGCCAGGAGCAGCAGCGCGCGTCGCAAGCCGCCGCCGCCGCCGCGGCGACATTCCTTGGTGCCCAGAAAGCGGGAACCGATGAAATCACCAAGCTGCTCGCCAAAATCAACGGTAAAGAAAGCGGCCTTGACCCGTCGTTCTACGATGACCTGCAAAAACTATTCGGCGCATATAAAGGCGGCAAGCTGACGCTTGAGCAATACCGTGATGTGGTTGAAAAACTGACGAACCAGCAACCGTTCGTCAAAGCCGGCCTCGAAGCAGAGGCAAAAGCGCTGGAACACTTAAACAAGCTCCGAGCTGAAGCACAGCAGCAAGAGGTCGATGCTATCGACGCGCGCAATTCAATGATCGATGGCATGACGGACGGCAACGCGATGTTGCAAGCCGAAATTGCCGAAATGCTTGGAGCAAAAAACGCGCAGCGAGAGCTGACCCTTGCGCGCGAAGAGGCCTTGGCCATTCGCCTGGCATTGACCGACGAAGACGAAGCGAGCGTCATTGCGCTGTATGCACAAAAGCGAGCATTGCTGGAACAGAAAGATGCTATTCAGCAGTCGCGTTCTGCTTTCAGCAGTTGGTACGACATAATCGACGGCGGCTTCAAGGCGGCATTGCAGGGCGCAAAATCCTTCGGTGATTACCTGAAGAATGGCCTCAAGAATGCGCTCTATCAGCTAGTCGCGCGGCCGTTCATTATTCAGCTCACCGCTTCCCTCACCGGCGCGTCGAGTCAAGTGATCGCAAGCGCTTTGGGAGGCTCAGGGGGCGCTGCAGGCGGCCTCGGCTCACTCTTCTCCGGTGGCGGGGCGCTTGGCAGCCTAGGTGCGCTCGGTAGCGCATTCGGTAACGGCGCCACCTTTGGGTCGTCTGTGGGCCTCGGCGGCACGTTCGCCAATCTCGGCGCCGGTGGCGGCTCGTTGGGCTTTCAAGCCGGTAGCGTAATGGGTGCGGCTGGCCCTTATGTTGCCGCAGCGCTCGCCGCCTACCAGCTTTATCAGACCTTCCGCGACAAAGGCGAGAACCCCAAGTACCGGCTCGGCTTTGGTTCGGCCGCGCAGGGTTACGCGAGCGATTCCATCTTCGGCATGCAGGGCTTCCAATACGCCCAGGGTAATGACGCCAGCAATCAAGGCTTCCGCAATTTTCAAACCAGCCTAGGCGGGCTGGATACACAAATCGGCGGGCTACTCACACCGGCACAGATCGCCGCTGCGGCTGGCCGTCTAAACGGCATGACAGGCCGCGAGTTTTCATTCCCGAAGGGTGACCCCACTGCCTCGGAGCAACTCTCTAAAGAATTTCTGACCATTAAATATTCTGAGGTATTCAAAGACCTCAACAGCGGCATCGCTGACCAGATCAAGAATTTTACTGGTACATCTGAGCAACTCATCAAGTTCATTGGTGAGCAGGTCTCGGCCTATACGGCATTGAATGCCGCAATCGATAGCATCACCGCGCAAATTGATGGCCTCAGTGGTGACGCGATGGCGCAGTTCACCAAGCAGCTCACCAGCCTCGCTGATTCGGTCGACCAGGCCAAGGCTGCCTGGCAATCCGCGCTGGCCGCGAATGACCCTGCCGAGCAAGTCAAGGCACAGTCGACCTTGCTGGCCTCAATTCAAAACCGCTACAACGTTGAGAGCGAGCTGGTTGCCGATCTCACGGCGCAGCTTGATAGCCTGAACCAGGGCCGCTACGACTTCGGTCAGCAGATGATGGGCCGCATCGCCAGTGTTGGCGGCAGCCTCACGGGCGTTGAAGGGGTCGCTGGTCGCGGCAAGATTGGTCGCGAGTTCAACACCCAAGAGCGTGCGCAGTTGGGCCGCATCACGGCGCTGCAAGGCCAGATCACGGGTGCCACAGACCCCTCGCAGCGTCTTGGCTACATCAACCAAGCCTTGTCGGTTGTCGATCAATACGTCTCGACCGGGCAGGCCAACATTCGCGCGCGGTTTGATGCCCTGGCAGAAGGGCAGCAGGACTTTGTGCGTATACAGCAAGAGGCCATTGCCAAGCGCGTAGAGGGCTTGCAATACGAGCTGAACCTGGTCACGCAGATGGAAAGTGTGGCAGAGTCCGCTGACAACGCTATCAAGACGCTGACGTTCAGCGCGAACAATCCGGCTTCGGCCTTCTCGCGGTTTGCGCAGCAAGGTGAATACATCAGCGGCTTGCAGTCAGTCTTCCGCAATTCCACAGGCGACCTTCGCGCCAGCACGGCAAACAACCTCATCAGCGCCATTCAAGATCGGCTGGGCAGCGCAGGCCAGCTTTACGACCGCCCAAGTGACGAGTATCTGAAAGCCTACAACGAAGCGATGGCTGCACTCAATGAAGTGCAATCGGCCGCGCAAAGTGATGCGCAGAAGGCGCTCTTTTATCAGGCCAGCATCGAATCGCTAACCCAAGAAAGCAACGGCCTCACGCAAAACTTGGTCGATTACACCGCGATGATGAACACGGCGCTCGACCAGTTCAACTCGCAGGCGCTCGGCTTTTACACAACGCTTGGTCAGCAGGGTGATGCGGCCTATGCGTTGATGCAGACCACCACCACCGCGCAGCTCACAGAAGTGCAGCGCACACGTATGACCAACGAAGAAATGCGTGACTTGCTTATCGAAATCCGCGACGGCTTGAGAGCCAATTCCACAGCAGCGGATGGCAGCACCACCAGCGGCGGGACCGTCACGGTAAATGTTGGCCTTGATGGGCAGGCGTTCGGCAATGCGGTAGTGACGGCGGTGGGTGACAACCGCCGCGTAATCGACGTGATCCTGAGTCAAACCTAATGGCCACAATCGTCCAAGACCCCATCACCGGCAGCCAAGACAATAGGCGGGTAAACGCTTTCCTGCGCGGCCCCATCGTCGCGGGGCAGGCCGGTCCGCGCTTTGCCCTGGCCGCAGAGGCAGAGGTGCGCAATGGCGTGCTGCACCAAGCCATCCTCGGCACATTGCCAAGCCCGCGCGATGCGGTGACCAACAACTTTGGCGTGCAGTCGGCTGGCGGGTTTGATGCCACCATCTACGCGGCTGATCTCTTGCCCGGCACAGTCAGCGCAGACGGCCACTGGGATGGCTACTCGCTGGTGAGCCTTTATGGTGAATCGCCGACGTCGTTTACGCGCAATCTGCCGATACCTGTACCGGATTGGGAAAACGTCTATCGCTGGACGCTTGTGGACGAATTCGCGCCCGCCTATGGCTGCCGGCGTGTGCGCAATCTGCTGTCTGATACTGAAGTGCTGGCCACGCAATCCGTCACCGTCGCCGCCGGCACACATTTGCTCGTGCTCGGCAAGTGCAGCGGCTCGGTCACGCTTTCGGGCGTCGGCAGCGGCACGCTCGCCGGCAGCACCAGCAACCGCAAGCAGTTGCAGTTCACCGCCACCGCTGGCACGTTGACTCTCACTGTCACTGGCTCAGTGCTGCAGGCGATGGTGGTCGCTATGCAGGGCGCAACGAATTTGGTGGCACCTGAGTACGTGCCGAATGTCTCTACCTCCGTTTGGCCGCATGCGGGCTTTGGTGTGCGCGGTGTGGTGTGGTTCACGACCACCAACGGCAACAGCGTTGATGGATCGGGCAATATCACCGATGCGGCCGGCACGCCGCTGTCTACTGTGCGGCCGTACTACCACACGCCGCCAGAAACCAATCTACTTGATGTCGATATTGGCTCATGGAACATCGTCAACACGCCGGTGCCTACCGCCGCGACGGGGCCGGATGGTCTCGCCAGCGCGTGGACCTTGACCGATAACGACCCCGCAGCGTTTGAGTATTCGTTTCGCGCTGTCACCGTGGCCAACGACAGCGTCACGCGCTCGTCGCTGTTCCTGGTCAAGCAAGATGCCGTCAGCTCCCGCTTTGCCGGTGCGTCATTGTTCTATACCGGCGGCACTACCAAGGGTCATCGCATCCACATCAATACCGTCACCGGCGCCATCACGGTTGATGGCACATTTCAAGCCGGATCGCACAGTGTGGACACCACCACTCTGCCCGGCTGGTTCATCATCCGCATGAGCCTCACCAACAACGGCACCGGCAATACCACGATGACGGTGGAGTGTTACCCAGCCTACTCGACAGTCGCTGGCACAGCAAACGTTGCCGCGCAGGGCTCAACCACCTTCGCATGGCCAATGGCCGTGGTGGGGGCGCGCGCCGATGTATACAACCCGCCAAGCGCTGGCTCACGAGCGACGTCGCTTCTCGCAATGCCAACGGCAATGATTAACGATGCGGAGGGATTCGCTTACGCCGAGTATGAAGCGGCAGACTGGGCGACGGCGTTCTCAAGAAACTCATTTGGCCGCATTATTGGTATGGGTGCGCCAGCGCCATTGGCGTTGACCGCCGGGCAACTTGCGGTCGCCTTTGACGGACTGGGCGTCGCCAATACGCCCTTTGTCGCTCCATCAGGCAAGGTGCGTGCGTTAGCGGCATGGTCTGGCGACAGGATGATTGCCTATGGCAACGGCTCTGCAGGAGTAGAAGCAAGCTATGACGGGAGCTGGGGTGGTGCGGCCGTTTATATTGGCGCGCAAAACATTGGCGCTGGTGAGCCGTTCCCTGCCGGATCCATCGGCCCCATCAAGTGGGGCAAAAAGCGCCCACCCACCAGCTACCTCACCAGCTGCAATGCCAGCCGCGACCTTTTCTCGCGCGGCGATTTCGACTTCATCCGCGATAACAGCAAAGGCACCACTTGGGAGCTGGAGCTGCTCAGCCAGATCGAGCGGCGCAGCAATGGTGCCGTGATCGGCACGCTTGAAGTCACCGACGTGCGCCGCGCCGTGGCCAAGCGCATCAGCGTCACCAAAAACCAGCTCTCGATCAGCTTTGCCGATATTGATACCGACGCGCTCGATCGCGTGTACCCAGCCAACAAATACAGCAAAGAAGAATTCACGAATATCTACGAGGCGCACATCGGCAAGGTAGTGCCGGATTGTTCGCCGGGCACACAGCTCAAAGTGCCGATGGCGTTTATCAATACCAACGGCACCACCACATGGACCTTCGCCATTTGTGAGCGCCGCACCGGCCCCACGTACACCGTCAATACCGTGTACCGCGATGGCCGCATTGTCACGGCATCTGAATACACCGTGAGCACGGCCACCGCCACCAGCGGCCTCGTGGTGGTCACAGTGGTGTTTGCCCGTGAGCAACGCGACACCAGCGGACGGCAGTATGAGTTCACTGCCGACATCACCGTATCAGGCAACCGTGAGCCATCACGCGAGATTGATCGGCTACTGCAGCGGGTGGGCATCACCACCGATGCCACCAGCGTCACCGCCGCCATCACTGAGGATGCCGCACGCGGCTTCTACATTGATGCCGCGTACACCAGCGAGGTGCAGCTCAAAGTCATCATCGAATACTTGCTGCAGGTGGCGCGGTGCGACCTCACCAAAACCGGCACCGGCGCTTGGGCGCTGATGCAAGACAAGGTGCGCTCATCCATCGCCACGCTGCGTGAGCGTGATGGCTTGATCGATATTGAGTCTGTCGAAGAGCCGATGCCGCCGCGCGCCTACGAACTGAAATATCGGCCGCGCGCACCGGGCAGCAACGATTGGCAATTCACCGCCACCCGCAGCGGTACCGGTAGTGCCGAAACGCTGCGGATCCAGAACCCGTACATCTACGATGGCAACGTGGCCGACCGGCTGGTCGATTACATCAGCAAGCGTGAAAACGGCCGGCGCGATGCCAAGCTGAAAGTCTACGGCGCGATGTTTGACAACGGCGACGTGCTGACCGTGGACGGCGTGAGCTGCTACAGCGGCACCCGCGATTGGCTCATCCGTGGTGTCGAGCGGCCAACGGACGCGAATGCACTCACCGCACGCCAATACGACGCGGCCATCTATACCTACGGGGCAGGCACCATCCCGGCAGGGGCATCGAGTGGGTATGCGCCCGATTATTCGCAATCCACACCCGCCGCACCAACTGCGCTGACCTACACCGGCGGCAGTAGTGGTGTGACCACCTCGACCGACGGCACCGCGCGGGCGTACATGTTCTATGCCTGCACGCCGCCGAGCGTGAACTACTCGCGGATCGTGTTTCAGGCCGTGGATGCGATCGGCGGCATCACCCGGGTGGAAGGCAAACGCAACGGTACGGTGTTTGAGGCTGTGCTCACCGGCCTGCGCCCTGGTGTCAGCCATACCGTGAGTGCCTATGCCGTGAATTCAAACGGCATCGAAGGTGCTACCGTTACCGAAACGCGCAATTCGACGGGGTACGCCACCACGCCGGGAGTGGTTATCAATCTGCTTTCCCAGCAGATCGGGACCAAGACGATTCAGTGGCGTTTTGACGTTCGCCCTGGTAGCGAAATGGTTGCGTACTACGAAGCGCAAATATCGGACAACTTTGGTGCATCGTGGGGCAGCGCGTTTCGTGTTAGCCCCGGTTTGTTTGAATATGTGTTTGCCACAGTCGGCACCACCTACGGCGTGCGGGTGCGGGCGGTGGATAAGTTTGGCAATGCGGGCAGTTATTCGTCCGGCAACTTTGTGGGGACGGCTAAGTGGGCGGATGGAGCGGTGATTGTTGATGCGGCGATTAACCGGAGCCGCCTGAGTTCGAGCGCTGGCTTTGCGAGTTACTTAATCGCCAACGGTGCCAGCGTCAACATCGGGCTGTCGGTGTATGCGTTTAGCGCTTCCTACGTGGCATTCCCAAACCCGAGCGGCGCACAAAGCCCCGTCTATTTGTTGTGCAGCACCGACATGTCCAAAGCAGGGGGAGCGGAGGTATCGCGGCGACGTTTGTGGAACAACGCTGGCAATGACGTGATCGTTCAAGTTGATTATCGGAGCGGAAACGCATGATGCGAAAACTTTTTGTACGCGTTCTGACGGACACCGCGACCGGCCGCGTGAAAGGCTTCGAGGCGCTGCAAGTGCCGTTCGACAGCGTTTCGCTGGGCGCGCCGGAAGGCGGGGAGTTTGCTGTCACAGACCTTGGTGTTTGTGAGTCAGCAAAAGACAACACTGCATTGGCCTCGTGGCTTTGGGCTAATGTTGAACCGCACCCGCTGGCCTTCGTCCACGATGATGCACCCAAGGTGCGCGTGAAGCCGGATGCCGCCGATGCGCCGACGATCCACTTTGCACCGTGCGCTGTGGCTGACATCGTCGCGCACTGCGAATCCCGTGGGCGTGATGGTTTACCAGATGCAGCTAAAGCCGCGCTGCGTGAAATGCTCGCCCACCGTGAAGACGTGCCACTCAAAACGCTGGCCGCGATTGGATTCAGTTTTGAAGAGCTGAAACAACACCCGCGTGTGTTGGCCAAGCGTCAAGCACTCGACATGGCAAGGATAGCCGCACAGCAAGCCGCCGCCGCTGCCGAGGCCGAGGCTGCAGAGGCTGCCAAACGCCAAGCGCGTATCGAGCGCCGACTAAACAAAGGAGCCGTATGAGCCTGCTCTACACCAGCCGCATCATCCCCACCACTGCCACGGCCACCAGCGCGGCCAGTGGCTACGCCGCCACCAATGTGCTGCTGCAGGCGCTAGGTGCGCCATGGCGATCGACGGCCACCACGCAGCAAGACGTCATCATCGATCTCGGCAGCGCACAAACACCGCGCGGCATTGGTGTGCAAGATACCAACGCCACCAGCATCGTCATCGCATCGTCACCCGATAACGTGACATATACCGACCGCGCCACGCTCAGCCTCACAAACGTGGACCGCTTCAGCCGCCGTCGTGGGTGTGCGGCCGTGAATACGTCTGCACGCTACTGGCGGCTGCGTATCGCCAGCGCCACCCCACCGGATGGCTTGGCGTATTGGCGCATCGGGGCGGTGTATGTGTTTGGCGCCACCACCGACATCGTCGCGCCGCAATACGGGCTGACCGTGCGCAACAACCA
>Ga0315907_10005247_pt1 | contig 14197 bp, 15 predicted proteins | sample LakEriMetagenome_3_FD_203525 | JGI IMG/M metagenome (GOLD analysis project Ga0315907, IMG submission 203525) | Freshwater fungal communities from buoy surface, Lake Erie, Ohio, United States - Buoy 12 MA123 | ecosystem: Environmental > Aquatic > Freshwater > Lake > Lake biofilm | place: USA...
TTTGGGGGGATTCTGCTTACACCTTTGGCGTAGGAGAGATATCCCCAGAAGTTGCGAGGTTGCTAGAAGTGACAAAACAATCACTTTACGAAGCAATTGAGCAGGCAGTTGCAGGAAAAAGGATGGGAGACATTAGTTTTGCAGTCCAAAATTTTGCGGAGTCGAACGGATATGGTGTAGTAAGAGAGTTGGTAGGCCATGGAGTAGGACGCAATTTGCACGAAGCTCCAGAAGTACCAAACTTTGGACGACGCGGAACTGGGTTGCAATTGCTACCAGGTTTGGTTTTGGCCATAGAACCGATGATCAATATGGGGACAAAAAATGTTCGCCAGTTGAACGACGGTTGGACGATACAAACCGCCGATGGAAAACCGAGTGCACACTTTGAGCACACCATAGTAGTAAGGAAAGATAAGGCAGAGATCTTATCATCATTTGAATACGTAGAAGCGGCCTTAGGCCACAAAAAATAATATGGCAAAACAATCGTCCATAGAACTGGATGGAGTAATAGTAGAAGCATTGTCAAACGCAATGTTTCGTGTTGAGCTAGAGAATGGACACATTATCATCGCTCACATCTCAGGCAAAATGCGCATGAACTACATACGTATTTTACCTGGCGATAGAGTGAAGGTAGAGATGTCGCCTTATGATTTGACTAAAGGAAGAATTTGCTTCCGCTATAAATAAAATAGAAAAACGGACCATGAAAGTACGTGCATCGTTGAAGAAGCGTTCCCCAGAGTGCAAAATAGTGCGCCGCAACGGGAAACTTTATGTAATCAACAAGAAGAACCCAAAGTTCAAACAAAGACAAGGATAAAAACATCCCACTAACGGGACAAATTATACATTGACAAATGGCAAGGATTGCTGGTATAGACTTACCGCGTAACAAAAGAGGTGAAATCGGACTCACCTACATCTACGGAATTGGCCGTAGCACAGCGCGCCACATTCTTCTTTCAAACGGAATCAGTCTTGACAAAAAAGTTCAAGATTGGGATGATGAAGATCTTTCGAAAATTCGTGGTCAAATCACCAACGAATTCAAAGTGGAAGGAGCGTTGCGTTCTGAAACTCAAATGAGCATCAAGCGCTTGATGGACATCGGTTGTTACCGTGGTGTACGCCACCGTACTGGCCTTCCTGTTCGCGGTCAAACCACAAAGAACAACGCTCGTACTCGTAAGGGTAAGCGTAAGACTGTGGCCAACAAGAAGAAAGCTGTTAAATAATAAATAGCCCCAAAGAGGTATAGCATCATGGCTAAAGTAGAAAAGAAGAAAAAGAAAAATGTGGTGGTTGAAGCTGTAGGACAAGCACACGTGCAATCTACATTCAACAACATCATCATCAGCCTTACCAATAATTCAGGTCAGGTGATCTCATGGTCGTCTGCAGGTAAAATGGGTTTCCGTGGTTCTAAAAAGAACACACCATACGCTGCCCAAGTTGCCGCAGAACAAGCGACTAAAGAGGCTTACGAACTCGGTCTTCGTAAAGTAAAAGTATTCGTTAAGGGCCCAGGCGCTGGACGCGAATCAGCTATCCGTACCATTCATGGCGGTGGCGTAGAAGTAACCGAAATCGTGGACACCACACCACTTCCTCACAACGGATGCCGCCCTCCGAAGGCTCGCCGAATCTAATCACGTCAATCTAAAGAAGAAATGGCCAGATATATAGGACCAAAGACCAAAATTGCCCGTAAGTTCCGTGAAGCTATCTACGGACCTGATAAAGGTTTGGAGAAACGTAACTACCCTCCCGGACAACACGGTCCAAGCAAGCGTCGTGCAAAGCAATCAGAATACTCTGTACAGCTTACTGAAAAACAAAAAGCGAAGTATACCTATGGTATTCTTGAGCGTCAATTCGAGAACCTTTACAAAAAGGCTTCTGCTAAACCAGGTGTAACTGGTGAGATCTTGCTCGCACTTTGTGAAGCTCGTCTTGACAACACCGTTTACCGCCTCGGTATCGCGAATTCACGCATGGCAGCTCGTCAATTGGTTAGCCATAGCCACATCACCGTAAATGGTAATGTAGTAAACATCCCTTCTTACTCTTTGCGTCCTGGCGATCGTATCGCTGTTCGTGAAAAGTCGAAGTCTCTTCAAACAATCACTCTTTCTCTTGCTAACCGTAAGAAATTCGATTGGTTGGATTGGAACGAAAGCGACAAGCAAGGTGTGTTCATGAACTACCCAGAGCGTGTACAAATCCCTGAGAATATCAAGGAACAGCTCATCGTCGAATTGTACTCTAAGTAATCCTAATTAACACCCATAATTATCCAATGGCTATTATCGATTTCGTAAAACCGGACAAGGTCGTAATGCTTGAAAGCAATGACTTTACAGGGTCATTTGAATTTCGTCCTCTCGAACCGGGCTTTGGAATCACCATTGGCAACGCCCTCCGTAGGATCCTTTTATCCTCTTTGGAAGGCTTTGCTATCACCGCGATTAAAATCGAAGGTGTAGAACATGAGTTCTCTACCATCAAAGGTGTGGTAGAAGACGTTACCGAAATGGTTTTGAACTTGAAACAAGTTCGTTTCAAGCGCCAAATCGAAGGTACCGACTATGAAAAAGTAACCATCACGATCACCGGTCAAGAGCAATTTAAAGCTGGTGATATCAGCAACTTTACAACTGCATTCCAAGTGTTGAACCCAGATCTCGTTATCTGCAACATGGAGTCAAAAGTGAAATTGCGCATCGATATGACTATCGGAAAAGGTCGCGGTTACCGCCCTGCTGAAGAAAACAAAAGCAGCAGCGCTCCTACCGGAACTATCTTCATCGATAGCATCTTCACACCGATTCGTAACGTGAAATTCAACGTAGAAAACTTCCGCGTTGAACAAAAAACCGACTACGAGAAATTGGTGATCGAGATCCAAGGTGATGGAAGTATCACTCCAAAAAATGCTCTACAAGAGGCAGCTAAAATCCTCATCCACCACTTCATGCTATTCAGTGACGAGCGTATTACTCTCGAAACAGAAGCTAAAAAAGAAGTGGAAGAGTTCGACGAAAGCTCGCTTCATATGCGTCAGTTGTTGAAGACCAAGTTGGTTGACATGGATCTTTCTGTTCGCGCTCTCAATTGTTTGAAAGCAGCTGACATCGAGACTCTCGGAGACCTCGTATCTTACAACAAAAACGACCTGTTGAAATTCCGTAACTTCGGTAAGAAATCTCTTACTGAGTTAGAAGAACTTGTAGAAGGTAAAGGTCTACAATTCGGAATGAATGTTTCGAAATACAAACTCGACCGCGATTAATTGAGTACCGTAGGGTACATACACCAAGAAGAAAATGAGACACGGAAGAACAATCAATCACCTCGGACGCCGCGCTGAACACCGCCAGGCGCTCCTTATGAACCTCGCTTGCTCCCTCATTGAGCACAAGCGAATCAATACCACTGTGGCAAAAGCTAAGGCTCTTCGTAAATATGTGGAACCACTTATTACTAAGTCTAAAACCGACAGCACCCACAGCCGCCGTACTGTATTCAGCTACCTCAAAAATAAAGAGGCTGTAACTGAGCTTTTCCGCGAAGTTGCTCCTAAAGTGGCTACTCGTCCTGGTGGATATGTTCGCATCATCCGCACTGGCAACCGTCTAGGTGACAACGCCGAAATGTGTTTGATCGAGCTAGTTGACTTCAACACCATCTATGGTAAAGAAGCCGCTAAATCAGCTGCGAAAAAACGCACGCGTCGTAGCAGCGTGGCTAAAAAAGCTGACGCTCCTGCTGCCGAAGGTGAAGCTCCAGCCGCTGGTGAAGCTACTGAAGCTAAACCAAAAGCAAAGCGCACTACAAAAAAGAAAACTGACGAAGGAAGCGCTGAATAAGCCTCCCCAACTCAAAAAAATAAAAAGCCCTCTCCCCTCGAGAGGGCTTTTTCATTTTACGTTGATATTTTTTTGAAAAAGTGCCCCATCCTTTGTTGTATTTTTGCCCCCCAAATGACACGAGAATTTGTTCCTGCAGTACTCATCTTAGAAGATGGAACTGTTTTTCACGGAAGGTCATGCGGAGCAATCGGCACTACCACCGGAGAAATTGCTTTCAACACCGCAATGACGGGCTACCAAGAAGTATTTACCGACCCCTCTTATTATGGCCAAGTGCTAGTAATGGCTACGGCTCATATCGGCAACTACGGCACGCATCGCGATGAAATTGAATCCGAATCGTGCAAAATTGCGGGTATCGTTATCAAAAAATTCTCTGATGTTGCTAGCCGTATTGGACCAATCGGTACCCTTCAAGATTATCTCGTAAAGGACAATAAAGTTGGTATCTGCGATATCGATACCAGAGCCCTTGTAAGGCACATTCGCCAAGCGGGTGCTATGAACTGCATCATTTCTTCAGATAATGCCGATATCGAAGCCTTAAAGGCCCATTTAGCCACAGTACCCTCCATGGACGGTCTTGAACTTTCTTCAAAAGTGTGCTGCACCGAACCATTTTTCGAGGGTGATCCGAACGCCACGTTCAAAGTGGCAGTGCTCGATTTTGGCGTAAAGAAAAATATTCTCCGTTGCTTAACCGAGCGTGGCTGCTATCTAAAGGTGTTCCCTATGAACGCTACAAAGGAAGATGTGCTTGCCTTTAACCCAGATGGAATCATGTATTCCAACGGCCCTGGTGATCCCTCGGTAATGACTAATACTATCGCTTTGGTGAAAAGCCTCATTGAATCTGGTGTACCTGGATTTGGAATCTGCTTGGGGCATCAAATTATCGGACTTTCACAGGGACTTAAAACAGTGAAAATGTTCAATGGTCACCGCGGTATCAACCACCCGATTAAAAATTTGGTGACCGGAAAATCAGAAATAACTAGCCAAAATCACGGATTCGTTGTTTCCAAAGAAAGCGTAGCGGGTAATGAAAATGTTGAGGTGACTCACGTTCATCTCAACGATGATACGATAGCTGGTATTCGTTTGAAAAACTACCCAGTGTTCTCCGTACAATATCACCCCGAAGCTTCTGCTGGCCCACATGATTCCCGTTACTTGTTCGATCAGTTTATTCAAGCGATCGCCAAAAACAAGGAGTCTATTGTCGCTTAGTTTTCGATTTTGGTCGAAATGTTAAAAGTTTAAGGGGTTAAGTGGATCGATTTTGAATTAGTCGAGTAAATTAGTTGTCCCAAAATCAATCCATGAAGACTTTTCTTAAATGGTCAGCTGTTTTGTTGACCCTTCTTGTGATCTCTTGTACAAAAGAGTATTTCAATGACCAATCTACCTCAACGGCATCATCTAGTGATGCGCTTTCGTTGCGAGTACTTGGACCGGTAAGTGAAAGTTTCAACACAGGAACCAAGACGGCCTACACAACTGGCAACGTGACATTAGCCAGTGGCTCATGGAACTTCAATGATGCGTTGTTGGGTAATTCTTCGTCGGACAGAAAGAATGGAGCTCAGTCAGCTCGTGTCCGCAACCTAGGTCGTTTAACCATGAATTTCGACAAAGAAGATGGTGCTGGAACAGTAACCATCAGCCATGCGAAATACGGAACGGATGGAAATAGCGATTGGCAGCTTTGGTATTCTACCAATAGTGGTGCAACCTACGTGCAAGCTGGTGCTACGGTTACTACGTCTTCTACAAGTCTTCAAGTGGCGACTTTCCCCATCAATGTAGCTGGGTTGGTGCGTTTCCAAATCAGAAAGTCTACGTCAAATACGTTTCGTATCAATTTTGATGACTTTGCGATTTCAAATTTCTCGGGTACTAATCCAGCACCACTCATGGCTTCTATAAGTCCATCGAGTGCCACTGCAGGCGGTGCTTCCTTCAATCTAACCGTTTCGGGATCTAACTTCGTGAATACATCAGTAGTTCGTTGGAATACTACCAATTTGACCACTTCATACGTGAGCGCAACTCAATTGACCGCTTCTGTACCGGCTAGCTTAATTGCGAGTGCGGGTACGGCAGATATTACTGTTTTTACAGGTGCTCCTGGCGGCGGCACATCAACGGGGCAAACATTTACGATCAATGCAGCACCTGTTGTTACGGTCAAGAAATTTTTGTTTGATAATAAACATGCTCAAACAGCTGGAAATGCTGACTGGGTGATCGATCAAGACAATAACATTGCTCAACGCTATCCTACTCCCTTGCAAAGTACAGTGACCTCTTCCACAGCTGGCACGTATTGGAACGGTGCTATTTCGAGTTGGGCGATTGCTCTTGTTAAATCGGGGTATCAAGTAGAAACACTTCCTACTACAGGTTCTATTACGTACGGTAATACAACCAACCCTCAAGACTTATTGAACTACGACGTTTTTGTAGTGGTGGAACCCAATAAATTGTTTACAGCAGCCGAAAAAACGGCCATCTTAACTTACGTTCAAAACGGTGGTGGTTTGATTTTAGGTAGCAATCACTTTGGCTCTGATAGAGATAATGATGGTTGGGATGCTCCGCGTATTTGGAATGATTTCATGACCAACAATACTGTTCAAAACAATCCATTTGGACTCTCTTTCGATCTAGTGAGCATTTCTGGAAGCACTACGAATATTGCTCCATTATCAACGAGCACTATTTTGAGTGGTTCCAAGGGAAATGTTACTTCTGTTGAGTTTAATAGTGGCGGATTAATGACGCTTAATCCTACAGCCAACTCTTCTGTTCAAGGCTTGGTTTGGCAGTCAGGATCAACTCAAGGAAATGCTAATGTGATGGCTGCTTCTGTCCTCTATGGCAGTGGAAGAGTATTCGCTATTTGCGATAGTTCTCCAAGCGATGATGGCACTGGCGCTGCGGGAAATACGCTGTTTAATGGATGGTCTGTTTTTAGTCATACCCAGCTGTTCATGAACGCATCGCTTTGGTGCGCAGATGTTCAATAAAAAATAATGCTCAAAAAAAATCCCGGAATTTTCCGGGATTTTTTTTTCTCAAAATTCGTTTAAGTCATTTGACAAATAACACCACCCATGAGGGCTAATGTGATAATCCAATAACCAGCGTGAATAGCTATATACTTGAAGCCTCTGCGTTCGAATAGAGCATTTACAGCGATGATCGGTGTTACAAATAAAAGACCTACTATGGTGCCGTGTAAAGCTCCGTGTTTGAAGGTGCGGAAACGATCGCCATACTCCGTCATAAAGCTAGTTAATACTTGATTGGTATGCGATCCTGTAGTCATTACATCGGTTTCGCCTTGGAGAATAGAAAATACGTGGAATTGGTGAATCACGGAGAATTCCAAAACAAATCCGATGAAGAACGAACACAAGTAAACTAAAACAAAAGTGAGCGCCATGCGACCGCCAGTGGGGCGCTCTGGAGAAACTCCAGCAGCCTTCATCCAAGCGTTGGCAAATAATAGGGGGGAATAATAGATAAAGCCGATAACTAGTGGAATCAGCGCGGCAAGGGCAATTACGCCCGGGTTAATGTGTAGCATAGTGTAGTGATTTTGGAGGGGAATATACTCTTTTTCTAATATGCGCCTGATTGTATAAAAACAATCTTACTTGTTGTTAAATGACGCCCTGAAAATTCCGCAAATCTCCTAATTGAGTAATATACTTGCACTTCAAATTTTAAACCTATATTCAATGTCAACCATTGCGAAGATCATTGCACGGCAGATCCTTGACTCCCGTGGAAATCCTACTGTAGAAGTAGATGTATTTACAGATCAAGGTGTGATGGGACGCGCAGCAGTACCGTCGGGTGCATCAACAGGTATGCACGAAGCGGTAGAGCTACGCGATTTGGACAAATCGGTTTACCTCGGTAAAGGGGTGATGAAAGCCGTTCAAAACGTAAATGAAACGTTGAACGAGCAATTGGCCGGTGCTTCCATTTTCGATCAGAATCTTATTGACCGCGTTATGTGCGGCATCGATGGAACAGAAAACAAAGCTGTTCTTGGTGCTAATGCCATTCTCGGTGTTTCTCTTGCTGTAGCTCGCGCTGCGGCTGATACGATTGGCATGCCTTTGTACCGCTACGTTGGCGGTGTAAATGCCAATACACTTCCTGTTCCACTCATGAACATCATCAACGGTGGTGCGCATGCCGACAACAAAGTAGATGTACAGGAATTTATGATTCTACCTGTAGGTGCTGATACCTTCAGCGAATCACTGCGTATGGGAGCTGAAGTTTTTCATCATCTCAAAGCGGTTTTGAAAAAACAAGGTCACTCAACCAATGTTGGTGATGAAGGTGGTTTTGCGCCTAACCTTGCTAGCAATGAAGATGCACTAAAAGTGGTAATGCAAGCTATTGAAGCGGCAGGCTACCGCCCAGGTGAAGATATCTGCATTGGCTTGGATTGCGCAAGCACCGAATTTTACGATGCGGAGAAAAAACTCTACATCCTAGGCAGTACAGGTGAACAACTGACCAGTGCTCAAATGGTAGATTACTGGGCTGAGTGGTGTAAAAAGTACCCCATCGTTTCTATTGAAGACGGCTGCGCCGAAGATGATTGGGACGGTTGGAAATTGATGACCGAAAAACTCGGCAACAAAACACAGCTTGTTGGCGACGATTTGTTCGTTACCAATGTTACCCGCCTAAGCACCGGTATTCAGCAAGGAATTGCAAATTCAATTCTAGTAAAAGTGAACCAAATTGGAACACTCACTGAAACCATCGATGCTGTGAACATGGCACACCGTGCGGGTTATACGAGTGTGATGAGTCACCGCTCGGGTGAAACAGAAGATACAACCATCGCTGATTTGGCTGTTGCATTGAACAGTGGTCAAATTAAAACAGGTTCTGCTTCTCGTAGTGACCGGATCGCGAAATACAATCAGCTTCTTCGTATCGAAGAAGAGTTGGGTAAAATGGCTTATTTCCCTGGAAGAAATTTCCCATTCAAACCATAAACTGAACGTCTATCAAATAAAAAAGGCTGTCTCGGTTATTCCAAGACAGCCTTTTTTTATTCCACCAATTTTATTGAACAGCAGCCGTAATAACGGTTTGCTTAATCTCATTTTTAACGGGTGATAATGTTTTGAGGTAAGCGTAAATCGCCTTTAAATCGTTATCCGATAATTTTTGAAATGGCTCCCACGGCATTTCACTTCCGGGTATGATACGTCCTTTGCGAATGCGCTGAATGAAATCCGCTTCTGTCCATTGAGCAATTTTACCCGTTGTGGGATCGGGTGTCAAGTTGGGTGTCACGCATATTATCCCCGGTTGGGTGGAGGAAGGCATCTCAAAACCTCCAGCATAATATTCTCCCACATAAGCGCCGGTCTTTAAATCGCGATTGGTATGACATCCGCGACAATTGGCCACATAATTGGCCAAATACTCACCATACGCAGCTGTGGTATCGGCCTTCATCGACTTTGGAACTTCTTTACCTGCCTCAGGCCCTACAGGCTCCATTAGAAATGCATAAATCACTTTTCCCATGAAGTTGTATTCCGATTTAGGAACTTCTTTTTTGACCTTAGGTTGAGCTCTTAAATAGGAGAGAATGGCAATGAGATCTTCATCCGATGTGTTGTGAAATGGCATCATGTCGAGGAGCGCTCTGCCATCATGCCCAACACCATAACGCAATGCGCGAGCAATCTCCGGGTCTGTAAGGTTACCAATACCGGTTTCATCAGGTGTTAAGTTCGGGGTGTGAAGTGTACCAATGGGCAGATTAAAAACAAAATCGCCTTCTAAAGGTACTTGTTTTCCTGCAGCAATATCGTCCCAGTTTTCTACCGGATTATGACAGTGGGTGCAATGTGCAGGGCCATTCACAAGGTAGTTACCTCGCGCAATAATGCTGCTGTCCGTGCTAGCATGCAAATCGGGATAGGGCGCATCGTACGTTTTACTTTGTCGAATGTAAACGGTGGAAAGAAGTACCACGATAAGAAGTACAATAGTAATAGCAAGCCACTTGAGTGCTTTTTTTAGCGTTTTCATAAAGGTAAAGGGTTAAGCAAAAAAGTATTTAAATACTTCGAGGTGAAGATATAACAATCAATTTGAAAAAAGACAGATTCTAAAAAGATGATTCAGCTTGGGTTATTTCGTATTTTCGGCATGGCACACTCGCACGTTATGGATTCTTCAAAACAAAAGGTCGCTTTATTACACGTTATCAATCCTGATAAAACTCTCCGTGGCCCCGACTTTTTTTTTGCGCTTTTTTACAAAGAATACCTGAAGTATGAGGCATCTAAATACGATCTGTATTTCGTGCTGAAAACAAACTCGAAAACAAAGCTTATTCAATTATTCGAGGAGTGGAAAATTCCTACGGAAAAATTGATCATCCTCGAGAATCATAACAACCGATTAAAAGGTATTTTGGAATGGTGGGATTTTTTTAAGGTCGCTCGCAAATGGAGATTCGCGGCGTGGTTAGTTTGCACCTTTAGAAGTCCGGAAGAACAACTTTTTCAGTTGAGTACTTTACGTGGACTGACCAAAATGCAAGGGTCGAAAATGATCTTCGCGATCACCTACGCGCTACTCCCACAGGCTTTTGAAGAGCGAACGAAGTATGGTTTTTACGAGCGTGATCGATGGAAATATGGCATCCTATTTAAGAAAATTCAATTCGACGCCTTCTATTCATGGTATCAAAATTTTGAAGAGTGGACTCATCGATCTCCAATGTTCAGCTATGGTCCTTATGTGCAAGTATTGCAAAGTAGGTTTTGTGATATTGAAAAGTTTAAACCGAGCGAAAAAAAGAAATGGATCGTTTTCGCTTCTGCTTTGGAGAGTTACAAGCATCCGATGACGTTAGTGAATGCCGCTATTCAATTGCATGCTGAACATCCTCAATTGATGAAAGAATGGAAATTTTATCTCATCGGAAATGGCACGATGAAGGATGAAATCATTCAAAAAATTCAGGATCATCAGCTCGAGAACTTTGTAGAGGTAGTTACTGGAGTGCGCGATATTTCTCCAATCATTAATCAGTCAATGTGTTTTGTTTCTGGTCAAGAAGAGGAGAATTTTCCAAGCTTAGCGATGAATGAATGCATGGCTGCGGGAAATGCCATCATTGCCAGGAATGTTGGTCGCACGCACCTTTTTGTGCATCACGAAAAAAACGGATTTCTTGTTGACCCGGCTGGCGAACGGGCAGTGGAGGAGGGAATAAAACGATTTGTACTGATGGACTCACAGGAGCAACAAGCACTGGGTGCCTACAGCCGATGGATGTGCGAGAACATTCATACTCCTCTCCATTTTATCCAACAAACAGAGGAGTTGTGGGATAAAATGATCGGTTAATTTTCTGAATTAAATTCTTGAATAAAGCGAAAGTCGATTCCGCAATTCCGTGCGAAGAGTTGATCGGTTTCCGTATCGCCGATGTACAGGCATTTCAAGTGCGATGGTATCTGTAATGATTGGAAACTATCGGGCGCTGGTTTGGGCTTAGTTGCATTAGCATAAATAACCTCGATGTGCTTGCGCAAACCACCCCAATCAATATGGTTGACTTTGTTTTGTTGCTGCAACACATTCCCGTTGGTAATTACAAAAACTTTACTCTGGCTCAAGGCCTGTATTAATAAAGCTTGTGAAGTAGGGAAAAGCAGCAGTTTTTCAGGAAGTTCTACCTCGCGCATCCAAAGAAGCAATTGATCTATTTCAATTTGCTGTAAGTTGAAATGCACGATCAATTTATTGAATAGTTGCTCTCTGCCTGCGGTTTCAAAGGTGTGTATCAAAAACGTACGAATTGCTTCAGAATTTAATTCGGGATACAGCTGTGTTAATTTTTCTCCAATGGTCCTGTATGCTGCATAGAGGTAGTCTTTTTCAGCATATAATGTATTGTCCAAATCAAAAAGGACTACATCATAGGACTGAAAGAATGTGCTGTCCGACATTAATGAAACACCTCCATGTAATAACGGGTAAACGATACGCCCCACTTGGGTTCATCGAGTGGGGGAATGGTTTGATAAAATTCTTGAAGCACTGCATTTAAGGGCAGATTGATGCCTGCACCTAATGCACTTACACTCGTGCCTTGTATGCGTGGATTAATTTCAAGAACTTTAAATTGTCCATCTTCGGCTTGTTTTACTTGAATGCCTATGGGACCGCTGAGGTTCATAGAAGAAATGATGGCTCGTGCATATTCAATAATGGTCTCATTTTTTTCAAATCGACCTTTGGTAGAAATACCTTCTACCATTTTTAATCGACGACGAGGCACTATGCAATAGGGCTCACCTTGAAATACAAGTGTGTCTATCGTAAACTCATCTCCCGGTAAATACTCGGAAACCAAAAACTCCGGAAAAGGCTTGCCTTCAAAAGTGCTTTTGATTTTACTCAATGATGAATACAAGTTAGAAGGCTTGTAATTCATCAATAGATCATATTCGTCAATTTGTTCTGAAAGCACACGCACACCACGACTTCCGTTAGAAACACTTGGTTTTACCACTACGTTTTTTTGCGGATAACCGAGTTCGATGGCCGCTTGCTCAAGCTCTTCGAGTGAATGAACTATTTTAAACTCGGGTACAAGAATGTGATGTTTTTTTAAATGATCAACGAGTGCTGATTTATCATTCGCGATGCGCAAGCTTTCATCATCACTTACAATGATGCGAATGCCATGTTGTAAAAACCGCTCTTTTTCACCCGCCAACTTGAAGAGCTCTCGAGTAACAAGCGGAAAAAGCACATCTATTTTATGGTCTATTGAAATAGCCAATAAGCGATCGATAAAATCGGGGTCGGATGCTAGGGGTAAATCAATGAAAGCCTCATTAAGATAACGACCTACCGCTTCCGGATTGGCATCACCAACGAGAAGTTGAATGCGTGAGTCCATTTTTAAGCAGCGAATGATTCCTGCTGCTCCTGGAGCTCCTCCGCCCGTCATAAGTACGCGAATGTTTGACATGGTGTGGTATTACAGCATCCAACGAATGACTTCAAAAGCTTCAGCATATTTCACGCCTATCTGAACTCCACGTGTAGTGGCCAACGATCGAATGAAATCCGGGTTGAGGTAGGTGCGTTGCTTTTGCGTTTCGTACTTTTCTAAAGCGTTGATTTTTTTCTGAATGTGATTGTCATCCACTATGCTGAAGGCTCGAGTATTGAACGCAATGTTGTTCCAAGGCATTTCATAACCCAATAACGAACAGTTTTTAAATGCACGAAGTCCTTCTTGCGAAATCACTTGGTGATCTTGGTGAATATCCGTTGGACTAGGCACATAAACGATATCGGGTTGAATTTGCTTTTTTAGCTTCACCATTTCTTCTAGTATATCTTGGCGAACATCATAGAAACGACGAACATCAAAATCAAAAAGGATCAGGTTTTCGTTGGGCAATCCGAGCTCTTTAGTCGCTAATGCAACTTCTTTGGCTAAGGTGTCAGGTGCCCAACCAGCAGGTAACGAGCGACTGCAGATGGAAAAGGCTACGTAGTAAACCTCATCTCCTTTTTCTATCTGTTTGGCAATAGTAGCTCCACATCCTAATTCTCCATCATCAGTGTGTGGCGCCAGTACTAATATGCGCTTTGAACTCATAGTCGATCGTTTTGTTTGGTGCCCGAAATTAGTGAGTTTGGGCCAATAATGTTGAGATTATTCTTTATTCTCAGCCTCGGCATGTCCTAGATATTTGCGCACCAGGGCATGCCCTAGATAAATAAGGGGCGTTAAGCTTATAGCTATGAGCAGCTTCAAAATATAGTTAGTCGGAGCAATGGTCATATAATCACCAAAGCTCATTTTACCAGGCAAATAAAACCCAATAAATAAAACGACATAACTGTCGATGAGCTGCGACAAAACAGTGCTACCGGTGCTTCGAAGCCAAATAAATCGATTGCCCGTCTTGCTTTTGATCCAGTGAAAAAGGGAAGCGTCTAACAATTGTGACAGCAAAAATGCCGAAATACTTCCTACGATAATCCACGGCGCTTGCCCGAATACCGCTCTGTATTGTTCATCCGTTGCTAGGCCAGAGTTGGGGATTTCTTTAGCCGGTATGTTCAGTGAAAGAACCACAATGAAAAAGCAGTACGCAATCAAAATGGAAGTAATCCAAGAAACTCGGCGAACGGCTTTTTGACCATAAAATTCATTCATCAAATCGGTCAATAGAAAAACAATCGGCCACGGCAAAATACCAATAATGGTAATGAAAGGG
>Ga0315907_10005253_pt1 | contig 14191 bp, 12 predicted proteins | sample LakEriMetagenome_3_FD_203525 | JGI IMG/M metagenome (GOLD analysis project Ga0315907, IMG submission 203525) | Freshwater fungal communities from buoy surface, Lake Erie, Ohio, United States - Buoy 12 MA123 | ecosystem: Environmental > Aquatic > Freshwater > Lake > Lake biofilm | place: USA...
TGATTATGACATGTTTTTTAAAACACAGTCAACTCAAAATCACAGTTTTTTTTCTTCGCCTCGCTCACCGCATTTGACTTTCGTCTCCCGCAGCTCTCAGCGAAGACAGCGACTGTAGCACGTTTTAAGCAGTGATTTCAAGTCCGTGGCACGAAAACCGCCACATTGTCGACACCTGCCGCACCGAAGGCCTGCTCGCGCAGCAAAGCCAACTGGTCTCGCACTCTTGCAGCCTGCTCGAATTCCAAAGCGCGTGCATGTTCCAGCATTAGCTTTTCGAGTTGTTTGATGCGCTTGCCAAGATCTTTCTCGGACAACCCTTCTTTCTCAATTGAGACGTTGGACTGCTTAACGTCAACGAGATCAGACTTGGGCGCGTAGACGCCGTCGATCAACTCGCGCACGCGTTTGTTCAGGCCTTTCGGGGTGATGCCCTTTTCTAAGTTGTGGGCAATTTGTCTTGCGCGGCGTCGTTCGGTCTCATCTATCGCACGCCGCATGGAATCCGTGATTCGGTCGGCATACAAAATGGCACGGCCCTCCATGTGGCGAGCAGCCCGCCCTATGGTTTGGATAAGAGATCGCTCAGAACGCAGAAATCCTTCTTTGTCGGCGTCGAGAATAGCCACCAAAGAGACTTCAGGCAAATCCAATCCCTCGCGCAGGAGGTTGATGCCAACCAGTACGTCAAACACACCCAACCTCAAATCGCGCAGGATCTCAACGCGCTCGACGGTATCAATGTCGCTGTGCAGGTAGCGCACTTTCACACCGTTGTCGCTGAGGTAGTCAGTGAGCTGCTCGGCCATGCGCTTTGTTAGTGTTGTGACCAGCACACGCTCTTGTTTGTCGCTGCGGATGCGGATTTCTTGCAGCACGTCATCCACTTGGTGTGTGGCTGGCCGCACCTCTACCTCGGGGTCAACCAAGCCAGTAGGGCGCACGAGTTGTTCAACAACTTGGCCTCCCTCCAGGGTCTTCTGTTGCTCGTAGTCAGCAGGCGTCGCCGAGACAAAAATTACCTGCCTCATCTTGCTCTCGAATTCTTCGAATTTGAGCGGCCGGTTATCCAAAGCGCTGGGCAAACGGAAGCCGTATTCCACCAAGGTGGTCTTGCGGGAACGGTCTCCGCTGTACATCGCGCCGAACTGCCCAATCAGTACGTGGGACTCATCTGCAAACATCAATGCGTCGCTGGCCAGGTAATCGACCAAGGTAGATGGCGGCTGGCCGGGCTCGGCGCCAGACAAATGGCGCGTGTAGTTTTCAATTCCTTTGCAATGGCCAATCTCTTGCAGCATTTCGAGATCGAAACGGGTGCGCTGTTCAATACGCTGGGCTTCGACGAGTTTGCCGGCTGCAACCAGTTCACTTGAACGGTCACGCAACTCGGCTTTGATGGTTTCAATGGCCGCCAATACACGGTCACGCGGTGTCACGTAGTGACTGGAGGGGTAGACAGTAAAGCGAGGAATTTTTTGGCGGATGCGGCCGGTCAAGGGGTCGAAGAGCTGCAGGCTCTCCACCTCGTCGTCGAATAGTTCAATGCGTATGGCCAGTTCCGAATGTTCAGCGGGAAACACATCAACCGTGTCACCGCGAACTCGGAATGTGCCGCGGCTGAAGTCCATTTCGTTGCGCTGGTACTGCATGCGGATGAGCTGTGCAATGACATCGCGCTGTCCAAGTTTGTCGCCCACCCTCAGTGTCATGACCATGCGGTGGTAGTCGGCGGGATTGCCAATGCCGTAGATCGCAGACACCGACGCCACGATGATCACATCGCGGCGCTCGAGCAGACTTTTGGTGGCCGAGAGACGCATTTGCTCAATGTGCTCGTTGATCGCGCTGTCTTTTTCGATGAACAGGTCGCGCTGCGGCACATAAGCCTCAGGCTGGTAATAGTCGTAGTAGCTGACGAAGTACTCCACGGCGTTTTTCGGAAAAAACTCGCGGAATTCGCTGTAGAGCTGTGCAGCCAAGGTTTTGTTGTGTGCAAAAACAATGGCTGGTCGGCCCATCTGGGCGATCACATTGGCCATGGTGAACGTTTTGCCCGAGCCCGTCACGCCCAATAAAGTTTGAAAACTCAAGCCATCACGCAAACCTTCGACCAACTGGTCAATCGCGGTGGGTTGATCACCTGCGGGCTCGTAAGGCTGAAACAGCTCAAAAGGTGAGTCGGGGTAGGTGACAAATCGACCCCCCTGCGCATTCAGTCCCACCCCGGCAGGCTCGCCGTTGACGTTCGATGGTGCATCTTTATGCATTATCGGCATGACTTGCCGTGACTTGGGTGGAGGGGAAGAAGTAGGCATCGCAGATAAAATCCTGGTCTCCCGCAGGGCTGCGGTGAAGGGTCAACTCATCAGGTTAGCCCAAAACGACGGGCCTTGCGTCAACCCATCCGGCCCAGGCGACAGCAGGGCCCGCTGAAAAAGGATTTCTCCATGTCTTCGCTCTTCGCCGCCGTCGAAATGGCCCCCCGCGACCCCATCTTGGGCCTCAACGAGCAATTCAACGCGGACCCCAACCCCGCCAAAGTCAACCTGGGCGTGGGCGTCTATTACGACGAAAACGGCAAACTGCCTCTGCTGAAGTGCGTGGCCGAAGCAGAAAAACAAATTCAAGAAGCCAGCAAACCCCGCGGGTATTTGCCAATCGACGGTATCGCTGCTTACGACAAAGCCGTGCAGGGCCTGGTGTTCGGGGCAGACAGTGCGGCTGTCACAGAGGGCCGCGTGGCCACCGTGCAAGGTTTGGGGGGCACTGGCGGTCTGAAGATTGGTGCCGACTTTTTGAAGCGACTGAATCCCACTGCACAAGTGATGATCAGCGACCCCAGCTGGGAGAACCACCGCGCCTTGTTCACCAATGCGGGTTTCACGGTCAACACCTACCCCTACTACGACGCCGATAAACGCGGTGTGAACGCTGCGGGTATGTTGGCTGCGCTTAAAGCCGCCCCGAAAGGCACCATCGTGGTGTTGCACGCCTGCTGCCACAACCCAACCGGTTACGACCTTACCCCCGCCGAATGGGCAAAAGTGGTTGAGGTTGTCAAAGACCAGGGGCTTGTAGCTTTTCTGGATATGGCCTACCAAGGTTTTGGTGATGGCATCGCTCAAGATGGCGCCGTCGTGGCCCAGTTCTTGGCCAGCGGAGTGGACTTTTTTGTATCCACCTCCTTCTCCAAAAGTTTCTCCCTCTACGGCGAGCGCGTGGGTGCTTTGAGCGTGGTCTGCGAAAGCAAAGAAGAAATGACGCGTGTGTTGAGTCAGCTCAAAATCGTCATCCGCACCAACTACTCCAACCCACCCACCCACGGCGCGCAAGTGGTGGCCACTGTGCTGACCACGCCCGCACTGCGAGCCATGTGGGAAGATGAACTCGGCGGCATGCGCGTGCGCATCAAAAAAATGCGTGCCAGCTTGCAGACCAAGTTGCAGGCCGCCGGTGTGAAGCAGGATGTGAGCTTTATCACGCGCCAGAACGGCATGTTCAGTTACTCGGGCTTGAACAAAGACCAAATGCAACGCTTGCGTCAAGAGTTCGGCATTTATGGCGTGGACTCGGGGCGCATTTGTGTTGCCGCACTGAATGAAGGCAATATCGACGCTGTGGTGGCGGCCATCGCCAAGGTCAGCTGAAACGACCATGCGCTAACGACAGCCCGGCCAGTCCGGGCTTTTTTCTGCCTGTTCAACGGGTGAATTCGTCTTCAGCATGGTGATCGGGTATTGAAACTGTGGCTTTTCCGGGTTTCAAACCCTCCTGTGGCCGTGCATGATCACAGGGAACGCCACTAGAATGCTGCGGTGCACCATTCTTTCGGTGTATCCGGTAGCGGCCATCCCCAAGTCCGCCCATTTGAATTTGCAAACCGACAGGAATCACCATGCTTTATCAGTGGTACGAATCGCAGCGCGCTTTGTTAAGCCCGTTCGCGGAGTTTGCAGGCGCTTCCGCCAAGCTTTACAGCAACCAGTTGTCACCCTTTGCCGCCATTCCCGGCTCGCAACGGCTGTCGGCCGGCTTTGATTTGCTCAATCGGCTGGCCAAAGAGTACGAAAAGCCCGAGTTCGATATCCGCTCGGTCACGGTCAACGGTGTGGAAGTCGCTGTGCAAGAGCAAGTGGCCTTAGCCAAACCGTTTTGTCGTTTGTTGCGTTTCAAACGTTTCACGGACAAAACCGAGGCGCTGGACCACATGAAGGGTCAACCCACTGTGTTGGTGGTGGCACCCCTGTCAGGCCATCATTCGACATTGCTGCGGGATACCGTGCGGGCTTTGCTGAAAGACCACAAGGTATTCATCACCGACTGGACCGATGCACGCATGGTGCCTGCAGAAGTTGGCCCCTTCCACCTGGATGACTACGTGCATTACGTACAGGAGTTCATCCGCCACATTGGGCCACACGTCAATGTGATTTCCGTGTGCCAGCCCACCGTACCCGTATTGGCAGCGGTGTCCTTGATGGCCACCCGCGGTGAGCCAACACCACGCACCATGACGATGATGGGTGGTCCGATAGACGCCCGCAAGAGTCCGACGGCCGTCAACAACCTGGCCATGAACAAGAGTTATTCCTGGTTCGAAAACAATGTGATTTACCGCGTGCCCGTGAATTACCCGGGTTCAGGCCGCCCGGTCTATCCCGGTTTCATGCAGCACACCGGCTTTGTGGCGATGAACCCGGACCGCCACATGAGCTCGCACTACGACTACTTTCTGGACCTTGTACGTGGCGACGACGACAGCGCTGATGCCCACCGTGTGTTCTACGATGAGTACAACGCGGTGCTCGACCTGCCTGCCGAGTATTACCTGGACACCATCCGAGTCGTCTTCCAGGACTTTGCCCTGGTCAACGGCACTTGGGAGATTGATGGCATCACGGTGGCGCCACAAGACATCACCAGTACGGCTTTGTTGACGGTGGAAGGCGAGTTGGATGACATCTCCGGTGCGGGACAAACCAAAGCGGCCCACGACTTGTGCACCGGCATTCCAACGACCCGCCGTTTCCACTACGACGCACAAGGTGCCGGCCACTACGGTATTTTCTCGGGCAGACGCTGGCGCGAGAAGGTCTACCCGCATGTGCGTGATTTCATCGCCGCACACCAAGCCGATGCTGCGTTGCCACGCGTCAGCAGGTCGAGCAAAACATCCGCTGCGAACGCCAAGGCATCGCCTGCGTTGAAAGTGGCCACGCCAAAAACTGCGGCAAAAAAACCCCCAGCAAAAACCATCGCCAAACCGGCCGCTAAAAAGCGTTTAAAAGCCAGCAACGGCCGCTCACGTAAGCCGTAATGCAGGTGCCACCTCTTGCTGGTGTCCTTTCCCGAAGATACCTGCAAGAAGTAAAACCGACGGATTTCGGGCCAGGGCAAGTCGCAAACCGCAGCGATACCTTTAGGTATCGCGAGGAGTTGCAACGCCGCCTTGGTCTGAAAGACGCGGTTTTATTTGCAGGTATCTGCAGGACAGGACACCAGGTGGCACACTGCGCTCCGTGAATTTGATCCCAACACCTTTACAGCCCGAGCAGAATCAACCGGCGGTGGCCCTCTTGGCGGCAGCGTTGCATGCCGAGCTGCCGCAAACACAGTGCACACGCTGTGGTTACCCCGATTGCGCCAGTTACGCGCAAGCGATCGCCCAAGGCGATGCAGACATCAACCAATGTCCGCCCGGGGGCGCCGAAGGCATCGCACGTCTGGCAGCCATTGTCCAGCGCCCGGTAATCCCCTTGCACCCGGTCCACGGGGCCGAAGGGCCGCGGCAAATGGCGGTCATTGATGAAAACTGGTGCATAGGCTGCACCCTGTGCATCAAAGCATGTCCGGTGGACGCCATCGTGGGTGCTGCCAAGGTGATGCACACCATCATTGAAAACCACTGCACCGGCTGCGAACTGTGCGTGCCGGTGTGCCCGGTCGATTGCATCAGCCTCGAGAACATCACGGGCGACCTAACGGGCTGGGCGGCGTGGTCGGCAGAACAAGCGCAATCCTCACTGGCGCGTTATGAGTTCCACCAGCAACGTGTAAAGCGGGACAAAACCGAACACGATCAGCGGCTGGCCGCCAAAGCAAAAGCGAAACTCAGCGATCTGGCCGCCCATTCCACACTCGCCGACCCGACACAGCTCGACAAAAAACGAGTGGCCATCGAAGCCGCCATGGCACGCGCTCGTGCGGCGCGTGAAGGTAAATCCTGACCCGGCCGCACACCATGAAAACCGCTGACATTGAACCCTTCTTCGCCACTTTGAAAGCGGCCAACCCGCAGCCGCAAACGGAACTGGCTTTCAGCAATGTGTTTGAACTGCTGGCTGCGGTGCTGCTGTCCGCACAGGCCACCGATGTGAGCGTGAACAAGGCCACCAAACGCTTGTTTGCGTTGGCGAACACGCCGCAAAAAATGGTGGCACTGGGGCTACAAGAAATCACCGAACACATCAAAACCATCGGTCTGTACCGCAACAAAGCAAAGAATTTGCTGGAAACCAGCCGCATCTTGGTCGAACAATATGGTGGCGAGGTGCCGCGCAGCCGCGAAGCCTTGGTCGCCCTGCCTGGCGTGGGCCGTAAGACGGCCAATGTGGTGCTCAACGTGGCCTTTGGTGAACCCACCATGGCGGTGGACACCCACATCTTTCGGGTCAGCAACCGCACGGGTCTGGCACCAGGAAAAGACCCTCTGGCGGTTGAGTTGGCGCTGCTCAAGCGCGTGCCAGAAAAATACCTGGTAGACGCCCACCACTGGTTGATCCTGCACGGGCGTTATGTGTGCCAAGCACGACAACCGCTTTGCGGGCAGTGTGGGGTAGTGGCGTATTGCGATTCGAGGCCGCGTTAGGGGAAAGTCCAGTTCTTCTTGGTGCCGTATTTCACCGCAGCGGGCCAATCCGAAGCCGATGGGACTGCATCGGGTTGATCGGTCAACCAACACAGCGCATTGATCCAACCTGCATGACCGATCAACAAGCAGGTTCGACCAGTTGGCTGCTCGGCAAGGAACTCTCCACAGCGTGCCAACAACTGCTTCACCGATTCCCCACCGCCTGGCCGCGCATCGGCGAAGTTGTCGCACCATGCATCGATGTCGTCCTTGGCAATGTCTGCCCAGAGTCTGCCGTCCCAACCGCCAAAATTCACCTCACTCAAGCGCGCATCTACCCGGTGCACCCAACCCCACTCGCGCAGGATTCGGCCCACGTCGTAACAACGACGCAGTGGCGAAGTCCACACGACAGCAGGCTGCCGCTCGAACAAACGCTGGCGACGCGCATGCCGGCGAATTCGATGGGCCAGGCGTTTGGCCTTGCGTCGATTGACCTTCACATCGACTTGCCCAATACAGCGCCCTTCAACGCCATGCGGCCGAGGGTGTCGCCAGACGATCAGTTCCATCGGTTGGCACCGAGCCAGGCCAAGAGCATGGCCACTTCGACCAGTTGTTGTGTCGCGCCCAGGGTATCGCCGGTGACACCACCTAGGCGTTTTTTCAACCAGCGGGTACACCACAACAGCATCAAGGTCGCGGCGAGCAGGCTGGTCATCGCCGCATGCCATGACCCCACTTCCACACCGTGGGAGCCGGCCAAAACAACCGCACCCACCACCACCAACGTCGTGGCGCACGCGACCAGCACATCCGATAGACGGGCTCGCTGTGCCAGCGGTTTGGCCTTGGCGTGGGCTTCATCACCGGCATAAGGCAGCCACGCAATCATCAAGACGGTGGCGGTGCGGGACGTGGTGTGAGCGATGAGCAAGGCTGCCATCGCAGACCAGACGGATAACGCGCCAAGTGCAGACAGCACCGCCACTTTGAGCCCGAGTATCAGCACCAGGCCCATCGCGCCATAAGCACCGATGCGCGAGTCTTTCATGATCTCCAACGCGCGTTCACGGCTGACGTGGCCACCCAGACCATCGCAGGTGTCGGCAAAACCGTCTTCATGGAAACCACCCGTGAGCAGCACAGTGGCCACGGTTCCCAGCAATGCCGCCACTGTGGGACCGAAAAACAGTTGTGCCGTGCCAAACACAAGTGCTGCGACAACACCAACGAAGGCACCCACGGCAGGAAAGTAGCGTGCGCTGTGGTGCAGCCACTCGGCCTCAAACCCGACCCAGCGCGGGATCGGGATGCGCGTGAAGAATTGCAATGCGATGAAGAAGAGGCGGAGTTGGTGGCGCATGGGGTGGTGGATTGTCATTGAGGGCGATGCGAAAAGTACCCTCACCCCAACCCTCTCCCAGAGGGAGAGGGAGTTAAGGCACCCTCTTCCGCTTGCGGGCGAGGGTTGGGGTGAGGGTACGCGATAGGCATCAAAGTGACAGTCCAAAAAGCAGTCGCAACCGCTCAATCCTCCCCCTTGTTCGACACCCCCGCCGATTCAAAACTTGCCATCTCGCGCAGCAAACACACCGCACTTCGCACCAAAGGCCAAGCCAGGGCGGCACCCGAGCCTTCACCCAAACGCAGGCCCAGGTTGAGCAACGGACCGACACGATTCAAAGCCCATGCCGATGCAGTGAACCGTGCCAAGTGGTCCAGCATCAAGCGGTGGCCTTGTTCGGCTGAGCAGTGAGCGAAGACACAGTAGCCCAGTACATTCGGCTGGATGTTGGCCGCCACCAGCACCGCCGCGCCCGCAATGAAACCATCGACCAGGACCACCCGGCGCTCTGACGCAGCTTGCAAACAAGCACCCACCATCATCGCGATTTCAAATCCACCCAAGGCGGCCAGGGCTTGCAGCGGTTCTGTGGCGCTGGCGTGACGTTGCAAGACGGCTTTGAGCACCTGCTGCTTGCGCTGCAAACCCACGTCGTCCAGGCCCGTGCCTCGGCCCATGCAGGCGGTCAGGGGTTCGCCCGTCAAACGCGACATCAGCAAGGCCGCGCTGGAGGTGTTGCCTATGCCCATTTCACCCAGCAGTACGGCATTGCCAGGCAAGCTGGACACCACCTCGCACCCTGATTGCAGCGCTTGCTCGCACTGCGCCCCGGTCATGGCGGGCGCTGCGCTTGCGTCCTGTGTGCCCAGGGCCACCTTGCGGTCGATCAGGGCAGCCCTGGGTTTAAATTCGTGAGCCACGCCTGCGTCCACCACCTGCAAAGCCAGCCCATGTTGGCGAGCCAACACACTCACCGCGGCGTCGCCGGCGAGGAAGTTGTCGACCATTTGCCAGGTCACATCGCTGGGGTAGGCGGACACGCCTCGTGCCGCCAGACCATGGTCGCCCGCAAACACCAGCAGTTGAGGATGCAAGAGCTCTGGCTTGTGTGTTTGTTGGATCAAGCCGATTTGCTGGCCGAGGGCTTCCAGCTGCCCCAAAGACCCGGTAGGTTTGGTTTTCTGGTTCCACACCTGCTGCAGCTGGGCGGCGCGTTGCGCATCGTGGATGTCAGCGATCAAAGGCGCAGTGAAGGTCATGCGTTCAAAGAGGTTGGAGGTTACTGGGACGGAAGCAGCAGGCTTTGCAGCACACCCGCCTCAAAGTGTTGATCAACAAAGTTCGCCAAACCCTCAAAGACGGTCTCCAGCGCCGGAACCGACACGCCAAAGAGTGCCTTCAAAACAGCGCTGGACTCAAAAAAACCGTGGGCATAAACACCCATAACAGAACCTTGCTGCCAACCAATGGGCTGGCCCTGGGCGTTGCGCAGCGCAACCGTGGCGGGGTCTGAAGTTCCAGCCCATTCGGTGAGGCCATGGTGAATTTCATAACCCTCGAAAACCACTCCGGCAAGCCCCGACCACGGCGCTTGCACTTCAGCAAAAGCAGCCAACGTGGCGGACAGGTGTTTGTCGGCGGCAAAGGTGGTGCGCAGCGGCAGCAAGTTGAGGCCGGTGGCAGAACCATCGATGCCATGCGGGTCATGCAGCGACTGTCCCAACATCTGCAAGCCGCCACAAACGCCCAGTACAGAACCGCCTCGTGCCGCGTGCTGCTGGATGAGCACGTCGAGTTGTTGAGAGCGCAACCAGGCCAGGTCGCTGCTGGTGTGTTTGGAGCCGGGCAGGACGATCCAGTCGGCGCCGCTTAAATCAGCGGGCTCGCGGGCCCAGCTCAAGCGCACACCGGGCAGGTGGCGCAGGGTTTGGAATTCGTCGAGGTTGCTGATGCTTGGCGCGGCGATGATGGCGATGTTCAGCACACCCGCCTGTGGCTGCTTGGAAGATGTCCACTCCATCACCCCGTCTTCTTCTGGCAGACCATGCTCGCGCCACATCGGCAGCACCGCCACCGTGGGCACACCCGTGAGCTGGCGCAACTGTTCGGGGCCGGGGGCGAGTAAACGGGCATCACCACGAAAGCGGTTGAGCACAAAGCCGCGTATCAGCGCGGCCTCTTCCGGTGGCAACAACTGGTGGGTGCCAAAGAGGTGGGCGAATGCGCCGCCGCGGTCGATGTCGGTGACCAGCAAACACGCGGCTTGTGCGGCCAGCGCGGTGCGCATGTTCACGTAGTCGCTTGCATGCAGATTGATCTCCGCCGGCGACCCCGCGCCTTCAATTAGCACCAGGTCGTTCTCCTGCATCAATGCATGCAGGGCCTGTCGGGCATAAGGCCAGAGTTGCTCGCTGCGCTCGCGCCAAGGCACGGCAGCCAGGTCACGGCGCACCTCGCCCAGCACCACCACTTGGCTGCCGGTATCACTTTCGGGTTTGAGCAGCACGGGGTTCATGCGCACCTCGGGCCGGGTGCGGGCGGCCAGCGCTTGAAAATACTGGGCGCTGCCGATCTCACCCCAGCCGCCCTGCAACCCGGCCACCACCCGAGCGTTGTTGCTCATGTTTTGGGCTTTAAAGGGCGCGACCTTCAACCCTTGGCGGGCGTACCAGCGGCATAAGGCGGTCGTGAGCCAGCTTTTTCCCGCATGGCTGGTGGTGCCCAGCACCATGATGGCGCGGGCAGTCATGGGGCAGCCAGATGCTTGAGTATGAAGCGCATCCTCATAGACGAGGCAGTGCCAAAAACTGGTCGCCGACACGGTCGATACGCATCGCATGATCAAACACCTCGACCACGCTGCGGTGCAGGTCGGCATCATCACAAGCACCTTGGCCACGGATGTGGCCTTCTCGCATGACCACCAATCGGTCGGCTTGTAATGCCAAGGACACATCGTGCAACACGCTGACCACGGTGTGGCTGCGGCCCAGGACCTGCAGCAATTTCACCAAGGCAATTTGATGCGGCGGGTCCAGGTGGGTGGTGGGCTCGTCCAGCAGCAGCACCGGGGCCTGAACCGCCAGGGCACGAGCCAATAAGGCACGCTGTCGCTCACCACCGGAGAGTTCGTGCAAACGCCGATGTTGCCACGCGCTGCACTGCGTGAAATGCATGCACTCGTCGACCACGGCCTCATCCTGTTCACCCGGCGCCGCAAACAAACCCAGATGCGGCAAACGTCCGAGCAGCACCATCTCACGCACGGTGAGCTCGCCGCCCGCATCACCGCCAGCGGCGTTGTGCTGCGACATCCAGGCCAATTGCTGCGCCCGTTCGCGTGAAGTCCAAGTCGACAGTGGTCGCCCACCCAACAGCACCCGGCCAGCCTCCAAGGGCAACAAACCCGCCAGGCTGTGCAACAAAGTGGATTTGCCTGCCCCATTGGGGCCAACGATGGCGGTCCACCCGGCAGACAGGTTCAAAGAAACGTCTCTGAGCACCGCCACCCCACCCAAGACCACACGAAGCTGCTGAGCCTGCAAGGAGAAGGTTGAGGATGAATTCACCGCACACCTCTGCGGTGCAACAACACCAACAAATAACTTCCGCCCAATAAGGCGGTGAGCACACCCACGGGCACCTCTTGGGGTGCGATCACCACACGCGCCAGCACATCGGCCGCCAGCAGCAGTGCCCCCCCCATCGCACTGCTGGCAAGCAATGTGTAGCCTTGGGGAGCAGGGGCGAAACGCCGTACCAGGTGGGGCGCGACCAAACCCACAAAAGCCACCAAGCCTGCCTGGGACACCGCCAAACCTGTGGCCAACGCCAGCACCAACACCAGCACCATCCGAACACGGTTCAAGGGCAAACCCAAACTGAGGGCGGTTTCTTCACCCAGCGTCAAAGCATCCATGGCTCGGGACAGCTTGTACGACAGCGGCACAGCCAGCAGCAAGCCTGGCAACAACAAGGCCACGCTGGACCAGCCCAAAAAACCCGTGGTGCCTAACATGAACACCTGTTTGCCGCGCAGGGCCTCGGGCGCCACGGTGGTCAGCAAGTCGCTCATCGCGCCCAGCACCACGCCCACCACCACACCCGCCAACAACAATCGCACGGTGTGCTGCGCCCCACGGGCCAGCAGCAAAGTGAGGCTGACACCGGCCAAGGCGCCCACAAACGCGGCACCAGCCAGACCAAAACGAGACAGGCTGTCGGCCGTGGCCAAACTCAAACCCTGCCCCGCCAAAGTGCTGGCGGCCAGAACCAACACCACAGCGGTCGAAGCGCCCGCCGCGGAGCCGAGCAAAAACGGGTCGGCCAAGGGGTTGCGAAACAGACCCTGGGCCACGGCGCCACCCAGGCCCAAAAGCGCGCCGACGCACCATGCGCCGACGGTGCGTGGTGCACGGATCTCTCCAACGATGGTGGCCGCCTCGGGGCTGTTCAAAACCGGCCAGGACCAGCCATCGCTACCCGCCAGCAAACCTGCGCCCATCAACAGCACGGAGAGCAGCAGCATGCCCCAGGCCAGGCCAGCTCGGCGCCGCGCGTCGAGTGCAGCGACAGATGGGAGGCTCGCCGCGATTTGATTCAAGGCCGGGTCTCCAGTGACGACAAACACTGGGCCAGCACACCAGCCGCCTCGCCCAACCGGGGACCGGGCCGAATCAGCACCTCGTAGTGCTCCGCATCAAACCCACAACTGCGCTGCTGTTGCAAGGCCTGCAAGTTCGCCCAGCCAGGGCGGCGGGGCATCTCGGCAACGCTGCGGCTGGAAGCCATGATGAGGTCGGGTTGCACACGCACCACAAATTCAGGATTGAGCTTGGGAAAAGGACCCAGGTCGGCAGGCACCGCATTGCGCATGCCGAGCAGCGCCAGGGTTTCTCCGATGAAGGACGACTCGCCAGCTGCATAAGGCGTGGACGCCACTTCAAAATAAACCCGCTGGCCGCGCAGTGACGCCGGCACCTTGGCCTGGGCCTCTTTGACGTCGCGCTGAATCTGCGACCACACCCGGTCTGCGGCCAGCGGCGTTCCCAGCAAGGCCGCCATCTGCTGCAGGCTGCGTTTCACATCAGCATGGCTGCGCGACTCCAGCACCACCACCTTCAGGCCCAGTGATTCCAGTCGGTCGACCACGCGGGTGGAGGTGGAGGCCAGCACCACATCGGGTTGGAGTGCCACGATGCGCTCGATTTGGGCATCGTCCAGGCCGCCCAGTTTGGGCAGGGCAACGACAGAGGCCGGTGCGTTGGAGTAACGGTCTGTGCCGACCAGCCGGCCACAGGCCCCCAACGCACAAACACTCTCGGTCAGCGAGGGCAGGAGGCTGACGATGCGCGTGGGCGCGGAGACGAAGGACACCACCCGGCCCCGGTCGTCGCGCACCTGCGTGACGACCTGTCCCTGCGCCATGGCCACGACGCCCCAGCAAAAGCAAACCGAGATGAGCAACCTGAGCCTGTCTTTCATCACCGTCCTCTTTTTCCGTCTATGGTCCGGATGGGTCATACCGCGGACAGTGCTTCACACGCCGCTGTAGCGCAACACCACAAACCCTTCCCGCCCCGCTTGGTTGAAACCACGCGCGGTTTCATAGGTTTTGTTGGCCAGGTTGTTCAGGCGCAGGCCCAAAGACCACATTGGGGCAAAACGCCAGTCGGCGCGCAAGTCCAGCGTGGCGAAGCCACCCAGGCGGCTGGTGTTGGCGGCATTGTCAAAACGCTCATCACTGGCGACCACCGTGGCGCCTGCGCTCCAAGCACCCGAAGCCCAATCCAACGCCGCCTTCAGGTTGTTCTTGGCACGTCGCGGCAAGAGCTTGTCGTGGTTACTTCCTACGGTGCCATTGGAACGAACATCTTTGTTGCGTGGATCAACGTAGTCATAGGATGTGTTCAAGGTGAAGGCCGACCACTGCACCTCATGGCTCAAGGCCCAGCCTTTGATCTCGGCCCTGGGAATGTTGATGGTGGTCG
>Ga0315907_10005260_pt1 | contig 14186 bp, 2 predicted proteins | sample LakEriMetagenome_3_FD_203525 | JGI IMG/M metagenome (GOLD analysis project Ga0315907, IMG submission 203525) | Freshwater fungal communities from buoy surface, Lake Erie, Ohio, United States - Buoy 12 MA123 | ecosystem: Environmental > Aquatic > Freshwater > Lake > Lake biofilm | place: USA...
TACTGACGCGATTATCAGAGGAGTATCAGATGAGTATCAGATCTGAACCATAACTTTGACCAGTATGTTTTATTATGTTTTACCGATGATTTAACAATATTTACGATGGTTTTTTTATTCCGGGTCACATATTTTTACGCATTATACTGCTGATACCATCGGCTCTAGCCAGCCCCAGCAAAACCTCCGCGCGCGTTTCGATTATAGGCAATTGTAGGACAATTGTTTAGGCCTGCGCTGGGCCGGCAGCCGGTCCCAGATTCAAGAAGATATAATATTTTTGCATTTGGCCCTCACTTTCGAAGGTTCCCAGATAAACGGAGATTCAACTCATTCGATATTGTTTCTTTTGGTCCTCGAAGCAGCTACGCAGTCAACGAGACTGCTCTTACTGTCATCTGAGGTGCTGATCCTTCTCGCAGTTCTTTTTTCGCTTTTCTCTAAATGAATGTCTGTACAACACCACTAATATGGGGCTGGCCCGCAGACTTCGTCGACGTTTCTCATCTTTGGCCCCTTTCGGCCATGGCTGCGGTCCCAACAGACGCAGTGGCACCCGATCCTGCGGAGTTGAGAGAAGACTTGGTATATGACATAGTAGAGTTGCGCCATGAATTGAAGGGTTTAGGCTATGACTTGGCTGATCTCCCTGATGTTGTCAAAGAGACGCAGCATCTGCCCTTGGATGCCCAGATTCAAAAACTTCAGAAGTGTGCCGAGCGCATAAGGAAAATCCTGATGAGATCTCCATCAACCACACCGAGTGCTCTCTTGTCAGCATCGGCTCCTCCTCAGATAGGATCGGCTCCTCCTCTGATAGCTCCTCCTCTGATAGGACCGGCTCCTTCATCAAACTCTCCAAGTACTCTCTTGTCAGCATCGGCTCCTTCGGCCGATGCGCTGGCAACGTGCGGGAAACATGTCAACGATCCAAGGCAAAGGCAAGGTCTCACGGGAAGAAGAAGAATTTCTTATGTTGATCCTGCTGGTCCGAAAGGTCCGAAAGTCATACAACATGGTGAATACAAGTGTACCGCACCAATGCACGCACGTACGTATCACAAAGCTGTCGGGATGGCGACCTTCATATACGATGCGCTGATCAAGGTCAGAGACCTGGGCAGTTGGACTTGCCTCAACAAGCCTTTCATGGCCAGTCTCCCTTATTCGGCTGAAATTACGAAAAGAGACGTGCATGATTACATCAGGAATGGCTACATCATGTGCCAAAATATCCTCAAAGCTGCACAGAGCCAAGACCGTTCACTGTTCGTGATCGGCGGCAACCGCAAGTCGCGTGCCAAAGCACACAACTCCTCCGGCGCCGGCGATGCAGCATCCGGAGCGGAATCCGGAGCGGAATCCGCCAGCAGAGCCCCCGGCGCGGATGGTCATCGGCTTGCCCCCCGCAAGCGGCGCTTGCGGGTGCTTTCGCGTGCGAACGCACGCGACTCCTCCGGCGCATCCGGAGCGGAATCCGACGGCAGCGCCCCCGACGCGGATGCGGCAGAAAGCCCCCTGGCGCGGGTAAGTGCTGCACGATCCTGCCGCCGGGGCGCGGCGGGCGTTGGTGCTGCGCCGGCGCACGGCGCAGCGTGTGGAGAGGTCACCACCCCCAGCGACTCCAACGACTCCGACTTCAAGCCCCAGCAGCAGGCTGCGCCAGGCGGCGCAGGTGCCGCGCCGGCGGCTGGCCAGAAGAATAGACGCGTCGTCTGCGCGGCGCGGACTCCGATGAGAGCTGGCACCACCACCGCCAGCGACTCGGGCGGCGCGGACTCCGATGAGAGCTGCCGTGCGGCGCGGCGGCGGCGGCTTGCCTCCCGCGGCGGCCGGGCCGCGCCAGCCGCAGCAGGCGGCGCCCGCGGAGAGGGCCGAGCCGCGGCGCAGGCAGGAGGCGCCGCCAGCGTCTCCGGCGGCGTGGACACCGATAGGGACGGTGCCGCGCCGGCAGCTGCCCGTCCCCCGCCGCACCATGCGGCGCCGCCTTTGCATGGGGAGCTTGCTTCCTCCCGCGGCCGGGCCTCGGCGGGGGCGGGGGCGGGGGCGGGAGGCGTTGGCGCGGCGCCGGCGCCGGCGCAAGCCGGCGCATGCGGCGAGGACGCTGCTGCCGCGCCGGAAACAGCCCGTCCTCCACCGCCTGGCGGAGTGCTGCTGCGGGCGGGTGCGTGGGCGGGCGGGTGCGCGGGCGGAGTGCACGGTGATCGACAAGGTCCGCCCTCCTCCATTCTGCCCTCCTCTACCTGGTCGATTCAGACCAGATCTCCTTGCTGCACACCAAACGGGGCTCTTCGGGAAGACTTTCTCTGCCTTCCGTGTCCGCGGGGGCTGACCCTCCGCGAGATAGTATCAGCGTTGCTGGTCACGAGCCAGCACGCAGAGCTTCTTTTGCCGGTCCTGCCTCCTGGGTGCTTGGGCATTGCATCTTCCTTGCTGCTGGCGGACGGGCAGGTGACTGAGCTGTACGAGAATGTCTTCGATTGCGCGCATGGGGAACTTGGCCCCGGAGGCAGTCGTCATCCGCCCTTCACCTTTCGTGATGCGTTCCTCGACCGTCCCAGCACAGCTGCCACTGAAAAGGCCCTGCAGCTCCTCAAAGCAGCTCAAATCGGCATCCAGTTACTGGATTTTAGAAGGAATAGGGCAAGCGCGGATGCAATCTTCCGGGGGATGTTCAAGCAGCTCCTTGAGGGTGCAGGCCGCAGCCCAACCTCGCCAGAGCAGGATGGGTTGATTGATGTCACCGCGCAGCCTGTTCTCACGAAGGCGCTGGCCTCCTTTGCTGTCCACAACGGCGTCACAGTGGGCCAGTCATTGAAGGCTGTGGCGCGCGCAAGCGGCGGCCTTGTGTATGACGCCCAAGGAAACGAGGCAGCCGCCCCCTATCAGCCACGAGCAGCCCCAGATAACTCGGAATCGACGAGTCGGGATTCTTGCACCCGCGGGGACAACCAGCACTCAGCAGGCGCCGCCGCTGTCGATGCCTCCGCCGACTGCGAGGAGAGTGGCGGTCTGCGCGCCGCAGGTGCCAGCACCGATGGGGACAAGAGCAGCGGTGGCGGTGGCGGCGACGGCGGCCGCACAGGGGATGAAATGACCACGGAGTCCGAATGCGAGGAACGTGACCGCAGGGCGGGCAGTAATCAAGCAGGCGGTGGGAATCCGAAGCGCGGAGGCGGTGGAGGAGTGGAGGTCGCCGCCAAGAAAAGACGCGTCGTCGGCGCCGCCGACAACAAGGAGCAAGAAGCCGGGGGCGTCGGTGGCGCTACAGGCTCTCAATTGCTTGAGTTGATCTGCGCTCCCGAAAACGAGTCTCTCTCGCCCGAAGGCCACGAGCGGTCGAGACAACTCAAACAAGATATCGAAGACGCCAGCTCCCCCGACTACGAAAATATGGCATGGTGGCAAAAGCCAATGCCGGAGGGCATGACACATGACGAAACGGAGGACTGGTTCCGCCGCTTCGAAGCGGAACGCAAAGCTGCATTCATGAGCAGCCGACAGCCGGGTTTAGGAGGCGTTGGCGACGGCGGAGACGGCCAACCCGAGAACAAGCGAAGACGCTCATCACAAACTGCCACCCCCCCCCCAGTGGTGGCAGCGTCTGCGACGGCTTACAAACGACCGCTGCCGGACGTCGTCAAGGCGATTAATGCTTTCGATCCTCAGTTTGCGCCATTCAGGCGTCTGGATCTTGAACCGGCTGGCAAATGGAACCAGCAGCTCGCGTGCTTCCAATTCAGGACGCTCTCCTACCTCTTAAACCCTCTGCTTTCTCTCGCCTTGGACTTGCAACTGGCGGAATCGCCAGAGGAAGACGTTGTTAAGGAGGCTGTACGCGCTTTCAGGGCAATATTCTTGCGGGATCCAGGAATAATAGAACCAAGCGACGTTGGACGCAGCCCAAACGGGGACGGAACGCTCTACTTCTCTATTCGGGCGCAGAAAAGAGTGATTGCGGCAATGAGGGCGCAATTTGGAGACCTGTGGCAATCGATAGAACGGTGGATTGCAAAGCGATACGAAGACGAAACCGCCAGGGCAAAACTGTCGGAAAGGGGCGCTTTATTTCGGGCAGGATGCAGGACCCACGAACAAGCGGCGGGCGGACGCACCAACACCAGGGACGAGGGTGGAGATGCGATCTCCGCTGCAACGCACGTCATCGCCGGCGGCGCCGGCGGCACGCCAGCGAGAGACTCGTTGAGCAGTACCTCGATGGAAGTGGCCAACGCGATTCACCAGATGGGCGCAGACGGTCTGATAGCCATTATGGAAAGTTATATAGGGAGTGAACCACATACTCCAGAGGATGTGGCAGTGGCACCTTTGAAGGGGTCTGTCGATTCTAGCGCCTGCAACGGAGGAGCAGCCGCTGCTGCGGATGCCAGCGCAGCGACAGCCCATGGAGGAGCAGCCGCCGCTGCGGATGCCGGCGCAGCGGCAGCCCATGGAGGAGCAGCCGCTGCTGCGGATGCCGGCGCAGCGGCAGCTCATGGAGGAGCAGCCGCCGCTGCGGATGCCGGCGCAGCGGCAGCCCATGGAGGAGCAGCCGCTGCTGCGGATGCCGGCGCAGCGGCAGCTCATGGAGGAGCAGCCGCCGCTGCGGATGCCGGCGCAGCGGCAGCCCGTAAAAATGTGCAGGCCGCCAACGTAGGAGCCGCCACAGCCGCGGCTGCAGTGGAGGGCGGCGCTGGTGCAGACGGCCGACACGCTGCTGCTGCTGCTGCCGACACGCAGCTGCCGCCTGATGGTGCGTCTTCTGCTGCAGAATCCGCTGCGGAAGCCGCTGCAACCGCCACTTACATTCCTGCGGAAAGCCATGGCAGTATTTTGGATGTTGGCAGTGTCCTTACTTGGTCCAAGACAGTAGATGGGCGGGAGGAACTGCGTGGGAAGCAGTGCATGGTCTTGGTTCAAGAAGACCGCTTGAGATTCGACTTGCACTTGCATCTTTATAGCGTGCCCGCCAATGGCTCATGCTTTGCTCTTGCCATCCTGGGAGCAGTGGCAAGCTTGGACTTGAATGTGCTCAAACCGCTTCCATCCCTTGCAAACGTCAACTGGGCAGCCATCGAAGTTTGGGCTGCATTTGGAAGAGCTGTGAACGACGGGAAGGACCAGGAATGCAGAGGCTTCAGGGAGCATGCGTGCCGAACAATTCTACGGTCGCGCCAGCGAGGCTCAGCCCATTTCCCGTCCGATCTCAGGGAAGAAGATATATCGAGAAAAAATTTGAAGACTGCCCTTCAGATGGCCAGGACCCTTGGCATTGATCTCCCAGCACAGGATCAAATGGATCGTGCACAGCTCTGGGCAGTGTCCATACTGCACCCCAAGACGCAATTCTCCGAGGACATTTTCCGGACCCTCCTGGACCAGGATCTGGGCGGGTGTATCGGGATCTTGGTCGCCATTCGCGCCGAGGACCGCGGGGCTAAGATTGCGGATGGGAAGTTCGTGCACAGGCTACTACACCACCAGGCACTGATCACTCCCAATGCCAAGATCCTATTAGCAGCTGTCATGCAGTCAAAACATGTGCCTAGCGAGGACTCCAAGCGCAGAAAGGCAGCCTCTAGGCAACAAAGGGCTTGCGTCAACATGACGCCTGAACATCAGGCACGTAAAAACGAGGCGGAAGCGCAGAGGATGAAGGCGATGGCCGAAGACGAGTTCATGGTTCAGTACGGTCTGCATCATTTTCAAGCGGCGACGATCGTCAATGAATTCGGGGCCGTAATTGTGGGCGAGCCCAATCGCAGCTCGGATGGAGCCAACCCAGCGTCGCCAGTGAAGCTTGTTGCAAAAGCTTCACCTGCGCGGCCGGAGAAGGTTGCTGCAGATGCGAGACAAGTTTGCAGGCGGCAAGCTGGCAAGGCAGATGTGGATGGTGAATCCACAGACGATGTTGACCCTGAATGTGATGCAAGATATGCTCCGTTTCGGCCCACCGTAGAGGAAGTGCGAGCTGGTACTGTTGGAGGCGCGCTACCTCTCGATGAAATAAACTTCATCCGGAGACTTGAGGCAAGAAGCGCGTACAGGCGGAACGCTGGCAAGGACTCTGCCTCCACGGACGAGGAAGACGAGGCAGATGGTCTTGGAGGCGGCAACACCGGCGTGGGAGGGGCTGAACCATCAAAGCCAGGACCCATGACTGTTGACCGATCAAGAGGCTCCCCAGGAGATTCAGCTTTGACTTTAAGACCTGCGCCTGGCCCTCGAGGTTCAACCAGGCGGAGCTTGGATGTTGCACAGAGCGGTGCCAGTGACGGCATGCCAGGAACAGTACGAGCGGGCGGGCCGGACGCGCCTGGCCGGGCGGATACTTTGTCGCCGGCAGCCGTCTTAAGGTCTGCAGACATGCATCGGTGCCTCCTTCTTGTAGTTTTCGAGCAGTACTGGGTGGAGTACAGCAAGGGACAGAAGGGTGTAGAATTCCGATCGCCACGACAGAGAATCCTCTGGTTCCCCGGCATGGTTTTGCTACTGTCTTTGAACGCGACTGAAAGACGGAGAGGACGGTCTGAATTGCTCATGGCTGTTGTGAAAGAGATCGTACTGCTAGAGTGTGAGGAAGCGTACACCAGGTTTCCCCTTGAAGCCCATGCATGCAATCTGAACTTTCTCAGCAAACGGTGGGGAGGCCGCGGCCCACGGAATGATATGGTGCAGTGTCTGGTGCTTGACAAGAGTAGCCTGCGGGTTGCTCACGAGCTGTGCAACCTGTCCATTGGGAACCTAGGAGTGTTGAGGCAGATCAACGACACAACAGGCACAGCCCGCTTCTGCTGCCGTGAGGATTTAGGAAAGAGCGTCACGGTCCGATTGAGCACGGGGAAACGGGTTGAATGCATCTTGGCTGCTACCTGGCCCAGAGAATCTGACACCAACCGTTTCCAACGCAGTCCTCCTCGTCCAGCAAGCGGGCATGGAGGCGGAGGCGGAGGCGGAGGCGGAGGCGGAGACGGAGGCGGCGGCGGCGGCGGAGCAGGATCCTCGTCAGTACGATCCAGCCCCAGGTGCCAGCTCTCTGTCACGTCTGCGTCAATGCCGAGCCTTTCATGCGCGTCAGCAGAATTGTTGGAAATCCTGAAAGGCATCATGGAGGGTTGTCCTCGACGAAGGGCGGTGGACAAATTGCTCGCTCAACAGGGGGGGCAGGTCGTCACGACGCACGCACATGCCATGCGTTTGCTGTCGGCGAACAATAGTCAGAAAGATCCGCGATACCGCGCGTCGCTACTAGCGAACGTGCTTTCTTACGTCATCAGTTTGGTCACGGTATGTGAGGCGGGCTGTTGTGACGATGAAAGTTTCCACAGTCAGCTCATCAACTGGATCCAGAATAGCCTGTTACCCCCTCTCAGGCATGCAGTGCCATCAGACGACTTGATGACATTGGAAGCCGCCGTAATGATGCCCTGGCAGCTGCAGAAACATACCCATGATACTCCAGCGGCTAGCGCAGGTGCTGCTGCAATGGCCGTAAATTTCAGCGAGTACCAGCATCAGCGCGACTGCTGCGGGCAGTGTGCGAATCCGTGCCAGCCATCCAGAGAGCAGGGCCTCCAGTGTCCCTGTGGTGCCATTATTTGTTCAGAATGCTATGAGCTCACACGTGCTGAGGTGCGCAAACTGTTGAAATCAAGTGCGTTCACGTTTGAATGTGACGCTTGCAGATGGCAGCAGCAAGGTGGCCAGGCATTGGTGGTACGCAAAAATACCGCCTGCTCCGCATGTAGGGTCGTGTTCCCAAGGCCAGACGACAATACGACTCTTAAAGCCCAGTGTGACAAGTGCAATCGTCGCTTCTGCCAGCAATGTGCTTGCGTGGCCTTGTATGAACTTCGTTCTGCTGCTTCCCAGAATCGTCTGGTCTGCCTCACATGCCCATCATGTGATGGGTACGAACGTTATGAGGCGAAGAGGGAAAATATTGTGCGTAGCCTCTTGAAAAACATCCTGGGTAATCAATACCAGAATATGTCAGCACGTACCCTTTCGTACCAAAAGCTAAAAGACACCAAAACGTGGGCCGACCAGTTGGGGGACCTCGTCTACGACCTTCACTCTGCAGGGTTTAGGGATGTCTCTGGGAGGCACCTTCACATGATTTTGGAGCTAGTTGCTGCTCAGCTGCATCACAACATCTTGCCATCAGTGGATCCCTTTCATCTTCTTTACTATATGGGGCAGAGCCCCCTGGCCAACACATATCTCCTCGGAAGTGTATGTACTGCTCAGGGCAAGGAGGCTCTGTCAAAGAGCAGAATACTGTCGGCTCCCACATGTGAGCTAGTATCTGCTCCAGGCGGGGGACGTCCGGCTGTCCTCAGGATAGGAATCTATGGATATGACATTGTGCAGAACAGCCCCACTGCGGATCTACTTTTCACCCCGCTCAACCACTTCTGCAAGGACTCATCTTTCGAATTCATGCTTTTTGCGGAAGGCCCTGTCGACAGCAACCACCCTCCAGCTGCAGACATTGCCCAGCTGTTTGAAGGCAGATTAACCCTCCTTGATAAGGACATGTCCGCTGCTCTCCAAGTCGCCAAGTTCCGCGAAGCCAAGCTGCACGCGCTGATAACGGTGGCGGGGTGGACGTACGGCCACTTAGCCGAGGTCCTTGCCGCCTTGGGAAGCGGCCCTCACCCCATTCCAGTGATCAACTGGTTAGGTTGGAGTGGAGGACTGATGTATATGCCGGAGGCCGTTCACTACACAATCGCTGGGCAGCTTGCCCTCAGTACACGACAAAGGTTGGAGCGGGGCGATAAAAGAGAGCGGATTGCGCAGCTGTCCTGCTATCAACCCTATCAGGGGCACCCGAGCCATCGGTGCACGGATCGCGCACTCACCAGGAAAGATTTCAACCTGCCGTCGTGTGAAGAGTCCTTCATCTACTGCTTTGATGGGACCACGAACAGAATTGACAAAGAGGTACTGTTCTGTTGGCTGCGCATTGTTTTTCGAGTCCACGGGTCCGTTCTGCTCCTGTTGCACAAGCCTATATACATGCGTGCCAGAATTATGCGATGGACCCAGGAGTTCAAAGAAACTGTCGAGCCCCACTTTGACCCGACCAAGGTCATTTTTCGGCCGGTGCAAAAGAAAGCCTACTTCTGGGCCCTCCTGCGTTTGGTTGGAGAGTGCGGCGCTTGCATTGATTCAGTGGAGCCCATCGGTCCCCACACGGGCGTCAGCGACTCGCTTTGCAATCATACGCCTTTCTTGACCTGGCAAAGCGAAAACGGCATGCAGTCACGCATTGCATTAGAAGTGCTTGCTGCAGCTGGGGTGCTGGAAGAGTGCGCTGCCAAGGATCGCGCTTCGTTTGTGGAGCACGCTGTTCGGTTTGGGCAGAACAGACAGCTGCAAATCGCTCTCAGATCGTTTTTGCAGCGGTGTGATACTGAAGGGATAAATCTCTTTGACCAGCCGAAGGTTCCAGGTGCAGTCCTGAGGATAGTAGATATGGTCTACGAATCATTTGAGGCAGCAGGCCGCAACTGGAAGCAGCTAGTGGATATTGACGTGTGTGCCAGTCAAAATCCAGTCCAACTGTTCAAAGACAGCCCTGAGGCTTCAGCCATAGCTGCAGTTTCTGAAAAGGCTAGATCCCAGGCAGAAACACGGCAACAGCTGCTGGATCAGATGCTAAAACTACGTGAACCGCTTGATGGGGATATGGCGAACAGTGCCCTGCAAGTCATGAAGGAACATCAAGAACATGGTCTCATTCTCCACTCAATTGTGGGAGATGGGGGCAACTCCATTGTAATTTCCGCTACTGCAGAGCGAAACATCAATTCAGACGTCCCAGCAGGAAAGGAGCTTGCGCTCAAGCTCATGAAATATGGATGGCCATATTGTCACGTGAAAAACTCGTCCTTGGGACGTGAGGGCATTTCCTCTGTCCTGTTGGAAAGTCGACTGCGGAATCACGAGTTCAGTGACATCATTGCTTCGCCAGTTTACGTCTGGTCGACCAAGACCCGTCGATGCTTCTGGGGATGCACAAAGCCCAAGCCGGGAGACGCGAAGGAAAATGTTCTGGTCTTCCTCTGCACAGAGCTTCTCACTCAAAATTTTCGCAATGTGTTGCGGCCAATTGGAGCCGAATGGCGCTCGACAGCTGTTATCAGCGAGCGCATGCAGGAAGAGTGCCTGCGACCTTTTTTTCAGACAGTATTTGCGCTTCACAAAGTGGCTGAAGCGGCTATGATGGACGTAAAACCAACAAATTTTGCTCTGAGGCCGAACGGACATTTAGTGGCGTTGGATCTAGGGGCCATGATTGTTTTTGAAAGAACGAATGCCAGGCATGCGCACCCTACACCTGCCCCACTGGGTCGAAACATTACAAAGGCATATGTAAACAATGCTTTGGAGAGTGAAGCAGCAGCAGGCAAAAGCGTGAGGGCCAACCCGGTCAAGGGCCGCGTGCTAAATGGGTCGAAGTCCCCAAATAGTGAATTACTTTTCTTTTCCAACCAGACCACTATGGACTTTTGTCGCGATCATTTCGAGAAGGGTAAGGGCTTCGGACGTATCAGCCAGGGGACCAGTGGGTACGCTGACCAAGCGGCGAGAAGGAAGCGCGGCGACAGTATAATTACTGCACGCGAGGGAAGCCTTGAAGACATGTTTGGGTGTGGCAGAAGTCTGCTTAAAGATCTCGTGGGCACGTCCTTACACAAAGAATTTGAGGCGAGCGCATTACAAGCCGCCAAGGACGGACCAGAAGGCATCAAACGCCTGCTGCTGCGTGCGGTCGATCCTGGCCTCGTTGTGACTCAAACAATTCATCTAGATGATCTTTGCAGTCTTTTGGCTGGCCTTTTGAACTCCAATCTGGATGCGCGCGTGGATGCATTGCAAGCCATGAGCCACCGGGCCTGCACAAGCAGAGTGTATCCACCCCACGACTACAAGGCACTCTTTGGTGGACCAGAAGGGCCGTCAGAGGGTGGGCCGCCGGGCATAGAGATGCCCGGTGGGCCAGCAGAGAGTTTGCCAGAAAATATACGACACAACCCACACCTTGTGGGCAAGACACTCCCTCCTTTACTTTTACAGCAGCAGAAAAACTTTGGTGTGGGTGTCAAACTGCTGCGTGCAACAAAGAAGGGAGAGCCTGTATGTGTTTATGGAGGACAGTATCGTGCATGCCATGCTCCTGGCAGCGTGTACCCTTCACGATATTGCGTAACTACACGAGCAGCTGATGGGATTAAGGACGACGCTTTTTTCTGCGATGCTGGTCCATCCAAGCGCTGCAGTTTTCAGTGGATCAAAGACACCCACAATGCTGGTCCTCTCATGAATGGCTTCGATGACCTCCGTGAGGAAGTCAACTGCACGCTCAATAGAAACAAAGCGTGGCAATATGGTGATGATGTGTGGTTTGTGGTGTACGCCAACAGGGATATTGCAGAAGGCGAGTTTATCATGTGGAAGTATAATCCATATGCAGGATCAGGCCTCCTTGCTCACGGCAAGCCGTACAGCTTTGAATGAGGTATATTGAGAGTGATAATGTCACTACAGTGATAGATGAAATAATTCTGCCCTACTGCTGCCGTGATTCTGAATCTCTCTTCCCGCAGGAACCACGGACGCCGCGGAGCCTTCGCTCCGGCGTGAGAACCGCGACACGGGGCGCGGGATTTGCGCCTAACGACCGTGACGTCACTCGACTGCGGTGGTCTCGGATGCATCTGGGCACTGAGCGAAGTGCGGGCCTGCGGAGGCCTCGGAGAAGACGGAGCAGGCGGAAGGATGAAGGGAAAGCGGACAGTCATTGCGCTCAAGATCGAAAAGAGGGTTCAAGTAAATCTGCGTACCCATTTTGATTTTTATAGATGGCAATGGCCACCTTGTGATGAAAGGCTCTGTAGCAAAATCCGTACTAGTCCAGTGTCCTGAGAAACACTTTAACTTGAAAACGATCTGGTGCTCTCCTTCACGATGTGATCGCAGCGGGCCGACCACTGTGCGAGTACTGTTTCGCAGCAAATAACGTAAGGAGTGTAGACAAGCTGTCGGGACGCACTACGGACCGACTCGGAGACATCAGGCCGGATACAGCCCACACCATCGGAGGGACGACGGCAGTGATGAATACGGGCCGCAGCTGGAGCATGGGCGACGCCGCTGCAACAGCAGGGGCCGCAGGCCGGGACCGTCAACGGGAACTGCGTGCCGGCTGGAGCAGAGTACACCGCCGCGGAGCCGCCGGCGCCGCAGAACCTTCCAGGGACTACGGGCCGGCAGGAAGCAGCGGAAGCCTGCTGTCGGGACGCACTACGGACCGACTTGGAGACATCAGGCAGGATACAGCCCACATCATCCGAGAGACGACGGCAGTGATGAATACGGGCCGCAGCTGGAGCATGGGCGACGCCGCTGCAACCGCAGGGGCCGCAGGACCGTCAACGGGAACTGCGTGCCGGCTGGAGCAGAGTACACCGCCGCGGAGCCGCCGGCGCCGCAGGACCTTCCAGGGACTACGGGCCGGCAGGAAGCAGCGGAAGCCTACGCCGACTCAACCGAGGCAGCACTGCCTTGCTAGGGACTACGGGCCGAACGGAGAATCGCCGACGGACGCATTACGGGGCCTGTAGTACGGGCCTACTTGGATACGACAGGCCGGATTCAGTCTATACCATCAGAGGGACGGCAGAGCTGGCAATACAATACTCACATATACCCTGATAAAATGATAAAATCGTAAAATTCATTAGAAATTTGGATAAAATCATATTATATAAATGTATTTTATTGCTATAACATTATTACAATACATGTATATTATTGCAATAATATTATTGCAATAAACAGATAAAATTATAATATTGCTATAAAAACAATAATATTATATTATTGCAATAAACTGAGTAGTATCTCTACACAATTGATATTACAATAATATTGATATTATCTGATATGACGGAATGTATATTCATTTTATGTAATGTACTACGTAGTAGTATGGTCTTTTTTCTATTGCGTAATGCACTTTAAAAATGAATGCAAACACGCGCTTAGCCATGCTTTCTCATACTAACAAACCCCGGTGCCCGGCCTGCCCTGGCCTCGGCATTTGGTGAGTCACGTTTTGGCACTTTCACAGTGTTGTAGGCCAGAAAGGAAAACTCATATTATTGACTTGCCGTTCCACAGGGTAGCGGTGGCCCTGTTTGCCGTAACACTCACTGACATTGGCCCGGGCGGCCAGAATGACTCGGATTCTTGGTTTGAATTTTTTTCAATAAAAGTCAAATACCTGCAGCGCGATCAGAGCTTTCCACGCCACCAAATACTTTCCAATACCAGAGGTCTGTTTGTCACGTTTTAGGTTCTATACCTTTATCTTACTGTGGCTTTTTGAACAGGAGCATTTATTTCTCGTTTCATACAATCTATTTCCTTCGAAATCCTTCATGACTGCACATGTGAGCATTTTCCACTTCCTATGATTCTTCTGAACTTCGAGTAATGATGTTCACTATGATTCATGGTTGTATTCTCGGAATCTTTGATTAGATAATGGTTGCAATGATTGACAAGTTCGTGTTCTTTACTCTTCCTCTAAAGGTTTCGCTAGTATCTTCAACTATCTTGGCCAGTTCGTCAAGTTTCGCCAGATCCTCGTGAAACCAACAGCTCCACAAGCTCCTCGTGAAACCCAGTTAGTCAGATCAATATCAGATCGTGCCAGATCGTCAAGAGAGACATCAATTTTTGCATATGTTGTAGATTTTCAATAAATGAATCAATTTGCTTTATTGAAGCTGCTATGAAACTCATATTCTAGCCCTTTCTGCCTCAATTTAAGGTTAATCAAATATGAGGTCATTTCTGTGTTTTTTGTAAGCTGAAATTTACAAACGGGAACCTGCTTTCTTTGGATATTTTTGAGGGAATCTTCGGAAAACATTCAACTGCAGAATCTATCATCCTGCAACGTCGGCCAGCAGTGCTCAAAGTAACTTGATTGCATCTCATCTTACAGTAAGCGAGCTAAACATCTGAAACGCCGACCCGACTTGCACACATCAGGCCGGATACAGCCCACACCATCGGAGGGACGACGGTCGACTCCACACTCACTACCATGCTAGGGACTAAGGCCGAACGGAGACGCTGACGGACTATGCAGGAAAACACCGCGG
>Ga0315907_10005267_pt1 | contig 14177 bp, 15 predicted proteins | sample LakEriMetagenome_3_FD_203525 | JGI IMG/M metagenome (GOLD analysis project Ga0315907, IMG submission 203525) | Freshwater fungal communities from buoy surface, Lake Erie, Ohio, United States - Buoy 12 MA123 | ecosystem: Environmental > Aquatic > Freshwater > Lake > Lake biofilm | place: USA...
CTCCAGTCCGTCGGGCGTTCTGGTGACGCGCACGACCCTCTGGTCTCGGCGGTCGACGGCCACCGGAATGACGAGCACTCCACCGACCGCGAGCTGGTCCGTCAAGTCCTTCGGCACCTCACCCTGTGCCGCGGCGGTGACGATCACGCGATCGAAGGGCGCCTGCTCCGGCCAGCCTCGGGTTCCGTCGGCGCAGCGGGTGGTGACGTTGCGAATGCGCAACTGCTCCAGGACCGCCTCGGCGGCCTTCAGGAGCGGCCGGTGGCGCTCGATCGTGTAGACTCGGCGGGCGAGTTTGGAGAGGACGGCGGTCTGGTAGCCGCTGCCGGTGCCGATCTCGAGGACCTTCAGCCGATCGCCGACGCGCAGCTCCTGGGTCATCAGCGCCACCACGAGCGGCTGGCTGATCGTCTGGCCAAGACCGATCGGGAGCGCCATGTCCTCGTAGGCCTGATCGTGGAACGACGACGGCAGGAACGCCTCCCGCGGGATGCGTTCCAGCGCCGACAGGACGGCCGTGTCGACCACCCCCGATTTCCGGAGGTGCATGATGAGGCGGATCTTGCGCGCCTCGATCGTCACGCCGGCGCACCGGCCCCGACTGCGCGGGCGAGCCGCTCGATGCTGGCGCCGTGTGTCATATCGAGATGGAGCGGCGTCACGGCGATGCCGTTCGCCGCGACCACCGCCACGTCCGTCCCGGGCGCGACAGAGCCCCCGTCGATCCGCCCGCCGATCCAGAAATAGCGGCGGCCGCGCGGGTCGATCCGCTCGGACAGCTGGTCCTCCAGCATGTGCCGCCCCTGCGGCACCACCTGGATGCCCGTGACGGCGTCAGGCGCGCAGCCGGGGAAGTTCACGTTGACGAGGATGCCGGGCTCGAACCCGGCGGCGCAGATCTGGCGCACCACGTCGGCCCCGTGCCGCTCGACCGTCTCCCACGCGGGCGGCGCATCGGCGCGCAGGTCCAGACTGAGCGCGATGGCCGGAAGGCCCAGCAGCGTCGCCTCGATCGCCGCGGCGACCGTACCGGAGTAACCGATGTCCTGGGCGAGGTTCGAGCCGTGGTTGACCCCCGAGAGCACGAGCGTCGGGAGCGCCTCGCGCATGACGTGCTTGACCGCCAGCAGCGCGCAGTCCGTCGGCGTGCCGTCGACCGCGAAGCGGTTCGGACCCATCTCGCGCAGGCGAAGGGGCCGGTGGATCGTCAGCGAGTGGCTGGCCGCCGACTGCTCGGTCTCCGGCGCGACCACCCAGACGTCATCGGTGATCGAGCGGGCGATGCGTTCGAGGACGGCGATGCCCTGCGCGTGGATGCCATCGTCGTTGCAAAGAAGGATGCGGGCGCCCCGCAGGTCGAGTGTCTCAGCCATGCCGTCCGATCGTCTCCACGCCGCCCATGTAGGGACGCAGCGCAGCCGGGACCGCGATCGACCCGTCGGGATTCTGATAGTTCTCCATCACCGCGATCAGGCAGCGACCGACCGCGACGCCCGACCCGTTGAGGGTATGGACGAAGCGCGGTGCGTCCTTCGTCCCCCGGGCCCGGGTCCGCGCATTCATCCGCCGCGCCTGGAAGTCGCCGCAGTTCGAGCAGCTCGAGATCTCGCGATAGGCGTTTTGACCGGGCAGCCAGACCTCGATGTCGTAGGTCTTGCGCGAGGCGAACCCCATATCGCCGGTACACAGCAGCATCGTCCGGAACGGCAGTTCGAGCCGCTTCAGCACCGTCTCCGCGCAGGCGGTCATGCGCTCGTGCTCGTCGGCCGACGCCTCGGGCGCCGTGATCGACACCAGCTCGACCTTGTAGAACTGGTGCTGGCGGAGCATCCCACGGGTGTCGCGGCCGGCCGACCCGGCCTCCGAGCGGAAGCAGGGCGTGAGCGCGGTGAAGCGCAGCGGCAGGTCCTCGATGTCGAGGATCTCGTCCATCACCGTGCAGGTGAGCGGAACCTCGGACGTCGGGATCAGCCAGTGCCCCGTCTGGGTCCGGAACATGTCGTCGGCGAACTTCGGCAACTGGCCCACGCCGAACACCGCCTCATCGCGGACCATCAGCGGAGGGCTCACCTCCGTGTAGCCGTGCTCGCCCGTGTGCAGGTCGAGCATGAACTGGGCGAGCGCCCGTTCCAGCCGCGCGAGCGGGCCGCGCAGCAGCGTGAAGCGGGAGCCCGAGAGCTTCGCCGCACGGTCGAAGTCCATCAGCCCGAGCGCCTCGCCGATGTCGAAGTGCTCCCGGGCGTCGTTCGCGCGGCGCGGTTCGGCGAAGCGCCGGACCTCGACGTTGCCCGTCTCGTCGGCACCGTCGGGCACCTCGTCCCGGGGCACGTTGGGGAGCACGGCGAGGAGGCCGTCGAGTTCGCCCTGAAGATCGGTCGCCCGCGCCTCGCCGGCCGCGATGCGATCCTTCAGGGTCGCGACCTCGGCCATGAGCGCGTCGGCGTCGCCGCCCTGCTTCTTCACCTGGCCGATCTGGCGCGACAGGTCGTTTCGCCGCGCCTGCGCCTCCTGCACCTCGGTCAGCGCGCGGCGGCGGTGTTCGTCGATCCCGAGGATGCGGGCCGATGCCGGCGGCTGGCCTCGACGGGCGAGACCACGGTCGACGACTTCGGGGGTCTCGCGGATGGCGCGAAGATCGTGCATGGAGCGGCACTGCGGCGGATGGTGCGGGGCGCTGATTATACGGCGTGACGGCGGGGACGGTCCAGCACCGCCGGACCGGGGTCAGTCTGCGGCCGCCTCGGCCGCCGCCTCCGCCGCCGCCCGCTGCTTCTCGATCCGCCGGCCGACGATGATCGCGACCTCGTAGAGCAGCAGGAGCGGGATCGCGAGGCCCACCTGGCTGATCACGTCGGGCGGCGTGAGGATGGCCGCGGCGATGAACACGCCCACGATCGCGTAGCGCCGCTTCGAGACCAGCGCATCGACCGACACGATGCCGGCCCGCACGAGCAGCGTCAGCAGGACCGGAAGCTGGAAGGCGATGCCGAAGGCGAAGATCAGCGCCATCACCAGCGACAGATATTCGGCCACGCGCGTCTCGGCCACGATGGGCAGGATCCCGTCGCCGCCCGGGCTCTCGAAGCTGATGAAGAAGGTCAGCGCGAGCGGCATGATGAAGAAATAGACGAGGCAGGCGCCGAGCGTGAACAGCACCGGGGTCGCCACGAGGAACGGCAGGAACGCCTTGCGCTCGTTCTTGTAAAGGCCGGGGGCGACGAACTTCCAGATCTGGCTGGCGATGACGGGGAACGCGATCAACGCCCCGCCCCAGAACGCGACCTTCACGTAGGTGAAGAAAGCCTCCTGCGGGGCGGTGAAGATCATCCGCCTGTTGTCGAGGTTCGTCCCGTAGGCGAACACGAGAGGGCCCATCAGCAGCTTGTAGATCTGCGGCGCGAAGAAGTAACAGATGAAGAACGCCACGATCAGCGCGGCCATGGAGTACATGAGGCGGTTGCGCAGCTCGATCAGATGTTCGAGCAGCGGCATCCGGCTGTCGTCCAGCTCGTCGCGTTCCGTCTCCGCCATGGGGTCAGACCTTCACGTCGCCGGCCGGCTTGACGTCCGCCCCGACGGTCTCGGTCGGCGCCGCCGGGGCCGCATCGGGAGCCATCGATCCCGATGCGGGATCGTAGACGACGGGACCCGCGTCCGGCACGGGTGCCGCGGTCTCGGAGGCGGGCGCGACCACAGCCGTCGCCGGCTTGTCCTGGGGAAGCGCCGTGAAGGCGTCGACCGGCTGGGACAGGATCGACGGGGGCGTCAGCGCATCGCGGATGGAGCCCGACGGATCGATCGCGTTCTGCACGTGCTTTCTGATGTCGACGCCGTCCTTCAGCTCGGTCGCCTTCTTGCGCAGTTCGTCGAGCTCCGCCTCGCGAACCATGTCGTCCACGTGGGTCTGGAAATCGCGCGCCATCGTCCGCGCCTTGGCGACGAACCGCCCGACGGTGCGAAGCGCGAACGGAAGATCCTTGGGACCGATGACGACGAGCGCCACCACGGCGATCACGATGAGTTCGGGCCAGCCGATGTCGAACATGTCAGTTCCAGTGACCTTGCGCGGCGGACCTCGTCAAGGGCGGCGACGCCGCCACCCGTCAGCTCCGGGCGGTCTCGGCGGGGCGGGTCGCGTTGGCCGAGGCCGGCTGACCACCCGTCTGGGCCTGCGCCGTCGTCGTGGACCCCTGGGGCTGCGCGGCGGGTGCCGCATCCTGGTGCAACTGGCGCGCGGCGTCCGCCTGCGCGGCATCCTCGTCCTTCAGCCCGGACTTGAAGTTCTTGATGCCCTTGGCGAGGTCGCCGGCCACCTTCGGCAGCTTGCCGGCCCCGAACACCAGCAGGACGATCACGAGGACGACCAGCCAGTGCCAAATGCTCGTGAAACCCATGCTACCCAAGCTCCCGTCGGACGCGCCCGCGTGTGGCGGCGCACTATTGCAGAAAGGTCCGGGGCCCGCAACGCCGCCCCCGGCCCGTGATCATCATGAGGTGGGGCCGCCGGCCGGGAACACAAAGGCCTGTCGCGGATCGAGGACCACCGAGACGTGGCTCCCGTCCGGCGGCAGGAAGATCCCCGGCATCCGCGCATGCAGGTGCAGTATCCGCCCGTCGGCCGCGGGGACGGACAGGTGGACGAGGCTCGTCCGTCCGAGGAGGCGCGCCGCCTCGACCCGTCCGAGGGTGGGCAGGCGGGACAGCGTCTCGTTCGGCGACGAGAGGGTCAGGCCTTCCGGCCGGATCAGCACCTGCGCCGCCGTCCCTTCGGCGAGGCCACGCGCCGGGATGCGGCCGAGCGGCGTGTCCGCGTGCCCGTCATGGACGACGGCCGGGATCTCGTTCACCTCGCCGAAGAACGAGGCGGCGAAGGCGTCGGCGGGCCGGAGGTAGAGATCGGTCGGCGAGCCGACCTGCACCATCCGCCCGCCATCCATGAGCGCGATCCGGTCGGCGAGGAACATCGCCTCCTCCGGATCGTGGGTCACCAGCAGCGTGGCGGTGCCCGCGTCCTTCAGCACGTGCAGCGTCTCGTCGCGCACCTGCTCGCGAAGGCGCGTGTCGAGGCCGGAGAACGGCTCGTCGAGGAGGAGCACCGCCGGTTCCGGCGCCAGCGCCCGGGCCAGCGCCACGCGCTGCTGCTGGCCGCCGGAGAGCGCGTGGGGATAGGCGTCCGCGTAGTCGGCCATGCCCACCTGCGCGAGGCTGGCGATGGCCCGGTCCCGCTGTGCCGCCGCCGTCCCGCCGGAGAGCCCGAAGCGGACATTGTCCGCCACCGTCATGTGCGGGAAGAGGGCGAAGTCCTGGAACACCACCCCCACGCCCCGCCGCTCGGCCGGAACGCCCCGGCCCGGCGTCGCCACGCAGCGCCCACCCACGCGGACCTCGCCGGCCTGAACCTCCTCCAGTCCTGCCGCGATCCGCAGGAGCGTCGATTTCCCGCAGCCGGACGGCCCGACGAGGCACACGATCTCTCCCGCCGCGACGGCGAGGTCCACGCCCGCCACCGCCCGCTTGCGGCCATAGGCGTGGCTGACGCCCGACAGCGCCAGCGCCTCGACCGCGCGCGCGGGCACGGAAGCGGCGGTATCGGTCCGTTCGCCGAGGCGCAGGCGTTGCGGTTGCGAATCGAGCGGCATGGCTGTCATCGGTTCGGTCCCATGCGGTCAGTCATGCAACAGACGGCCTCGACTTGCAAACGGTTCTCAGGCGCACCGGCGGCTCAGGGGGCATCGTCGCCGCTCTCCCCCTCCCCGCCGGCTCCGGGGATCGCCGCGAGGACCGGGCGCGCGTCCAGCATGCCGATCGCGCGCAGATCCTCCAGGCCCGGCAAGTCGCGAAGGTCCGGCAGCCCGAAATGATGCAGGAACGCCTCGGTGGTGACCCATGTCAGCGGACGTCCGGGAACCTCGCGCCGCTTTCCGGTCCGCACCCAGCCGATCTCCATCAGCTGGTCGAGCGTCCCGCGGCTCGTCGCGACACCGCGGATGCCCTCGATCTCCGGGCGGGTGACCGGCTGGTGGTAGGCGATGATCGCCAGCGTCTCGAGCGCCGCGCGGGACAGCTTCCTCGCGACGTCGATCGGCCGTGCAATGGCTTCGACGAGATCGGGCGCCGTCCGGAACCGCCACTTCCCGCCGGTCTCCACCAGCTCAACACCACGCCCGGCATAGCTCTCGCGCAGTTCGACCAGAAGGCGCCCGACGTCGTCCGCACCCGTGCGGACGCGGAGTTCGTCGGCCCCCAGCGGCTCCGGGGCGGCGAAGAGGATGGCCTCGAGCAGGCGGAGCCGGTCGACCGGGCCGTCGGCGCTCACGCCACGCCCTCCCCGTCCCCGCCTTGGCGGCGGCGGACCCAGACCGGCTGGAACGGCGCCTCCTGCCGGATCTCCAACCGCCCTTCCTTGGCGAGTTCGAGCGTCGCGACGAGGGTCGAGGCGACGATCGAACGGCCGAGGAGCCCGTCGGCGAGGCCCGGGGGCAGGAAGCTGGCGAGCGTTCCCCAAGCCGGCAGATCGCCGATCAGCTCGCGCAGCCGGGCGATCGCATGCTCGACCGACCAGAGCTGCCAGGACGGCGGGGCGTAGGCCACGCCCTCCCGGCGCCGCTTGAGCGCGCCGTAGGCCGACAGGAGGTCGTGGAGCGTCGCCTCCCACGCCGGGCGTTCGAGGCTCGGCGGCAGTTCGGGCATCCCCCTGGCGAAGACGTCGCGCCCCAGCCGCGGCCGCGCGAGGAGGCGGGCCGCGGCGGCGCGCATCGCCTCCAGCCGCTGGAGCTGGAAGGCCAGCGCCTGCGCCATCTCGGCCGGAGCGTCGCCGGCCACGGTCTCGGGCTCGGGCACCAGGAGGCGGGACTTCAGGTAGGCGAGCCACGCCGCCATCACGAGATAGTCGGCCGCGAGTTCCAGGCGGATGCGGCGCGCGGCGGCGACGAAGGCGAGGTACTGGTCGGCCAGCTCCAGGATCGAGATCTTCGCGAGGTCGACCTTCTGGTCGCGCGCCAGGGTGAGCAGAAGGTCGATCGGCCCCTCGAACCCGTCGAGGTCGAGCACCAGCTGGTCCGGCCGCAGATGCCGGATCTCGTGCTGCTCGAACGGGTCCGCGGCCGTCGTCATTGCACCCCGGCGGCCATGTAGACGAGGCGGGCCAGCGCGTTCACCACCGGCCACAGGATCTCGGGCAGGATCGACCAGTCGCGGCCGAGCTGCGAGCCGATCAGCGGCAGGATGACGATCACCCCGATGAGGGCGAACATCCCGAAGCGCTCCAGCCGCGCATAGCGCCACGCGAGCGGACGGGGAAGCACGCCGACCATCACCCGCCCGCCGTCCAGCGGCGGGATCGGGATGAGGTTGAAGGCCATGAGAACGAGGTTGATCAGGATCGAATAGTCGAGGAGATCGATCGCCCACGCCCCGGCCGATCCCGGCAGGTCGACGGCCACATGCATCAGGAGCGCACTGACGAAGGCCAGCAGCAGGTTCACGGCGGGACCGGCCAGGGCGACGAGCACCATGCCCCAGCGCGGGTCGCGCAGCGCCATGAAGTCGACCGGGACCGGCTTCGCCCAGCCGATCAGGAACGGCGGCCAGGTGCCCACCACGAACTGCCCCAGCGCGAGGAGTCCGGGGAGCATCACGGTCCCGAAGGGATCGACGTGCCGGATCGGGTTGAACGTCACCCGCCCCAGGCGCTTGGCCGTGTCGTCGCCCAGCTTCCACGCCGCCCAGCCGTGGGCCGCCTCGTGGAAGGTGATGGCGACGATGGTCGGGATCGCGATCAAGAGGATCGTGACGACGATGTTGTCGAAGCCGCTCATCGCGTCACACGGGTTCCGTGGAGAGGAGGTCGGCGAGCCGGCGGCGCCCGGCGACCGGATCGAAGGGGTCGGGCGCGGGGTCGGGATAGGCCGCGGCCAGCGCCCACCGTCGCCGCGCCGCGAGCGTCAGGCGCGGCGCCGTCGCGGCGATCGCCTCCATCTCCGCCAGCCGTCCGTTGCAATGCAGGGCCGCGTCGCAGCCGGCGGCCAGAACCGCGCGGGCGCGGTCGCCGGGGCTTCCCGCCAGAGCCTCCATGTCGATGTCGTCGGAGAAGAGGAACCCGTCGAATCCGAACTCCCGCCGGATGAGGGTTCCGATCACCGCCGGCGAGACGCTGGCCGGACGCCGCGGATCGACGTCGTGGAAGACGACGTGGGCGACCATCGCGCAGGGCAGCGCCTGCAGCGCGCGGAACGGCACGAAGTCCCGCGCCTCGAGATCGGCGCGGGACGCGTCGACGTGAGGCGTCTCGTGATGGCTGTCGACCACCGCCCGCCCGTGGCCGGGCAGGTGCTTGACCACCGGCAGCAGCCCGCCAGCGAGCGTCCCCGCCGCCAGCGCGCCCGCCAGGACCGCCACCCGTTCGGGATCGTCGCCGAACGCCCGGTCGCCGATCGCGTCGGTCGTGCCGGCGTCGGTCACGTCGGCGACGGGCGCGCAGTTCACGTCGATCCCGAGCGGCCGGAGTTCGGCGGCGAGGATGCGGCCGAGGAGGAACGCCGCCGCCTTCCCCGCCTCGGGGTCCCGCGCGGCGAGGTCGCCGATCGCGCGGGCCGGCGGCAGGGGCGGCCAGTCGGGCCCGCGCAGCCGCTGCACCCGTCCGCCCTCCTGGTCGACGAGGACCGGCGCGTCCGGCCGGCCGACGGCGGCGCGCAGGGCGCCGACCAGCGCGCGGACCTGCGCCGGGCTCTCGACGTTGCGGCGGAACAGGATGAAGCCCAGCGGGTCGGCGGCGCGGAACAGCGCGGCCTCCGCGGCTGTGAGCCGGGGTCCCTCGCAGCCGAGGACGACGGCGAGCGGTCCCGCCTCAAGGACGGACGATGATGCAGGGTGCATTCGCGGACTTCAGTTCGTCGCAGATGGCGAGCGCGCGGATGTCGTCGACCGGTCCGGCGATCAGGCGCACGACCGTCCGCTCGCCGACCCGCGCCGACTGGTAGGTGGGCGACAGGTCGCCGAGCGCGTCCGGGAAACGGCGGCTGAGGCGCTGCCATTCGGAGCGCGCCGCGTCCTCGCTGACGAGGGATCCCAGCTGGAGCCGGCTCCGCCGCAAGCCCAGCGCCGAGACGGACTGGGGGGGCGGTGTCGCGTCGCCGTCGACCGTCACGCCCGGGCGCGGCAGGGCCGGAAGCTGGGGCGATCCCTCCGGAAGCGGGGCGGCGGCCGGCCGCTGCGCCGACGGGTTTGTGGGTGTGGACGGTGTCGCGGGCGGCGCCTCGGCGACCGGCGGCGTGACGACAGGGAGCGGCGGCGCGACCGGCGCCGGGGGCGGAGGGCGCGAGAGCGGCGCCTCCGGCGGGGGAAGCAGGCGCTCGACCGTCCGCTGGGGCGCCCGGTCGGGGTGCAGCCGGTCGAACACCATCCGGTCCTGGTGCGGAACGGTGTAGCCGCCCGGGTCCTCGGGGCGGAACTTGTAGGGCCGCACGTCGGCGGTGATCAGCGGGACCGTCCCGTCCCCGCGCAGACCGTCGGACCCGCCCAGCAGCATCCACGCGCCCGCACCGCCCGCGACCGCCAGCACGAGCACGGCCCCGATAAGGGCGCGACCGCGGCGACGCGGCGGCGGTGGCGCCGGGCCGAGCGGGTCCTCGTCTGGCGACGGATAGACGGTCAACCGCGAAGCTCCTCCACGGGAACGACGCCCATCACCTTCAGACCCGAGGCGACGACGGTCTTGGTCGCCGCCACCATCGCGAGCCGTGCCCGGGTCAGGTTCGGGTCGGCGTCGATGAGGAAGCGAAGGGTCGCATCGTCCTTGCCCCGGTTCCAGAGGGCGTGGAAGGCGGCGGCGAGGTCGTGGAGGTAGAAGGCCACGCGATGGGGCTCGTGGGCCTCGGCGGCGGCCTCCACGAGCCGGGGCCATCCCGCGAGGACGCGGACGAGGTCGATCTCCTCCGGCTGGTCCAGCCGGTCGAGATCGGCCGCGGACAGCGCGTCCGGGGCCGTCGGCAGGCCCGAATCGGCCGCATGGCGCAGCACCGACGCGCAGCGCGCGTGCGCGTACTGCACGTAGAAGACCGGGTTCTCCTTCGACTGCTCCGTCACCTTGGCGAGGTCGAATTCCAGCGTCTGGTCGTTGCGCCGCGTCAGCATGATGAAGCGCAGGACATCGCGCCCGACCGCCTCGAGCACGTCGGCCAGCGTGACGAAGGTGCCGGCGCGCTTGGACATCTTCACCGGCTGCCCGTCCTTCATCAGGTGGACGAGCTGGCACAGCTTGACGTCCAGCGCCCCCTCCCCGCCCGTGATCGCGCTGGTGGCCGCCTGCATGCGCTTGACGTAGCCCCCGTGGTCCGCCCCCCACACGTCGATCAGCGTGGGACAGCCGCGGCGGACCTTGTCGAGGTGATAGGCGATGTCGTTGGCGAAGTATGTGTAGGAACCGTCGGACTTCTTGAGCGGCCGGTCCACGTCGTCGCCGAAGGAGGTGGCGCGGAAGAGCGTCTGCGGTCGCGGCTCCCAGTCGTCCGGCGTCTTGCCCTTCGGCGGCTCCAGCACGCCGGTGTAGACCAGGTCGCGAGCCTCCAGCTCGGTCAGCGCCCGGGTGACCGCACCGCTGTCGACCAGCGCGCGCTCGGAGGTGAAGACGTCGTGGGCCACGCCGAGCCGCCCGAGGTCCTCGCGGATCCAGCACATGATGATCTCGACCGCCGCTGCCCGCATCGCCGGCAGCCACGCCGCCTCGGGAACCGACAGCCAGCGGTCGCCATCGCGGTCGGCGATGGCCTGGCCCACGTCCTTCAGGTACTCGCCCGGATACATGCCAGGCGGGATCCCGCCGATCGTCTCCCCCAGCGCCTCGCGATAGCGCAGGTGCGTGGAGCGGGCGAGCACCTCGACCTGGGCGCCCGCGTCGTTGATGTAGTACTCGCGCGTGACCGCATATCCCGCCTTCTCCAGGAGCGCGGCCAGCGCGTCGCCGACGACGGCCCCGCGGGCGTGGGCCGTGTGCAGCGGCCCGGTCGGGTTCGCCGACACGTACTCCACGTTGACCGCCCGCCCGCCGCCGACGTCGCTGTCGCCGTAGCCGAGGCCGGCGGCGAGCACGTCGCGCAGCGTCGCCCACCAGCGCGACGGCCGCAGGCGCCAGTTCAGGAACCCGGGCCCCGCGACCGACACCTCGGTCACGTCTGGGTGCGCCGACAGATGCCGCGCGAGGCCGTCGGCGATGGCGCGGGGCGGCTTGCCGGCGGCCTTCGCCAGCACCATCGCGGCGTTGGTCGACATGTCGCCGTGCGCGGGATCGCGCGGCGGCTCGACCGAGACCTTCGACCGGTCGACGCCCGCCGGCATGTCGCCGGCGGCCGTCATCGCGTCGAGCGCACGGTCCACCTCGACCCGGAACGACTTGTAGATGTCCATCATGCTCTCAGATCCGGCGAATTCATCACGAACAGCCGGCCGTGCTCCGCGAGCGCGAACCGGTCGGTCATCCCGGCGATGTAGTCCGCCACGACCCGGGCGCGGCCCGCCTCGCCGGCCTGTGCGGCGACCCGGGCCTGCCAGTCGGGCGGCAGGCACTCCGGCTCCGCCGTGAAGAGACCGTAGAGGTCGTTCACGACCCGCCGCGCCTTGCTCGTCATCCGGTTGACCTTGTAGTGCCGGTACATGCGCTGGCGCAGGAACGTGCGCAAGCGCCGGTCGTGGTCGCGCATCGTCTCGCTGAAGGCCACGACCGCGCGACCGGCGGCGCGGACGTCGTCCGCCGTCTCGATCCCGTCGGCGGCGATGCGCGCCCGCGTCTCGGTCAGCAGGTCGGTGACCATCGCGACGATCATCCGCCGCACGATCTCGTGCACGAGGCGCGAGAGCTCCAGCCCCGGATGGGCGTCCAGCACATCCCGCGCGACCGGTCCGACCAGCGGGAGCTCGATCAGGTCGTCCAGCGTGAACAGGCCGGCGCGCAGCCCGTCGTCGATGTCGTGATTGTTGTAGGCGATGTCGTCGGAGAGGGCCGCCACCTGGGCCTCGGCCGAGGGCTGTGCCGCGAGGTCGAGCGGCCACTCCGCGTCGACCGCGGCAATCGTCTGCGGCAGCGTGCGTCCAGGGCGTGGGGGTACCAGCGGGCCATTGTGCTTCACGAGCCCCTCGACCGCCTCCCACGTCAGGTTCAGCCCGTCGAAGCCGGCATAGCGCCGCTCCAGGCGGGTGACGATCCGCAGGCTCTGGTCGTTGTGGTCGAACCCGCCGAAGGCCGCGAGGCACTCGCCGAGCGCGTCCTCGCCCGCGTGCCCGAACGGCGTGTGGCCGAGGTCGTGGGCCAGCGCCACCGCCTCCGCCAGATCCTCCTCGAGGCCGAGGAAGCGGCTGATCGAACGTGCGATCTGCGCGACCTCGAGCGAGTGGGTCAGGCGCGTCCGGAAATAGTCGCCCTCGTGATAGACGAAGACCTGCGTCTTGTACTGGAGGCGGCGGAACGCCCCGGCATGGATGACGCGGTCGCGGTCGCGCTGGAAGGGCGAGCGGGTCGGGCTCTCCGGCTCGCGGATCCGCCGCCCGCGCGAGGCGTCGGGGCGTGTGGCGAACGACGCCCACACCCGCCCGTCCGGCGACGGGGGCGTCATCGACAGCGTGCGGACCGGTTTCGCTTCCGTCATGTGCCGCACCCTATTACAGCCGCCCGCGCGATTGCTATGGTCCTCGGCCCGCGCCGCCCTTTGACGGCCGGAGCAAGCGTGCTTACCTCATGCGTCGAGTTCGGCATTTTTCCGGATGCCGCCAGGAGGTCGCCATGCCCGACACGGTCACGCTGGAACCGCCCGCCGCCGGCGAACGCGCGGTCGCCCTTTCCGCGAGCGCCGCCCGCCGTGTCGCGGTCCTGCGCGAGAAGGAGGGGAACCCCGCGCTCCGGCTCCGGCTCACGGTGTCCGGCGGCGGCTGCTCCGGCTTCCAGTACGGTTTCACCTTCGACGCCGCCGTCAACGACGACGACCACGTCTTCACGCGCGACGGGGTGGACCTCCTGGTCGACGACGTCTCGCTGGACCTGATCGCGGGCGCCGAGGTCGATTTCGTGGAGGACCTGATGGGCGCCTCGTTCCAGATCCGCAATCCGAACGCCACGTCGTCCTGCGGCTGCGGCAACTCCTTCTCGCTCTGATGGCGCCCGCGTGAAGATCGCGACGTTCAACGTCAATTCGCTGCGGGCCCGGATCGACAACGTCGTCGCCTGGATCGAGCGGGCGGAGCCCGACGTGCTCCTCCTGCAGGAACTGAAGTGCGAGACGGCGTCCTTCCCGCGCGAACCGTTCGAGGCGCGCGGCTACGCCTCGGCCGTGGTCGGCCAGAAGAGTTGGAACGGCGTCGCCATCCTGTCCCGGCGCGGCATCGACGGACCCGTGCTCGAGCGGCTGCCCGGCGAGCCCGAGGACGAGCAGGCGCGCTACGTGGAGGCGACGGTCGCGGGCGTCCGCGTCGCCGCGATCTATCTGCCGAACGGAAATCCGGTCGGCACGGAGAAGTATCCCTACAAGCTGCGCTGGATGGCGCGGCTCAAGGCGCACGCCCGCGACCTGCTGGCGCGCGGCGGGCCCGTGGCGCTCGGCGGCGACTGGAACGTGATACCCGCCGCCGCCGACGCGGCCGATCCGTCCGCCTGGACCGAGGACGCCCTCTTCCGCCCGGAAACACGGCGCGCCTTCCGCGAGATCCTTCACCTCGGCTGGACCGACGCGTTCCGCGCCGTCGACGCCCGCCCGCACCAGTTCACGTTCTGGGACTATCAGGCGCGGGCGTGGGAGCGCGACGACGGCATCCGGATCGACCACGTGCTCCTGTCGCCGGCGGCGGCCGACCGGCTCAAGGGCGCGTGGGTCGACCGCTGGCCGCGCGGCCAGGAGAAGGCGTCCGACCACACGCCGCTGGTGGTCGAGCTGGCCGACGACTGACCGCCCGCACCAGACCGCCGCCAGCCTGCCGCCGCCAGCCTGCCGCCGCCATCCGGACTCCGTCACGCCTCGGGCGGAACGGCGGAACGCGTCCACGTGCGGAGCAGGTAGCTCGACCGGTAGGGCGGGTAGAACATCCGTAGCATGATCCGGTCGCCGTCGGCGGTGCACCAGGTGTCGAGAAAGAGGTCGCCGTTCGGCTCCTCGTAGCGGATGTGCTCGGCCAGGAACCGGCCCGCGGGCACCTCGATC
>Ga0315907_10005276_pt1 | contig 14163 bp, 13 predicted proteins | sample LakEriMetagenome_3_FD_203525 | JGI IMG/M metagenome (GOLD analysis project Ga0315907, IMG submission 203525) | Freshwater fungal communities from buoy surface, Lake Erie, Ohio, United States - Buoy 12 MA123 | ecosystem: Environmental > Aquatic > Freshwater > Lake > Lake biofilm | place: USA...
CATGGGGAGGGCAGCACTCGTCATGAATCAGTCCTCAGGCAGCGGCGGTACCGCGCCACTTGGCGCCGTACTTCTGACGTTCACGCATGACGAAGGCGAGCACCTCCGCGACGGCCAGGTACATCTCCACCGGAATCATCGTTCCCACTTTCGCGACCTTGATGAGGGCACGGGCGAGCGGCTTGTTCTCGATCACGGGCACCCCGTGCTGGAACGCCAACTCCTTGATGCGCTGGGCAATCTTGCGTTCGCCGAGCGCGACGATGTACGGCGCCGGCGCCACGGCCGGGTCGTACTTGATGGCAATGGCGATGTGCGTGGGATTCACCAGCACCACATCGGCGGTCTTCACGTTGGCGAACATCGCGCGACGGATGCGCTCGCGCGCAATCTGACGGCGACGGCCCTTCACTTCGGCGTTGCCTTCCTGCGACTTCGCCTCTTCCCTGACTTCCTGCTTCGACATCTTGAGGTCTTCGTTCGTCTTCCAGCGCTGAAAGCCGTAGTCGGCGATCGCGAGGACGAGGAACATGAAGCCGGCGTTCTTCATCAGGGCAAAACCATACTTGTGCACGATGTCCATGAGTGCCATCGGCGACGACGACAGGGCGAGCGCCTGAATGTCCGGCCACGCGTCCTGAAGCGTCGCGTACACCGCGTAGCTCACGATGGCCATCTTGAGCAGCCCCTTGGCCAGATCGATCCAGCCCTGGGTACCGACGAGCCGCCCGATGTTGTTCAGCGGATTGATGCGATTGAAGTTGGGCTCGAGCGTCTTCGTGGTGAGCAGACCGCCGGTCTGCATCGCCTGCACGGCGATGGCGATCACCGACAGCGACGCCATGGCCGCGACGATGGACGTGATGGTGCGGAAGCCGATCGCCTGCACGTAGGTGATCAGCCCCGTCGTTTCCCCGGCCCGGGTTCCGGCCGTGGCCAGCGTCCCACCCATGCTTTCCACGAGGAAACGCCAAAGCGGCGGTCCCGCGAACGAGAACACCATGAGGGAGCCGAGCAGGAAGGCGGCGGTGACGAACTCGGGGCTCTTGGCGATCTGCCCCTTCTCGCGGGCATCCTCGAGTTTTTTGCCAGTCGGTTCTTCTGTCTTTTCGCCGGAGTCGTTCTCAGCCATGGGGCGTTATCGCAGCGCCTCCGCCGCCGGCGCCGGGGCCACCTGGGCCGCCCGCACAAAAGTGTCGATCGTCTGGCTGTACTGGGTGGTCCAGCCGCCGAGCGCCTGCACCACGAGGCCGAGTGAACCGGCGAAGGTGAGGAGGCCGATGCCGATCTGCAGCGGAAAGGCGAGGCTCATCACCTGGAGCTGCGGCGCGGCGCGTCCCAGCACGGCGAGCGCGATGTTCATGAGGAGCACCGCCGCGATGACCGGGGCGGCGAACTGCAGACCGCTGGCGAAGATCTGAGCGCCCGCCTTGGCGAGCGGGAGGAACCCGCGGTCGAGCGCGATCGGGGCGCCGAGCGGCATCACCGCGAAGCTCTTCGCGATCGCTTCGATCATGAGCAGGTGCCCGCCGGCGATCAGCAGCAGCGTGACGCCGAGCAGCTGCATGAACGACGCGAGCATGGCGTTCTGCGTGTTGTTGATCGGGTCGAAGATGGCGGCGCCGGAGAGGCCAATGGTGTTGGTGGCGAGTTCGCCGGTGAACTCGGCGCCGGCCACCACGAGCGCCGCGGCAAAGCCGAGCACGAAACCGATGGCCGTTTCGCCGAGGAATGTGGCCGGCGTGATGGCGAGGTGTTCACGGTCGGCCGATTCGAGCGCGGCCGGGAGGAGGAGGATCGCGAACACCACGAGCATGGCCGTGCGGAGGCGCATCGGCACCGACTTGGCCGACCACGCCGGCGCCACCAGCAACAACCCGCCCACGCGCAGCGCCGTCAGCACGGTGGCTGTCGCGACGCCGGGGGCGAAGAAGTCGGGGAGGCCGAAGATCAGCGAATTCACGGTCGCGGTCCGGTGCAGCTCGGGTTACGCGACCATTGCGGGAATGCCGCGAATGATCTGGGTGGTGAACTTGATCAGGATCTGCAGCAGCCACGGCATGCCGGCGATGAAGGCTCCGCCCACGAGGACGAGCTTCGGCACGAAGGTGAGCGTCTGCTCCTGAATCTGGGTGACCGACTGGATGATGGAGATCAGCAACCCCACGCCCAGCGCGATGACCAGCATGGGGGCCGCGAGCATGATCGCGGTGATGATCGCGTCGCGGGTGAGGTCGATGACGAGTTGGTGGGTCACGGTCGGTCGGGCTTCAGGAATGAGGTACAGCTGCCGAGACCGTGGTAAAGCAGGGTTGGTGCCAAAGCGGAGCTTTGGCGCAAGTTTCCCCTATGTCATTATTTTACAGTGACTTATATGGAATACGGCGGAAGGCGTGGCGCTCGGGCGCCGGGCCTTCACCGGCAACTGTTGCCGGGTGCGAAATGCCGCCTGAATCACCGATTTCGGGGGGCGGCAGAAGCTGCCATCGGTCACTTTGACCGATGGCAGCTTTGCATTGGATGAATCAGATGCGCTCGAGCACGGTCACAATGAGCATTTCGCCGTCGGCGCGGTAATAGGCGCGGTGCACGGCGGAGGAGCCGGGGAGGCGCAGGCGGTAGTCGCCGCCTTCCACCACCACCGGCAGCCCGAGGGTGCACGGTTCGGGGAGCAGGGCCTTGATGTTGCCCCCGGTCATGTTGGTGAGTTCCCCCAGGGCATCCTGAAGGTCGGCGGCGCTCACGGTATCGGCGTCGAGGCTGAACATGCGCTGGGCGGCGCGGGTGGCGAGCGGTCCGGAGCACTGCACCGCCACTGCGCCGTCCCACGCTCCGGAGATCTGCACGACGCCGGCGAACGTATGCTGCGGCACGGCTTCCTGGCCGAACGCCTGGGCGGGCGAGTCGGGGCGCACGGGGATGGCGAGCATACTCTCCCAGACCGTGGATACGATGCCGTCGATGGCTTCATCAAGCTGCTGCATACGATTTCCCGGTAGTGCCGTTGCCGGCCAGTCGATAGGCGACCCCCTTGTCGATCTGCACGCGCTCGAACTGTTCATCGATGCCCATGGTGGTTTCCGCGCCGCCGAGCATGAGGTACCCGTGCGGTGCCATGCGCTGGCGGATGTTGGCGAGGATCTTCTTCTTCGTGGGTACGTCGAAGTAGATGAGCACATTGCGGATCATCACGAGATCGAGCGTGGGCAGGGGCGGCCAGTTCTCGATGAGGTTGAGCTCGCGATAGTCGATCATGTTGCGCAGCTCGTCCTTCACCACCCACTCGGTGCCATCCTTGGTGAAGTATTTCACCAGCAGCGGCGCGGGGAGCCCGCGGTTGACCTCGAGCTGGCCGTAGCGGCCACTCCGTGCCTTGGCGAGCACCTGCGTGGACAGGTCGGTGGCAATGAACGAAAGCTTCCACGAGGTGAGCACGGGGAAGTGCTCCCGCAGCAGCATGGCTACCGAGTACGGCTCCTGCCCCGTCGAGGCCGCCGCGCACCAGATGTTGAGCTGCTTGCTGGCGGCCTTGCGATTGATGAGCTCGGGAATGATCTGCGTGCGCAGGGCATCGAACGGATGATGGTCACGGAAGAAGCTGGTCTCGTTGGTCGTCATCGCTTCGACCGCTTGCCGGTGCATCGTGTTGAATGCACTGGCGGCCATCGCATCGACGAAGCTGTCGAGATCAGCGAAGCCGTGCACCTTCGCCAGGGGAAGCAGGCGCGACTCCACCAGGTATTCTTTCCCTGGTTCGAGCACGATGGCGCTGCGGGAGAGTACGAGCTGACGCACGTACTCGAAGGTCTTGGCGGTCATCGCCATGTAACACCTGGGCGAACGAGAGAAGAATCAGAGGAGGTACCGGCCACGGAACCGGCTGGCGGCGTCGCCAAAGCTGCACTGCGCGGGACGGACGGCGTCTGCAAGACGCGGGACACGATGGCGGCGGCCACATCGGCGATCGGCAGCACCGCGTTGGCGATCCCGGCCCGGGCGACGAACCCGGGCATGCCCCACACGACGGACGACGCCTCGTCCTGTGCGAGCACCATACCGCCGGCGTCGTGGACAAGTTCGCTGCCGCGCAGGCCGTCCTGTCCCATGCCGGTGAGAATGACACTGAGTACGCGGCCCCCGAAGCAGTCCACGACCGACCGCAGCATCACATCCACGGCGGGTCGGCACGAGTTTTCCGGTGGTGCCTTCGAAAGGGTGGCCACCACCTGATCGTTCTGCCGTTGCAGGACGAGATGATGATCGCCCGGGGCCACCCACACGGTACCGGGCAGAATCACGTCGCCCTCGGCCGCCTCACGCACCGGATTGCGTGAATGCGTCGACAGGCGCTCGGCCAGGAGCCGCGTGAACATGGGCGGCATGTGTTGCGTGATGACCACCGGCACAGGGAACTGCGCCGGCAACTTCGGAATCACTTCGAGCAGGGCGTTGGGCCCGCCGGTGGACGTCCCGATGGCCACGATCTGCGGCGCGAACGGTGATGCCCCGGTCGAGAGCTTCACCGGCCCGGCCGTCACCGTGGTCGCTCTCGCGGTCGACGGTGTCGACGCGCGGGCCGCACCACCTGCGGGGGCCGGCGCTCGCGCCGGCGCGGGCGCCGATGCGGGGGCCGATGCGGGGGCCGATGCGGGGGCCGGCGCGGGGGCCGACGCCAGCACCCCGGCGCACAACGTCTTGATCTTCGGAATCAGTTCGTCACGTATGCGCTGCTGCGCGATGCTCACGCTGCCGACGTTCGCCGGCTTGGTCACGTAGTCGGTCGCCCCGAGCGTGAGGGCGTCGAGCGTCGCCTGTCCACCACGCTCGGTGAGCGTGCTGAACATGATGACCGGCAGCGTCGCCCATGTCTTCCTGATCTCGACGATCGTCTGCAGCCCGTCCATCTCGGGCATTTCCACGTCGAGGGTGAGCAGGTCGGGGGTGAGCTGCACGATTTTCTGCAACGCGATGCGACCATTGGCCGCCACGCCGACCACCTCGATCTGCGGATCGGCGGCCAACACATCGGTGACCATCCGTCTTACCACGACGGCATCGTCCACCACGAGCACGCGAATGCGACGCATAGCGGGGCTCAGCTCCCGGTGGGAACCAGGCCGAGCATGTCGAGCTTGTCGCGCAGGATGTCGGGCGTGAACGGTTTCATCACGTATTCGTTCGCTCCGCATTCGAGCGCGCGCGCGATCTGGGTCATCTCCGTTTCGGTGGTCACCATCACCACCGGCAGGTCGGCATAGCGCACATCGGCACGGAGCGCGACGAGCAGTTCGAAGCCGTTCATTTCCGGCATGTTCCAGTCGAGCAGGGCAAAGTCAGGGCGGCCGGTCGCCTCGAGTTGCGCGAGGGCCTCCCGGCCATTGCCAGCGAACGTCGTTTCGACGCCCAGGTCACCCACCATCTTGCCAATCACCGCGCGCATGGCGCGGCTATCATCCACGATCAGGGCACGCACCGAGCGCATCCCTCCGATGAAGCGTGTCGGGGGCGGGGGGCGTGGCCGGATGCCACGTTCCCGCGCCCCGAGGCGGTACTCACGTGTCGCGTCGTGCGATCAGAACTGGAACTTGCCGACCATGGCCTGCAGATCGGCCGCCATGCGCGCCAGTTCCGTAGAGGCGCGGAGGGAATCCGCGGCGCCCTGGCTGGTGGCGATGGCGGCCTGCGCCACGCCGGTGATGTTCTGCGCGATCTCGGCCGATCCCTTCGCGGCCTCGGTCACGTTGCGCCCCATCTCGTTGGTGGTGGCCGTCTGCTCCTCCACCGCGCTGGCGATGGTGGTCTGAATCTCGGCGATCTTGTCGATGATCTGGGAGATCTCGCGGATCGCGTTTACGGCCCCCGCGGTGTCACTCTGGATCGCCTCGATCTTGTGACTGATGTCCTCGGTGGCCTTGGCCGTTTCCTTCGCCAGTTCCTTCACTTCGTTGGCCACCACCGCGAAGCCCTTGCCCGCCTCGCCGGCGCGCGCGGCCTCGATGGTGGCATTGAGCGCCAGCAGGTTGGTCTGCTGCGCAATGCTCGTGATGACCTTGACGACCTTGCCGATCTCGGCGCTCGAGGCGCCCAGCTTGGTCACCGTGTCGTTGGTGCTCTCGGCGACCTTCACCGCGTGCACGGCGACCCGGCTGGCTTCGGCCGCATTGCCGGCGATCTCGCGGATCGACGCGCTCATCTCCTCGGTGCCGGTCGCCACGGTATCCACGTTGCGGCTGACCTGCTCCGACGCGGCGCTCACCACGTTCGCCTGGGCACTCGTTTCCTCGGCCGTGGCGCTCATCGTGTGGCTGCTGGCGGTGAGCTCTTCGGCGGCCGCGGCCAGCGAATTGGCGCTCAAGTTCACCGTGGCGAGCAGGTTCTTCTGCTCGGTCACGTCGGTGGCGTACTTGACGATCTTGTACGGCTTGCCGCTGAGGTCGAAGATCGGGTTGTAGCTGGCGTTGATCCACACCACCTTGCCGCCCTTGCCGATGCGCTTGTATTCGGCCTGACGGAACTTGCCGGCGTTGAGGTCGGCCCAGAAGTTGGCGTAGTCGGGCGTCTGGGCATACGACGGTTCCACGAACAGGCGGTGATGCTGACCGCGAATCTCGTCGAGGCGGTAGCCGAGCGTGTGGAGGAAATTGTCGTTCGCCGTGATGATGGTGCCATCGAGGTTGAACTCGATCACCGCTTGGGCCCGGTTGATGGCGGCGAGCTGGCCTTCGAAGTTGGCGGCCCGCAGCTTTGCCGCGGTGACATCGATGGCGTACTTCACCACCTTCGACACATTACCCCGGACATCGAAGATCGGGTTGTACGACGCTTCGATCCAGATTTCCTTGCCGCCCTTGCCGACGCGCTTGAATTCGGACTTCACGTGCTCACCCGCGGCGAGGCGGCGCCACAGATCGGCGTACTCGGGGCTGGCGGCGTGCGCCGGTTCGACGAACAGGCGGTGATGGCGTCCGGCGATCTCCTCAAGCCGGTAGCCGACCGTACTGAGGAAGTTGTCGTTGGCCGTGACGATGGTGCCGTCGGGCTTGAACTCGATTACGGCCTGGGCGCGGCTGACGGCCTCGAGGCGTCCGGCCGTATCGGCGGCCGCATTGCGCGAGGCCGTCACATCGGTGGCGATCTTCGCGATCATCACCGTGCGCCCGTCCTCGTCCAACACAGGGAAGTAGCTGGCCTGCAGGATGATCTCACTGCCATCGCGGCGACGGCGGGAGACCTCGGCGGTCGACGACTTGCCGGCGCGCAATTCCGACCAGAACTGGGCGTAGTCGGCGCTCGCGGCATACGCGGCGTCAACGAACAGGCGATGGTGCTTCCCCTGAATCTCCTCGGGGCGGTAGCCCATCGTGTCGCAGAACAGGTCGTTGGCCCTGAGGATGGTGCCATCGAGGTCGAACTCGATCATCGCCTGCGTGCGGGCAATGGCATCGACGATGGCCGACGCCTCAGGACGGTTCGGGGCGACCGCCTTGCTGACACTCTTGCGGCTGGTCGGGCGCTTCTGGGTCGAGGTGGACGACATGGATTCGGTCTTGAAAGGGGGAGCGCGGTCAGACCGCAGCAAGAGTCGGTTCGGGCAGGGCGACACGGGACGTGTCGAGGATGAGCAGCAACTGGTCCTGCAGCTTGTACACCCCCTTGATGAGGGTGCGGGCTTCGCCCTGCAGGGTGTCGGGGACGCGCTCCCAGGTATCGGTGGTCACTTCGATCACATCGCCGATTTCGTCGACGATGAGACTCACGGCACCATCATCGGTGCGCATCACCACGTTCATCGCTTCCTGATCGGGTGATCGCTCGGGCAGAGACAGGCGCCGTCGCAGATCCACGGCGGTGACGATCTGGCCACGGAGGTTGATGAGCCCCATGACCGAGGGGGTGGCGAGCGGCACCGGGGTCATCTCCAGCGGTCGCATCACTTCCTGCACCGCGTGTACGTCGATCCCCAGGAAGAGGTGCGCCACGTGGAAGGTGCAGAACTGGGTGAGATCAGCCATGGTGCGCTCCTACCAATTCGGGTACGGCGAGAAAATCTTCGTCGACGGTCATCACGAGTTGCCGCACATCGAGCAGGTCGGTGACGCGGCCCTGAATCACGGTGGAGCCCAGCACCACGCCGGGGCGGCGACGCTGCTGGACCGTGATGGCCGCGTCCAGAACGTCCACGATGCGATCCACCACCACGGCCACGTGCTGCGTCTCGTGGCGGATCACGATCACCTGCAGCAGCGCCTCCGGCCCCAGCTCGGCTTCGGGCAGGTTGAGGACCCGGGCGAGGCGGAGCAGCGGCATGATCGAGCCGCGATACTGCACCACCTCGTGATGACCCGTGCGCTCCACGATATCCGGCCGGAACTCCTCGAGGCGTGCCACTTCCGAGAGCGGAATGGCCATGCGGCTGTCGCCGCCACCCGAAAAGACCAGCAGGGACTGCGTCATCTCGCCCGCGGCCTTCTGCTCGTCACGCGCCTCGGTGGCGGCACGTTCGCGCTCCGTTGCCAGCACGGCGGCGCGGGCGGCGAGGCCATGCACGTCGAGGATGAGGGCCACGCGGCCGTCACCCATGATGGTGGCACCGGCGAAGGTGGTGATGCCCTTGAGCTGCTTGCCCAGCGGCTTCACCACGATTTCCTCCGTGTCCATGATGCGGTCGACCACGAGCCCGAAGGGCATGCCATCGGTCTGCAGCACCACGATGTTGATGGCGTCGTCCCTCGCACCGGGCTGATTCGGCCACGGGGTGTCCTCGAGGCTGAGCGCGTGATTGAGATGCACGAGCGGCAGCAGCTTGCCGCGGAGCCGGTAGACCGGCTTGTCGTAGATCATCTCGATCTTCTGGCGCGCCTCCTCGTGCTCCATGCGCACGAGTTCGAGGAGACTGACCTGCGGAATGGCGAAGCGCTCGCCCGCTGACGTGATCACCAGGGCGGGGATGATGGCCAGGGTGAGCGGAATCTTGATGCGGAGCGTGGTGCCGGCACCGACGGTGCTTGCCACGTCGACCGTGCCACCGATCTTCTCGATATTGGTCTTCACCACGTCCATGCCGACACCGCGGCCGGAGACGTTGGTGATCTTGGCGGCGGTGCTGAAGCCGGGGGCGAAGATGAGGTTGAGCGACTCACGATCGCTCAGCTTTGCGGCGGCCTCGGGGGTCAGCAGTCCCTTGTCGACAGCCTTGGCGCGCAGCTTGGCCGGATCGATACCGGCGCCGTCGTCGGAGATCTCGATGTTGACCTGCCCGCCCTCGTGGAAGGCGCGCAGGAACAGGCGCCCCTCGGGCGACTTGTCGGCGAGTACGCGGTCGCGCGGCGACTCGATGCCATGATCCACCGAGTTCCGCACAATGTGCGTGAGGGGATCCTTGATGGCCTCGATGATCGTCTTGTCGAGCTCCGTGTCGGCGCCTTCCATCTGGATGGCGACCTGCTTGCCGCAGGTGACGGCGAGGTCGCGGACAACCCGCGGAAACTTGCTCCAGACGTTGCCGATGGGCTGCATGCGGGTCTTCATGACCCCTTCCTGCAGCTCGCTCGTAATGAGGTTGAGACGCTGGGTCGTCCCCAGGAGGGCGCTGTCGGCGCGGGTGGCGCTCGACTGGATGATCTGGTTACGGGCGAGCACCAGCTCGCCTACCAGATTCATGAGGCGATCGAGGAGCGAGACATCCACGCGGATGCTTCCCTCGGCGACGTTCCCCGCGCGCGTATCCTGCTGAGCGGTGAGCGCCTGCTTCACCGCGTCGGCGTTGGTGCTGCCACGTGCCACAAGAATCTCACCGACGCGGGCGTTCACGCCCTGGGTCTGCTCGTGCACCGCGGCGGCGATATCCGCCGGGTAGACCAGTCCCTGCTCGACGAGGATCTCGCCAAGGAGGGGGGGCTCGCCTGCCTCTTCACACGGGTCGAACCCGGCCGCGTTGTCGACCGCCGCCGGGCCTTGGATCTCCGACGGCGGCGCCTCGATGACCAGCGGCGCGACCGCGACCTGCTTGCCGTCGCTCAGTGCGGAAAGGGTTTCGATGAGGGCGCTGTAATCGTCCGTGCCCTCGTTCCCCTGCTCCTCGATGCGCTGCAGCATACCGCGGACGGCGTCGTTGAGGCGCAGCAGCACCGACGTGAGCTCGGGAGTGACCTGGATGGTCCCCTCGCGCACCCGTGAGAGCAGGTTCTCACCCACATGTGTCACCGACTCCAGTGTTCCGAAGCCGAGAAACCCGCAGGTGCCCTTGATTGTGTGGATGCAGCGGAAGACGCGACCGATCGTCTCCGTGCTGCCACCATTTTGTTCGAGTTCGAGGATGTCCCGATCGAGCTGATCGAGCCCTTCGTACGACTCGACGAGAAACTCATTGAGGATCTCGTTGCCTTCGTCAGCGCCGGCCATTTCGGCCACTCCGTCCAGAGGACCCACAGAATTGGAAGCGACGTCGCCCCCCTATCGTACATCTATTGTCGGAGGCGTGCTGGTCGAGCTTTAGAGGAAATCCCCCCTGTGAAGCAGAATAAATCCCTACACCGGCGTGGGAATGCGGCGGACAGGGGCGGGGCCCCGTCCGGCGGGCGGTCGCCACCCGGGCCGGATTCAGGGGTGCGGCCAGTCGGGGATCAGCGCCGCCACGGCGAAGCGGGCCGCCGGGGCGGCCCGTTGCCGGGCGCCCGACGACCCGCCTGCGTGTGTCGATGACGTATCCCCCCGGACCGTCACCGACCCCTAAGACCTGTGTTTTCAAGGGGTTTTCAAGGGGGGCAGACTCGTTGATCGGCTACTTGAAGCTTTGGACGAGGCTCGTGATGGTGAGGCTCCAGCCGTCGACCAGCACGAACAACAGCAATTTGAATGGCAGGGAGATCATGGCTGGTGGCAGCATGAACATGCCCATACTCATGAGCACGCTGGCGACCACCGCGTCGATGATGATGAACGGCAGGTAGATCGCGAAGCCAATCTGGAAGGCGGTGCGCAACTCGCTGGCCACGAAGGCCGACATGAGCACGTGCAGCGGCACCTCATCGACGGTCGCGGGGCGGGGCATGCGGCTCAGCTCCACGAAGGTCTTGACATCGGCTTCGCGCGTCTGCTTGAGCATGAACTCGCGCATGGGTTTGACGCCCTCCTTCAGCATCTCCACCTGCGTCATCTTGCCGTCGAGCCAGGGCGTGATGGCGGTGCGGTTCATCTCGCTCAGGGTGGGCCCCATGACGAAGCCCGTGAGGAGGAGGGCCATCGCCGCGAGCAGCTGCCCCGGCGGTGCGCTTTGGGTGCCCATGGCCTGCTTGAGGAACTGCAGCACGATGAGGATGCGCGTAAAGCCCGTCATCATGAGCAGCAGCGTGGGGAGCAGCGTGAGCAGCCCCATCATGATGACGATGCCCACGGTGCCGTTCAGGCGCAGGCCCCCGTTGTCGCCGTCGCCGCCGAGCTTCACATCCATCTGCGGCATCATGCGCATGATGGCGTCGTCGGCGGCAATGGGGGCGGGTGTGGCACTCTGCGCCTTGGGGGGCACGTCCTGCGCACTGTCCACCACCACGTTGTTCATCGGCTGCCGTGCGCTCGCCGCCTGCGGGGCGAGCTGTGCGCCGTTCCCCGGGCGCGGGGCCCGCGGCGGCTGCGCATTGGGCGCAATGGTACCGGCGCTGGTCAGACGGGGTGCCGGACGCTGCGGGGCGGGGCGGCCCGTGGTGATGGGGACGAGCGGCGTGATCTCGAGCTTGGGCACGTCGATCACGAGCGGCGCCGCGGCCGGCTGGGCCGGCTGGGTCTGTGCCTGCTGGGGTCGCGCGGGCGCCGGCTGCGCCGAAACGGGCTGCGCCGGTGCCGGCTGTGCGGACAGCGTGCGAGCGGAGCTCACGACCACGAACGCCAGCAGCGCGGCCAGGCGGGTGGCACCGCTCAGTGAAATAGTGAGGGCGGCGCGAAAGTTGGTGTCGGTCGCCGTCTTCCGGACCACCGGCGCGTAGGTCACCGGCGCACCGTGGCTCGTGATGAGCGGCGCGGTGAGGAACCGGGGGATTTCGGAGGGTTCGGTCAGCGACAGCGGGACGACGGAAGCACGGACGGCGGAGGCGTGAACGACGGGAACCTCGACCACGGGCGCCGTAGCCGCGGGCATCGCGGAGGCGGGCACGGCGGTGGCGGGCACGGCGGTGGCGGGCACCGCGGCCTCCGTCGCGAGCCCGAACTCCTTCCTCAGGTTCTGGCCGAGGAGCTTGCCGAAGTTGCTGGCGAAGCTGGCTGGGGCGAGCGGGGTGAAGGCGGCGGCCGCTTCGGTGCTGGACGCGTGCTGCACGGGCAGCTGGCTCGAGGCGATCACCCGCTGCCGGTCATCCTCGGCCAGCTCGAAGAGCGTATGCACCCCGGCTTCTCCCACGGAGAGCGCGACGACCTTCTCGCCCACGCGCACCACGGTGAGACCGGTCTTGGGGCCCAGCGGCACACGCTGCACGACTTCCACCGGTACGCGCGTCTTCGCCTTGAGCGAGCCCATGCCCCAGCGCTTGAGTGCCCATAGGCACACGGCGCCGAGTCCGAGCACGAAGGCGAGGGCAGCGATAACCCCGAGGGAAGCGATCAGCATGGCAGCAGTCGACGCGAGAGAATCAGGTGGTGGGCGGGACGTAATCGGTGGTCATCGCGTCAGGCCGCATTGGCCGCGCCGACGGCGCCGGGGTTGGCCAGCACGCGCGTGATGCGCACGCCGAAGTGTTCGCCCAGCACCACCACTTCGCCCTCGGCGAAGCGGCGCTCGCCGACGTAGATGTCGATGGGCTCGCCGGCGAGGCGATCGAGCTGGATGACCGAGCCACGGCCAAGGCGCAGGATCTCCTGCACCATCATGCTCGTCCGACCGAGCTCGATGGAGACCGGCAACATGAGATCGAGCAACATACCGATCGGGACTTCGGTGTTGCTCAGCATCGTCTGTTCGAAGTCGGCGAGCTGTGGCGCACGGGCCGCCGGCGCGCTGGCCGTTTCGGCTCCATCCATGAGAGAGGAGATCGGCTGACCGGCCGCCTTGGCAGCCTGGGCACTCGCCACGAGGGCGTCAATTTCCGCGGGATTCATGAGTCGGGTGTGTCAGGGAGTCGTAGCGGAGGAAGGGAGCGCGTCCATGATGCGCACCGCGAGATTGCCGTTCACGCGACCGGCGTGACCGATGAAGCGTTCCTGCGTGCCGGCACGCAGGATCACCTTCGCATCCTTGGGGATGCCGGTGGGGATGATGCTCCCCTCGGTGACCTGTGCGAGGTCGCGCATACTGAGCTGGAAGTCGGGGAGGCGCGCGGTGAGCGGCACCTTCGTGGCGCGCAGCGCGGCCTCACTGCGCAGCCGGGTCTGTTCGCGTTCCTGCTCGTTGGTGGCGAGCAAGGCCATCCGCTGCTGGCCACTCGACGTGAAGAACTTGTCGAGCACGGAAAACGGGAGGCACAACAGCAGCAGGCTGCTCACGCTCCCGGTGCTGAACTCCACGTTGGCCACGAGCACCGGATCTTCGCGGTTCACCACCTGGAGGATTTCCGGCGACGACTCGAAACCCGTGATGTTCAGCTCCATCGGCACGTGGTCCTGCCAGATTTCCTGCAGGAGCGACGACACCTTGTCGGCCACATTGCGCACGGCCATCCGCTCGATGGGCGTGAGGGCCCGCGTCAGCGGGTTGCCGGAGCCCTCGCCGCCGAAGAAGCGGTCGACCACATAGGTGCTGAACTCGGGGCCGATGTCGATGACCCCCTTCTGTCCGGTGCCCGCAATGTCGAAGATGTACGACGAGCAGGGCATCGGCAGGGAGAGCGTGAACTCGCCGAAGGAGAACTGCTCCACGCTTTGCAGCCGCACTTCGATCTGGCCGCGCACGCGCGAGATGAGCCACGCCTCGAGCCCCTTCACCAGGCGCTCGTACATGGCTTCGAGGGTGCGCAGACGTTCCTTCGACACGCGGTGCGGCCGACGGAAGTCGTACACCTGCACATCGAGCGCCGGATTCGAGAACGGGGTGCCGGCCGTACCGCTGGCGCGACTGCCACCGCCAAGCAGGCGATCGATATCGTGTTGGGAGAGGGTTTCCGAGCTCATCGCAGACGGTGTCGTAGTGCGGGATTACTGAACGACGAACTGCGGGAAGTAGAGACTCTTGACGGCCTTATT
>Ga0315907_10005278_pt1 | contig 14160 bp, 16 predicted proteins | sample LakEriMetagenome_3_FD_203525 | JGI IMG/M metagenome (GOLD analysis project Ga0315907, IMG submission 203525) | Freshwater fungal communities from buoy surface, Lake Erie, Ohio, United States - Buoy 12 MA123 | ecosystem: Environmental > Aquatic > Freshwater > Lake > Lake biofilm | place: USA...
TTGTTATATCTTTAGCATATATCGCTACTTATAAAGACGAAAAACATATCACACCTGAGTTTATGTTTGACTCAATTGCGTTAATTGCTGGTGGTGGTTTAGGTTTAACTGTTATAGAAAATGTTGTTAAAATGAAACAACAAGCTAAAAATAACACGCCAAATACCACAGATAACCCACCTTCAAAATCGGATGAACAACTATAATATAAAATATAAATAGTCGTTTAAAGCCGGGTTAAGCCCGGCTTTTTTTATTAAAGTAAGTTTGGCCTTCCAATAAATGGATATTATATTAATGGTATATAAAGGCGGGATGGACTGGAGATGGTCCCAGCTTGGTCTCATAAGCCAAATGACGCAGGTTCGAGTCCTGCTCCCGCAACTAAAATACTCAAGTGGCGAAAGCGAGGTTTCCATGGGAACCCGATAGTAGACGCTAGATTTTCTAACTCAAAAGAGTGTGTAGGTGCAAGTCCTACCTTGAGTACAAATAGCGCCCTTAGCTCATTAGGTTAGAGCAACTGACTCATAATCAGTAGGCGCCTGGTTCGATCCCAGGAGGGCGCACTAAATTTATTATTATGTTAATATTAACAGCTGTTTTACTTATTGAAACTATTTTATCAATTACTTATCTTTATACTCTAAATAAACGAGTAGAGTACTTAGAAGACGAGATAAGTAGGTTAAAAACACAGAATATAAAACAATTATTAAAGGGTTAATTTGATTGTAAAGGCGGCTTAAAGCCGCTATTTCCCTACTTATCATATATTTATATATATGGATATCGAAGAACTTTTTAATTTATTTAAAGTCCCTGAAGAGGAAAAAGATGAAAGTGTTCAGATGAATTTATCTGAATATCCAGCTGTATGGATGGGAATGTTTAAGAAATTAATAATAAATTATCAAACATTTAGCCAACAATTACTTAAGTTTTTTGAGACTTCAGACCCGAAATTAGATACAGAAGACATTCATAAAGCTGGGTGTTATATGGTATTCAATAGAGCTTTAGAGAATTTATCTAAAATAGAAATTGATAATTCTTTTCATATTGAGTGCCTTAAATTTTACGCTGATAAAGACTTTAAAAAAGCCCTTACTCTAGCTATAGATTATTTTATCTCTGAAGAGGAGTATGAAAAATGCTCTTACCTCCAGAAAATTCATGATATAATAAACCTTTCTTAAAAATAGCTTGGCTTTTATAATTCTATTATTTACATTATAACTACGAGTTATGAAACAAATAATAAACGTAGAAGAAAGAGAATGTGATAAGGTGACTACGGGTAATGAAACATCCTATTAAAATAATATAATATGAAAAATAAAGACAATGTATTGCATCAATTAGATAAAATTGATAGTATAGCTAACCAATTAAACTTCACTGTTAGAAATCAACAACCACTAGAGACATATGTGGAACTCTTAGATAAATTAAGAGAAACTGTAGAACAAACTCGTTTATTTGTTGAAAGTGAACCTCAAGCCTATAATTAATATGAGTTTAACAGCTGAACAAATTCAACAAAACTGGATAGATTTAGAGGAAACTATCAAATCATTTATTAGTGAACCACGATGTTCACAGTTACTTGATTTTTACTCTAACTACTCAGAACGTCTTATGTTAATGCCTGCAGCTCATAAGAAAGAATATCATAATGCTTTCCCAGGTGGCTACGTAGATCATGTATTACGAGTTATTGATTGTGCTCTTAAGTTAAATGATGTTTGGGTTGAAATGGGGGTAGACGAGTCTACTTACACTAAAGAAGAATTAGTATTCGCAGCTTTAAACCATGATTTAGGCAAAATGGGTGATGAGCAACATGATGCTTACATCCCTCAGGATGACCAATGGAGACGAGACAAATTAGGTGAAGATTATAAATTTAATGATCGTTTAGAATTCATGTCAGTACCAGATCGTAGTTTACACTTACTGCTTTCTCATGGTATTCAGATGTCTAAGAATGAATGGTTAGCAATTAAATTACATGATGGTTTATATGATGATGCTAATAAACCATATTTAATGTCTTGGTCACCAGAAACTAAGCCTCGTACTTCATTAATTTATATTATTCATCAAGCTGATTTAATGGCTGCTCGTATTGAATTTGAGCGTGAATGGAATCCAAAATTAAAAGGTGAAGTTAAAAAGAAAGTTAATAATTTTAGTCTAACTACTGAAAAGAAAACTTCTAAACCAACAATTAAAACTAAAACATTAAGTTCAATTGAAAGTACAGGACTAATGAATATGTTAAATGATTTATGATAATACTAACAGTAATATTAGGAATAATGGTCGTGATCTTAGGATACACGACCTTTAATCTTCTTAAAAAGAATGAAAGACAAGAAGACATTTTAGCAGGTTATATGTCTTATCTTAATAAAATATCAGACACAATTAAATTTGCTGATAAAAAACTTAAAGAAATAGATGCTAGAGGTTCATTTGAATCTGATGATGAAGTAGGTTTTTTCTTCAAACAAATAAAACAAATACAAGAAGTATTAAATAATTTTAAAATTAAAGATTTATGATTGAGGTGAAAGCTAAGAAAAAATCCACTCAATATTTTACTCAAGATACTGAGGATGCTATTGTGTCATATAATAATACTACTGATTTTGAATTAAAAGATAAAATATATCGTGAGCGTATTCATTATGCATTCTTTAAATTAACAGAAAATATTATCCATACTTTTAAATTTTATTACACTGAAGTAGATAATATTGAGGATTTACAACATGAAGTAATAACATTTTTACTTTCCAAAATCCATTTATTTAACCCAGCTAAAGGAGCTAAAGCGTATTCATATTTTGGTACTATTGCTAAACGTTATTTAATTATTACTAATACTAAAAATTATAAAAAACGAGTAGATAAAGCACCTATTGAAGAAATTGAGTCAAATGAAGACTTTTCATACACAATTGAGGACGGGTCAGCCCAAGATAAATTATCTAATTTTATAGATGAGTATGTAATACATTGTACTAAAAATATTTATACTTTATTCCCTAAAGAAAATGACGCTCAAATAGCTGATGCTATTTTAGAATTATTCCGTAAGCGTGAGAGTATAGACATTTTTAATAAAAAAGCACTGTATATATACATCCGTGAGATTATTGATGCTAAAACCCCTAAAATCACTAAGATAGCCGATAAATTATATGTTATATTTAAACAGCATTATTTTTTCTATTTAGAAAACGGATATACAGATTTCCATCATTGATATTTATAAATAAAATAAATATATGAGTAATGGTTTAGATAACGTTGTTTTTGGTAAAAAGAAATTCTCTGATTTATTAGAGGAAATCTATGACAATCAAAAAAAGAAAGAAAAACAGATATCTATATTAATTTCTGAGTTAAAACCACTTGTACAAAGTATAGGTGACGCTACCCTTATTGTTCCTTTAATTAAAGAATACTTAGAAATAAGTGTTAAAAATGATGAGCAATTAATTAAAATGGCTACTATCATCCAACGTATTATGAATAATAATGCTAATAACACTGATGGTGGGTTTGGTATTTCTGAAGAAGAAAAACAGCAATTATTAGCTGAAATAGATAAATTTAAGACTGAAGAATAATGGCTACTGGGTTAAGTGGGTTGTATGGTACTGAAAAGCAAAACCGAGATGTTAGTCGAGGTGGTGGAGGTTCTTTACCTATTTTCGGAGCTAGAGTTAGAGATATTATACTAGATAATAATCATAATTATTTTGTAGCTGCTGGAGAATGGAACGCTATTGGAGCTATAATGTTTGAATCAGCTAAAGCCCCAATTTTATCACCTCCAGGTCAATCAACTTCAGCTGCTCCTGTAATTTTTGCCTACCCGTTATTTCCTAATATTAAACAATATCCTTTATTAAATGAGATAGTGGTTGTTATGTTCCTACCAGATTCAAACATACAACAAAATTCTACATCAGGTAAATATTATTATTTACCTCCAATTAACATATGGTCTAGCCAAATCCAAAACGCTATCCCAGGTTTAGATGATCTACCAGTAACTCAAAATAAAAGTATAGATTTAATTAGAGCTGGTTCACCAAATATAGTTAATAATAATACTAATAATTCAATATCTTTAGGTAAAAATTTCACAGAAGGAAGTTATAACCCATTATTACCTTATGAAGGTGATGTTATATATGAGGGTAGATTTGGTAACTCAATAAGATTTAGTTCCACAACTCAAGGAGCTATAAATAACCAATGGTCAACAACTGGTGACAATGGAAGCCCAATTTTTATAATAAGAAATGGACAAGCTCCAACATCAGTTGATTCATGGGTCCCGGTGATAGAAGATATAAATAATGATTTATCCTCAATTTATTTAACATCTACTCAACAATTACCATTAAATATATCTAGTTTAAATGATTTCTCATTTTCTAAATCAACTCCTCCTATTGACCCAAAACAATACGCCGGAAACCAAATCATATTAAACTCAGGAAGATTAGTATTTAATGCTAAATCTGAATCAATATTAATTCTAGCTAATAAATCTATTCAATTATCATGTAATGAAACATTAGGAGTAGATGCTAAACAGATATCATTAACAGCAGATACTGTTTACTTAGGCTCATCTGAGGGAAATGAAGGAACAAGACTCCAATCAGTTGTATTAGGTGAGAATTTAAATTTTGTATTATCTGATATAGCTACATTTTTACAAACACTTAGTATAGCGTTTAAAACAGCTACTGATAGTAATGGAGCACCTATTGTATCTTTACAATCTATAGCTTTTGAAGCTGATACTTTAAGTAATGATATCACTAATATAGTTAATAATAAAAATTTACTTTCAAAACAAGTTAAAACAGTTTAATTATGCCTAAATTTAATTTTAGTGGAACATGTCGTGATAGTCTTGGGAATGCTTTACCTGGTGTAAAAGTAGAAGTCGCCATTGGTGGAATTGGAGGTTCAGACACAAGTAAGGTTGATGGTTTTTTTAATGTGCAAATCGATACTAAAAGTGTAATACCTAGAACATTAGACTCAGCGTCAAATGGATCTCTTTCATATAATTATGACCAATATATTAAATCAGGTCAACTTCAACTTGCAAGTCAATCACTTGTTTTTACATTTTCTAGACCTGGTAAAGAAACAAGAAGAATAGTTAATCCAAAATTAGGTAAAGGAGCTGATAATACATCTTTTACTCTTAATCCTGAGTTTAAAACATATATTGATCCTAAATATGGAGGAGTATTAAATCTTAAAGGACTTTATAAATCAGGTAAATGGAAAATTTCAAGTATAGCTCAAGGAGATAAACAAACTATTATTGATGAAAACATTAAAAATGTTTATGAGTTTATTAAAAATAATCCTAGAAATACTAGATTAACTATTAAAAGTTCAGAATCTCGAGTTCCTAATAATGATAATGAAGAAGGATCTAAAAGAGATTTTAGTAAGGTAGGTTCATTAGCTTTAGCTAGAGCTGAAAATTTAAAAGAATATATTATTAAATATCTTCAAGAGTTATCTCAAAATGATCCTAATTTTGAGATGCCTAATATAATTATAGATAACCCTATACAAGGACAAGTTCCATGGCCTGACACTGATAAAAATAAAAAAATAATAGGGGAACAAAAACCAGTTGATGATGAAGGAAATCCAATCACTAACCCAGCTAATCTTCAAAGATATACTGAGGATCAATGGGTTAAATTATACGCTGAGTTAATTATTACTAAAACAGGTTGTTTAGGTACTGGATTTATAATATTTGATGTTTTTGTAAAAGGTCATGGTTGCAATGGAGCTGTATATGAAGTTAGAGCAAATGGAGTACTATTAAATAGGGATGATGGACAACCATTCGCCAGTTTGAATAATTTCCCATCAGAATTTAGAACTACTGATAACCCCAACCCAGCTAGCGCATCATTAGCCCCATTTGTTCAAAAATATGATAATATTAAAACTGGGTATCATAGAGAAATATCAAAAAACTCAACTACTAAAGAAGAAGGAAGATTTAAAATCTTAAAACTAAACTCTGTTTTTCCAACTCCTGTTAATCCTATACCTATCACCCAAATCCCAGTTGTTGATAATGCTCAAGGACCTAGATATAATAGATTTATTATAACACCAGATGTATTTAAAAAGATTAAAGAACAATCTGGAGAAGAAATTATTAAATTTGATATAAGATGCTCAGGAATGGTTGGCCCTAATAATAAACCAATCCCCGTAGCTGGGTATGGATTAAATTGCCATGGTGATTTAGGTGACTTTAACTTATATAAATTAACCCCAGATTCAAATGGTAAATTAATTGTAACCTACACAACTGGGGTTCTTAGAGGAACTACCCCAACTACTAGAGGAGTAGATCTTTATTTATTTAAATTTGATCCTTGTACTGATAGGATAGTAGAAAGAAATGATACTGTTTTCAATACTGTTAAAATAGATGACAATCAGGATAGTGATATTAACCTAAAATAATAGAAATTATCTTAAAAATTCATACAATTCCTCAGTATAAATTGAATCAATAATATAACTTTCTTCACGTTTAAAAACAACTCTAAAGATTTCACCTGTCTTAAGACTTTTAAAATCATATCTATGGTATGTTCCATTTTGATTCCAAAACAATGAATCAGCAGTTTGATAATAATTTTTACCTTTAAAAATTGTAGAATCAATACCTACAAATTTAATTTGTATAGCTTTTTCATAAGCTTTCCAATCTTTTAAATTTTGCTCACATTCTGTAATTTGTGATTTACATGATAAAAATGAACAAAATAATAAACCTGTGACTAATATCTTTTTCATAACCTTTATTTATATAATAAATATAATAAATATAACTTGGAAAGCCAAACAAAATCCCATACCTTCCGCATATTTATTATAAATAACAAAACATGAGTACACCTATATTTAAAGTTAGTGATGGAAGTACAATTACGTTTAAAAAACGTGGTCCTGAACTATATGCTGTACTCTCTACACCTAGTGGGCAAGTCATCAATGGCCCATCAAGGATGAGTAATACTGAGGAATCAGCTGCTAGAGAAATATTGTTAGCTAACAATATAGTTGATCCTAATAATGGTGAACCATTACCTTACACTATTGAAGGGACTCAAGATCAAGCTGATCCAAACAGTACAGGAGATATATATTCTTCTGAACTACCAAGGATAACATTATATGATGCCCCAGACAACACAGCTTTAAATATAGCTAAAACTAACCAAGAAATATTAAAACAAGATAATGAAGCTTTAACTCAAACTTTAAACTCAGAGTTACCACCTGAAGTTAAATTTTCTAATTTTGTAAATGAGCAAAAAGCAACAATTAAAAAAAGATTAATTCCGTTTGTCATAGATTTAATAACACCTATGGCTCCACAAATTATTCCTTTAGTAGTTTCTAATTTAGGTATAAGTGGAGATACAACAGTTGACTCATTAAAATCATCAGCTAAAGAAAAAGCTGATGAAGCTAAACAAAAAGCTAATGATGCTAAAGACGCTGCTAGTGAGGCTAAGGATAAAGCTAAAGATAAAGACGCTCTAAAAGCAGCCGCTTTAACAGCTTCACCTACTATATTAAGTTTAATTCCTGTAGACCAATTAACTAGTTTAATAAACTGCCCTTCATCAGCTGTTATACAGTCAATTATTAAAAAGCGAAATTTATTAGTCAACCAGGTAAATGGTATTTATAAAACTACATCTACTTTAACAAAAGTATTAGGAATAACAAGTACTGTTCTTTCAACAATCCAACTTGGTATTCAATTAGCTAAATCTAACCCATACCCAGCTACTGGGGTACCTCCTTTAGGTTTACCTCCTCTAACATCTGGAGCTCAAACTACTATAGCTTCTTATGTAGCTAAATTAGAAAATCAACTTAAAGTTATAAATAAAAATACTAGTACTATAACTATAACTGTAGGGTCATTTAGTATTTTACTAGGTACTATTTTGAAATTTTTAAGTGTATTAGATGTTATAATACAATATTGTGCTGAAGATCTAGAAATGGATTTTGAAGCTGTGAATGATGAGATTAACGCCCTAGCTAACCCTACAGTAGCTGCAACTCAAAATAGTAATACTAATACTTATAAAGGATTTACTTTAGGAGTAAAAATTGATGAAACCAATGAAAGTAAGTATATTAGACGGTATGCTGTCGCTCAAAATAAACAGGGTATAGATGTGTTAAGAACAGATTCATCATTCGCATCTGACCCAGCAATATTAATATCTCAATTAAAATTTATAATAGATTCAAACCCTAATATAACAGCTGAATAATCAAATATTTATAATTATATGAAAATCGATAGTTTAAAAAAATTAATTAAAGAAGCAGTACGTGAAGCAATTCAAGAAGAATTAAAAGATATTCTACTTGAAGCAGTTAAATCACCTAAAACAATAGTGCAGGAGACATATACCCCTACCTCTACTCACCAACCAGTATCATTTCAAACATCTGGAACTACTGTGAATCATGATCTTAAACGTAATTTAAGAAATATGATTGGAGGTGAATTTGATGCTACAATTACTGCTAATTCATCTCATGCTCAACCTACTTACACTCCCCCACCTGTTAACACAGCTGGTGAGGGATCAAGTTTACCTGGTGGTGAAGTAAGTTTAGATCAAATTATGGGAATAATGAGTAATAAATAATGGCATATAGAGTACCAAATATAGCCCCTATAGATTTAAATCCAAGAAAAGCAGTTGGAGTATCAATTCCATTTGATGGGAATGCTGTCTTTAATTCAACATATACTACAGATAATCAGATTCAATCAAATTTAATAAATTTTATTTTAACTGATAAAGGTGAACGGATACAAGATCCTACTTTTGGAACAAATCTTAGATCATATGTTTTTGAATCTATAACAGCTAACACTCTTCAATCATTAGAACAGTCTGTATTAGCTGATGTTAGGAGATATTTTAATAACACTATTAATATACAACAATTTAAAATAGATGTCAATTACGATGAAAACACAATTACAGCTACTTTAACATACAATTATTTAAACAATCCTATAACATCAGTTAGAATAAATTTATAACACATGGCCGAAAATAGAAGTATTTCTTATATAAATAAAGATTTTAATGAATTAAGATCATCCTTAATTGATTATACTAAAACATATTTCCCTGACACTTACAATGATTTCTCAGCTACCTCACCAGGTATGCTATTCATGGAGATGGCTTCATATGTTGGGGATGTTTTATCATTTTATTTAGATAATCAAATACAAGAAAACTTTACTCAATTTGCTAGACAACAAAATAATTTATTAGCTCTAGCTTATATGATGGGTTATAGACCTAAAGTAACTTCAGCTGCAGCAACTAGAGTTGAGATATATCAACAAGTCCCATCTATTCTATCAGGTAGTACATATGTACCTGATTTTAGCTTTACTTTAAATATTTCTGGAGGATTACAATTAAGTTCACCATTGTATAATCAATCTAATTTTTTAATTGAAGATCCAATTGATTTTTCATACTCTAGTTCTTCTGATCCAACAAATACTACTGTTTATCAAATAAATGGAGGTATTCCTGAATATTTTCTTTTAACAAAAACTAGGAACGCTATATCAGCTGATATACAAACAACTACATTTTCATTTGGCACTCCAGAAAGATTCCCAACAGTTGAGATAAATAATAACAATATCATCAAGATATTAGATATTACTGATAGTGATGGTAATAAATGGTATGAAGTTCCTTATTTAGCTCAAGAAACTATTTTTGATAGTATTAAAAACACTAACATAAATAATCCAAATTTAAGTGATGATAATGATACTCCTTATCTTCTTCAATTGAAAAAAGAACCAAGAAGATTTGTCACTAGATTTTTAAATGACACAACATTACAAATTCAATTTGGAGCTGGAACTACTACTCAAAATAATGATGAAGAGATAATACCTAATACTGATAATGTTGGTTTAGGTTTACCTTATAAGCAATCAAAATTAACAACTGCTTTTTCTCCATCTAATTTCTTATATACTGATACTTATGGTATAGCTCCATCTAATACCACATTAACTGTTAGATATTTAACTGGAGGAGGTGTAACAGCTAATGTTGATGGAGGAACTATATCTACTATTACTAATGCTAATACTAATGTTAAATTCATTAATACATCACTAGACCCAGTACAAGCTCAATATGTATTTAATTCATTATCAGTTCTTAATATCACAGCTGCTACTGGAGGTCAAGATGGAGACACAAATGAAGAACTTAGACTTAAATCATTATCTTCATTTACTACTCAATTAAGAAGTGTAACTCAAGATGATTACTTAATCAGAGCTTTAAGTATGCCATCTGATTATGGAGCTGTATCTAAAATATATATAGAATCAGAAAAAATATCTAATTTACTACCAGGTGAAGTTCCATCTGTGTTAAATTTGTATGTTTTAGCTTTTGATAATAATAAAAAATTAAAAAATGCCTCAACAGCTTTAAAACAAAATCTATCAACTTATTTGTCACAATATAGAGTTATAAATGATTCTATTAAAATTAAAGATGCTTTTATCATTAATATAAAAGTAGATTTTGATATTATTGTATTACCAAATTATAATAATAATGAGGTTATAGCTAAATGTATAACAAGTTTACAAGATTATTTTAATATAGATAATTGGCAAATTAATGAACCTATATTGTTAAAAGACACATATATTCTTTTAGATAAGATTGAAGGAGTTCAAACTGTTAAAAATATAAACATCAGTAATATTAGTAATGGTTTATATTCATCTTATTCCTATGATATGGTTGGAGCTAATAAAAATGGTGTAATTTATCCTTCTTTAGACCCTATGATATTTGAAGTAAAATACCCTGATGTTGATATAAGAGGTAGAGTTGTACCTTTATAATTTTAAATATTTATTATAAAAATGGCTGTTTATAAAATTTTCCCTGAAAAAGACGCTACAATATACTCAGAGTATCCTTCTAAAAACACAGGATTAGATGAGATTTTAGACACATCAGTATATTTAGATGCTGATCTTAATTCTCAAAAAAGTAGATTTTTAATAAAATTTCCCTCTGATGAAATAATTAGTGTTTTTGACAATTATATAGATCCAGAAGGATTAACATGGAGTGCATCACTAAGATGCTACTCAGCATATGCTGAAGGTATAACAGGTACAACAACAGTTCAAGTATATTTAGTATCTGGATCATGGAATATGGGAACAGGTAAGTACGTTTATGATCCTGAATATACAAATGGAGTTAGCTGGGATTACAAAGTATCGTCAGGTAGCTCACCTTGGGTACAACAAGGTGGTGACTATTTTCAGAATTTTGTTTGGACTCAATCTTTTTCATATTACAATGATTTAGATTTAAATATAGATTTAAATGGTATAGGAAATGATGTTTGGGATAATGATGGATTTATAATTAAACAATCTAATGAATCTATAAATAATCTGAACTCTCAAGTTAAACTTAAATATTTTTCAAGAGATACACATACTATTTATCCACCATGTTTAGAATTAAAATGGGATGACTTTACTTTTAGTACTGGTTCTTTACCACCATTAACAACACCTCAAGCTGTTATTTCTATAGATGAAAATCCAGGAGTATTTTACCCAGAAAGTATTAATAAATTTAGAGTAAATTCTAGACCCGAGTACCCAGCTAGATCATTCCAAACTTCTTCATATTATACTCAAAATTATTATTTACCAACAGCCTCATATTATGCTATTAAAGACTTAGATACTAATGAGTATGTGATTGATTTTGATAATCAATTTACAAAATTAAGTTGTGATAGTAGTGGAAGTTATTTTACACTTTACATGAACGGCTTGGAACCTGAAAGATACTATACTATATTAATCAAAACAAATATTAATGGTAATACAATAGTATTTGATAACAATTACAGTTTTAAAGTTATAAATGGCTAATTATTCATTAAATAAAACAGTTTACGACTCTACCCAATATAAAAAAGTAGTAGATACTTCTTTTAGTCAATTGGCTCCTCCACTACCACCTAAAGAAGATACTATAACTGTTGGAGAATTTTTTACATATTATAACACAATATTTTATGATATCCCAACAAATGGAAGTATTAATTCTCATGAATACTTAGTTAAAACTAGTGGAGAGTATATAAACGCCTCAGCCCCAAATGAAGAAGTACAATTGTTATTAGATGAAATAACTTCATTAAGACAGCAATTATTAGAAGTACAACAACAAGTTATAAATTTACAAACATCATCAAGTCTAAACATATAATTAAATGGCTATAAACATTAATCAATTAGAAGGTGTTAACATTACAGGGATTCCTCTTGTGGAGTCCTCAATAACCACAGCTTTTTTTAATCCTTCTACTGATTATATTGAGTATGTAATACAATCTGTTACTAATAATAATATTACTTTAGTAAACTATGATTTTAAAAATTACTCTTTCCCAACTAATGGTACAGTCACTAGTAATAATATTAGTGATATTGAATTTAATCCTGAACAGGATTTAAATAGAAGTGGATTTACTTTAGGTAATTATAATACTTACTATAATTTTTACAAAAATCAACTTCAAACCTCTTACATTAACCAAAATCTTTTTATAAAAGAGATATCAGCTGACAGAACAGAATTAAAATTAAATTTTTTATCTTTTCCTATTACATTAGTAAATGATTTAGAAATTTTTAAACAAACTGTTAGTAATGATAATTCAATATATTTTGAAGAATTTTATTTAAATTTTGGAAATAATAATTTAGTTGTAGCTAATAACTTTAATTATGATCCAACAACATATGATGTTATTATTAACTTACTTGACCCATTACCAAGTAATATAACAACTAACACCCAACTATGGATTGTAACTAAAATAGCAGATTCAATAGGGTTTAATATAGAAATAACCCCAGATAGAGTAGAACCTACTATTGTTTTAAATAACATTAAAGGTCCAAATTTTAATTTATCTTTAAATGATAAAATAAATAACTCTACTGATTATATTGATTCTACACAATTGTTTACTACTACTTTAAGTTCATCTTATAGTCAATTAAGTAGTATTTTAGAAGAAAAAGGAATTGAAATCAATATTGATTACTCTGATTTCTCTAATTTTGTTCACTTTTCTTCAGCAGTACAAAGGATAAATAATTTTGTATATAAAGTAGGATTAATAGAAGATTACACAGTTGATTTAAATACTATTAATTCTATAACTGGGTCAACATCTCAATCTATATCTGTTTCATCTAGTAAAGCGTTACTTGAAAATAAAATAAATAATCTTATTACTAATTTTGATGGGTTTGAATATTACATGTATTATACATCAGGTTCAACTTATTCATATCCAAAACAAAATTCAACACAGCCTTATACATTATATTCCTCAACCAGCCCACAAGTTTTAACATGGTTAGGAGATAGTAATATTAATTCATCTAGCTTTAGTGGAGTACTATCTAGTGCTTCTCTTTATGATAAAGACAATAAAGATTATTTATATTACACTATCCCAAAATATTTAACTGATGATAGTGTAAATAATTCATATATTACTTTTGTTCAGATGGTAGGTCAATATTTTGACAACATTTGGACTTATTATAAAGATGTAACTAATTTATATCAAGCTGATAATAGATTAGATTATGGAATTTCTAAAGATTTAGTATCTCAAGCTTTACAATCATTTGGAGTAAAATTATATCAAAATAATTTCTCTACTGATGATCTATATTCTGCATTTTTAGGTTATTTATCTAATCCTAATATCACAGGCTCACTCCCTGTAACATCATACTCAGGCCAAGAATATATAACTAGTTTAATATCTGCCTCATACTCAGCATCTATTCAACCATTAGATGATATTGAGAAAGAGGTATATAAACGTTTATATCATAATTTACCTTATTTAGCTAAAACTAAAGGTACTATACCTGGTTTAAGAGCATTAATAAATTGTTTTGGTATT
>Ga0315907_10005280_pt1 | contig 14157 bp, 20 predicted proteins | sample LakEriMetagenome_3_FD_203525 | JGI IMG/M metagenome (GOLD analysis project Ga0315907, IMG submission 203525) | Freshwater fungal communities from buoy surface, Lake Erie, Ohio, United States - Buoy 12 MA123 | ecosystem: Environmental > Aquatic > Freshwater > Lake > Lake biofilm | place: USA...
TGCAAAACAACCACAGAGTACTTGGGACGAAAGTCCTCTTTGGACAACTAACAAATTTGCAGGTGACAATTTTTGTAAAGATTTAGAAATAACTCCAACAAACGGAGTAGTACAAGTTTACAAAATGGTAAATGGACAATTAACCGACGTAAATGGTATGATTGTTTTCCCAAATCCTACTGAAGATTTTACCACAATTAAATTTGAAGTTAAAGAATACGGACCTGTTAGATTGTCTGTATATGGAATTAATGGAAGTGAATATAAAGTAATTGTAAATGATAAGATGCCTGAGGGTAACTATCAGTACAGTACTAATCTTGGTTATTTACCTGCAGGTGTATACGTTGCAGTTCTTAAAAGAAGTGACATATTACTAACAAGTAAAATAATTCTTAAATAATAATTGAGGTCACAATATGTGACCTCTTAGCCTTTACAATAAACTAAAAAAACAAAAACAAATATTATGTCAGAGGAAACAACAAACGAAACAAACGACGGTACTTGGTCAGGATTAAAAAAGACTATTATCGCAACATTAACAACCGTAATTGCAGGTGGAGGAGTATGGTTATCCACAATGTTATTCGGAGGTCATTCAGAAGAAAAAGAAGAAACTAAAACAGAACAAGCTGCTCCTGCTCCTGTTATTGTAAATGTACAACAAAACCAAGAAAATAAACAAAAAGTTGAAAATGGTGGTACTAACACAATAATAAAAGAAAGAGTTATTGAAAAACCTGTACAACAACAACCTGCAGAATCAAAACCTGTGAAAAAAGAAGAGGAGTCTTGGTAATGAAAAAGGTACTTTATTTTTTAATCACAATATTACTTTTCTCTTGTAAAGTTAATGGTCAAATTGGTACTGTTAAAACCGAAGAATACAAGGCTGAGTTTGAAAAGAAACAATCAATGACAGTTGTTTCAGATTATACAGATACTATTGTAATACCAATACAAGTATTACAAATCGGGATTAATGAAACTGTTTATGAAATGTATCCCGAACTTAAAGATAAACGAGTTGGTTTAGGGGTTGCAAATATTGTTTTGGAATACCTTGAGATGACCGATAGGTTTATGTTTACTGAAGAAAAAGAAGAAATTAAACAAAGAATGATTGCACAAGACAAGGCGTCTGATAAGGGTATATCAAAAAATAAGATAGACGTTAAAGGTAACGTTATTTTAGCAAAATACTTTGTTTATATAGAAGTGTACGACTTTTCAGTATCGGAAGATGAGGTGATTAAATTAACTGATGGAGCAAAGGCAACTCAAACAACAAGATTAGGATTACAAGTTAGATTTGTTGATGCAGAAACAGGTGAAGTAATTACAGGTAGTGGATTAGGTGAGTCTTCAACGGTTAAAACATCTTCATTATTAGATGGTGTTGATGAAATCAAATTTAATCAATCAACAATAGGTATTTCGACAAAAAAAGCTCTTGAAACGGCATCGTCAAGAGTCGTGTCAAAATTAATAAAAAAGGGTGTCTTTAAATCTTAAAAAAAAATGGGAATTAAAAAAATGTTATCAGGCGGTAATGAGTATGTAAAAGTAGAAGATAAAAACAGGTTCTACTATATGTTACAACAAATGCAAGCGAATAGATGGAGAATCACTGCAATCGTTTTAGGATTATTCTTCTTCATTATTTTAGGTATAAACTCCGCAGTATTTTTTGGAATTACAATCCAAGAATCTTGGAAAGAAATGTTATTAATTTTATTAGGCGCTTTCGTAGGTAACTTAAATAAAGTTGTTGACTACTGGTTTAATTCTGAAGATAGAGATAAAATGTTAATCCAAAAAGTTGATGAGGAAGATGGAACTTCTTTATCTAATACTATGGATGTTAATGGTGGTCTTTAATAATGAATTTTAAAAAAATTTTATTTACATTATTATTTTTATTTTCAACCATAATAGTTTTTGGTCAGGGGTTTTCGTATACTTTTACGGACCCCTGTACCTTTAAAACTAAAGAAATTTTCATTAATAATCCTAGTGGAAATGTTGCCTTAATATATAACGGACAAATACAAAGTTTTACTCAATCACAACTTTTATCAGGTGATTTAGAACAATGGATTAACCAAGTTAATTCCTCAAACCCAGGAGGTCCTTGTAGTGGTGTTGGATTGTATCAAAATACGACAATAAACGCAATTGTTGCTCAAAATAATATTGCGGTTTTAACAAACGTATTATCCGCCTTAAATGATATTTCATCTATGGGAGGTTCTAATATTGGTGGTATTATTGAAGCCAAAGAAAAATCAAATTCTGAAGATAATAAAAAGAAATCTAATCAAGGGCAAAATGTCCTTGGTGGTTCACAGTCGTGAAATAATAATACACAAGGACAACCGACAAATGCGACTAACGGTCAAACTAACCCAAATTCAGGGACATCGACCATTAACAATCAAACACAAAGTAATGGTACCACAAATAACAATGGAGGAAGTACAACTACTTCTGGAGGAAATCAAACGAACTCGCAATCACAAACAAGTAATGGAAATAACCAAAACTCTGGAGGAAGTAATTCAAGTCAAGGAACAACAACACCTACGACAGGAGGAAACACTACAAATACAAGTAACCCAACTCAAGGAGGAGGTCAAACGACTCAGCCACCTGTAACTAACCCACCAAGTCAAGGAAATGGAAATTCAACTCAATCTAGCACAAATGGAGGTCAAGGAAGTGTTCCCAATAACGGTAATAATGAAAGTCAGAAATCAAATGAGGATAAATTAGGTGAGATGAATAAAACATCCGCAACTAATTCAAGTCAGGTTAAATCTAAAGTTGCTAATGCAAAACAAGGTGGGATATTATTAACAGGAGATATTGTAGTAATTAACAGTGCTTCAGGGGATGACCCACAACAATTAAGAATTAATATGAGTTTAACTAAATCAAACACCAATAATACTTTCGTTAAAGGAGCGTTATTGAATTTTACAAGTTCTATTAATAACTCAAATATTACTTTCTTTGCAGGATATAGAAAAAAGAATCTAACATCAATAATTGCCAATTCATCTATGTTAAATTTCGATAAAGATTTTTTCAATACAACTTCAATAATGGAGTCTTACAAATATAAAAAATATACTGCAACATTAGGAGTGAATTATACTACAGGTAATTTAGGTAGGTCAAAATTCCAAAGTTTATCGGCATTAGGAGGATTTATTGGTACTTTTAAAGTAACTCCAAAAATAAATAACACAACTATGTTTGTTATGGTGTATTCTCCTTTCGTTTATTACTATGAGGGTATTTGGTATAAATCAGGATTATTGGCAGTTCCATTTACCGCATTTGATTATAGAATAAGTCAAAAGTTCAAATTAAACTTAAGTTTTAGTGGTGTACAACAAGTTAAAGATGCCACATTAAATTACCAAGTACTACTTGGAGCTAAAGCATTATTATGATGAAAAATTTATTATTTATTCCGTTGATGTTAGTAACATCATTAATTTATGGACAAGATTGTTATACGGTAAAAAACGTTGAAAGTCTTGCAAAAATTGAGAACATTAATCCTAAAAGATTTACATTAGGGGTTAAACAAATAACTGAAGAAATAATTTCAGAAAAATATAAAATATGTGAAGATGGTGATTCTATTTCTGTTGTTATTGAAAGTATTGAGGCGCCTACAACTGGCATATCTATAGGTCCTTTTGAGAAAAAAAGAAAAGTTACAATAGTAACAGTTAAACTAATTATTAGTAATAAAGAATATATTGGTGTTGGAGAAAGTAAGACAGATGTTAAATCAACATTTATTGAATTACAGGACGAAAACATTCCATTTGAAAAATCTGCATTTTCTGCGGCACTGAAAAAGTCATTACAAGATGCGGTGAATAAGTTTTAATATGAAGTTTTTAAATATAATATTATTTTTACTGTTATCTAATATAGTATTAGGTCAGAATTTTACGTATAGTGGTTACATCTATAATGCAGGTGGTTTAGGCGCTCCAAATGTTCCTGTAAAACTTTACAAAAGAACAACCCCTAATTTAGTAGGGTTCACCTCTCAAACAAATTATAACGGACATTCGTATTATCGTTCTACAAGTAGTGCGTTTTGGTTAGACGCTAAAAACGCTTGTGAAAATATGGGTGGTCATTTAGCGACAGTTTCTAACTTTAGTGAAAATAGTTTTTTATTTAATACTTGGCCGTCAGGATGGATTGGGTATTACCAGGATAAGACAGGTGCGTTTTACAGTGAACCTTTAGGTGGGTGGAGATGGACTGAAAATTATGTAACAACAAATCAAACTAATAATTATGATGTTGCAAGTTACACTTCAGGGTCTTCATTAGTTGATTTAAAAAATTCAAAAAATATAACTTTATTTAATTCACCTGTTTATACCAGTGGTGGTGGAAAATATCTAACATTTAATGGGTCGACAACTTATGGACTAACACCTAGTCTTACAAATCATTTCACAAATTCAAATTTAATAACAATAGTGTTATGGGTATATCCTACAGGAAATGGTGTTATACTAAGTGAACTAGGAACACCATCACCATCTTCAGGATGGCACGAATCTGTGGTTGAGATTACTGGTGGTAATACTCTGAGATGTGGTTTTTGGAACGGTACAGGTATTACACAACTTTCAACAAGTATTACATTAAACCAATGGACTATGGTGGCACTTACATACAATGGTACCACTATGACAGGATATAGAAACGGAGTTTCATTCGGTTCAGTTAATTTTAATAGACAAGTTCCTCATATTAATGGAGGTGGAGATGAGGTCTTTGCAGTTGGTTTATCAGACGCCACAAATATGGGAAGTGGTGCTTACGGTTCTTTTAGATTAGGGGCCTTTCAAATTTATAACTCACCATTAACATCTGACGAAATAAATAGATGTTGGATGTCTCTTTCATATCGATTTGGTCTAAACCCTTATACCGCTTGGAATGGTGGAGAACCTAACAATTCTAATGGTGAAGATTATGCTCAATTTGTTGGGGGAGGATTGTGGAACGACTTACCTAATGGTGTTTCATTACCATATGTGATAGAATTTGATTATGTCGTTGGTTTTACTCCTTGGGTGTTACATCAAACTGTTTTTACAAATTCAAATGGGTATTTTAGTTTTAGCCAGCCGACAAATCCTGCAACTGAATGGTATATTCAAATAGATGTTCCTAATGGTCCCGTTACTTCACTCACTAATAATGACTTGTATAATGCTAACTTTAAAGTCTTAAATAGAAACTTCACATCAATTGATTATTTTAGGTATGATGTTAACAATGACGGTAAAATAACAATATCTGATGTGTATTACATTCATATGAAAAAGGCGGGATTATTCCCAACTTGGACTTCACCATTACCAAAAACAAGGTTGTTCACTCAGACAGAATATAATTCAATAATTAATTCTACCACCGATTTAAGACCAACATATGTTGGTAGTAGTAGTATTATTTTAAACTCACCCACTAACGGTGGTAGTTCCAGTTATTATATAATTAATACTGGCTATTCTAATTCAACTATTTTAACTTACTAATAGATTTTTTTGGTTTTTTGAGCGATTTTTCGTATCTTTGTGATATGATTATGGATAAAAAACAAGCCAAAATTATTGCGAATGAAACCTTTAATTGGTGTATCAAAAAATTTGGTAACCCTTTAAAGACATTAAAACCTTCTTTAAAGGTATCTTTTATTAAATCTAACAAATATAACTATGGGTTATATAACTCAAGAGTGATAACAGTTTTTCCATTAGTATGTGAAACTGAAAGACTAATCATAAGAACTGTAATTCACGAATATAGACATTTTCTACAAATGCCTAAAATCAGTAATATGTCACAGTATTCTAAGTTATGTGAAGAATATGACTATGAGAATCATCCGTTAGAAATTGACGCGAGGGAATTTGAACAATCACATTACAAATCTTGCAGAGCTTATTTGAAAAGAAAAGGGATTGTCTAATATATCCAATACTTTGTGGTATTTATTGTTAAATAAACGACAATAAAATACTATAAAAAATGTTATTAAAAAACGGCTCGAAAGGCGATGATGTAAAAAAACTACAACAAAAATTAGGTTTAAATGCTGACGGAGTATTTGGACCTGGGACAGAAGCTAAAGTTAAAGAATGGCAAGCAGCTAATGGATTAACTGCTGACGGTATTGTTGGTGACGGTACTTGGTCTAAAATGTTTGGTTCACAAACTCAAGAAACAAACGTAATTAAAGAAGACGTAGTAATACCTACAGGTGGTTCATTAAATTTAGAAAAACTTAAAGGACATATACCTGATTCAGTTATTAGTCAAATTCCTGACACTGCAAAAAAATTCAACATAACAACACCATTAAGATTAGCACACTTCTTAGCACAATGTGGTCACGAATCTGGAGGATTTAAAGCGGTTCAAGAAAACCTTAATTATTCTGCGGATGGTTTGAAAAAAATCTTCCCTAAATATTTTCCTGGTAATCTTGCAGAATCATACGCAAGAAACCCTGAAAAAATTGCTTCTAAAGTTTATGGAGGAAGAATGGGTAACGGTGATGAAACAACAAAAGAAGGTTTCAAATTCAGAGGTAGAGGTTATATCCAATTAACTGGGAAATCAAACTATACAAACTTCGCTAAATTTATTGGTGAAGATACCGTAGCAAATCCTGACTTGGTTGCAACAAAATACCCATTAGCATCTGCGGCTTTCTTTTTTGACTCAAATAAACTTTGGTCAATTTGTGATAAAGGTGCTGACGACGCTACAGTAACTGCGGTAACTAAAAGAGTTAACGGAGGTACTATCGGTTTAGTTGATAGAATTAAACATTTTAAAGAGTATTATAATTTACTAAAGTAATTAAACAGTATGGACGAAACACAAATAGAATATAAAAGTGAGTTTTTACCTAACATAACCATAGTTGTTGTGTTTAAAGAAGACCCTTTATACCCACAAGTTAATGAGTACTTTGATGAGTATGGGTATGGATTTATGGTACCTGGTAAAGATTTGGTAATAATCGATGGTGAAATTTTAGAGGAAGTTGATGACACAAGTATTATCAAATTTATTGAAGCTCACGAAATTTCACATATATTATTAAATCATTCAGGACCTAGAAATGAAAAAGAAGAACTTGAGGCGGATTTAGGAGCTTATTTGTTGTTGAGTCATAATGGTTATAATAATGCGATTGATTTGTTATTAGAACACTTTGAGGATAGACACGGAATTAAGTTTTCTGAAGATTTATTACCTGAAATTTCAAAAAAATTAGGTTTTGATTAATGTAAGACTTGATTTTTTTAAATTTATTTAGTATTTATTTATACGTCCGCCCTCCTTGGGCGTTTATATATATCCTGTACTAAAAGACCTGAGAAATTTTTCTCGGGTCTTTTTATTTTAAAATAAATTGATTATCTTTGTAAAAAATTAAAATTATGAAAGTAGGGTTTGCTGATAGTTTTTGGGATAGTCTTCAAAGAATGGCAAGACACCAAACTTGGTGGTATAAAACATATGAGTTATTTCGATATGACTTACCAAGGTTTTTTAAGAATGTTTGGACATTTAGAAAAGCGTTATGGAGTCATTATTGGTTTGACCATCACGGAACTTTAAAATTCCTTGAGATTGGGTTAACTAATATTTCAGACACTGTTGAAAAGTACGGTAATGAAGTTGACGGTCCTCGTTTAAAGAAAGTTGCGGCAATGCGTAGAGCGATTGAGTTAATCAAAAACTACAATGAGGATAACTACATTCAAATGGCCGAAAAAGAATTAGGTGAATTAGTACATCACGATTGGGAATTCGAACCTGTTGAGGATAAACCAGGATACAGTCGTTTAGTCGATAAAGATACTGACGAAGAAAAAATTCACAATCGTAAAGTATTTGAAAGAGCACACGAGATTGAGGAACAAGAATGGAATGAACTTTTTAAAATCTTAAAAGGTCAGGATTATAAAGAATATCGTGAATTATACGACGCTCAAACAGAAGAAGATAAAAAAGAACGAGAGCTTTGGAACGAATGGTTTGACGGTTCAGGAATAAAAGGTTGGTGGGATTAGTATGATACTACAATTAAACCCAATGATTCCAATATTAAGAATTTCCGATGGAATGGAGGGGTACGCATTTTTAGTGATAGATTATTCCCAAGAACACAATTTACTTTTTACTTGTGCAATGGATAATGGGGAAATATGGACCTTAAATAATAAAGAGATAAGGTTCTGTAAAAATATATCAATGGATAGGAAAAAAATTAAAAAAAAATGATTAACTTTGTATTATGAAAATTACATTTATATCAGATACACACACAAAACACAAACACATAACTAAGGATTTACCTGGTGGTGATTTGTTAATCCACGCAGGAGATATGTCTTCTATGGGTTATGAGCACGAAATCAGAGAGTTCTGTAAATGGTTTGACAGTATTGATAACTACGACCACAAAATCTTTATTGCGGGTAATCACGATTGGGGGTTCCAAAACAACGCTGAGAAAGCAATGCAAATTGTTAACTCTTACAAAACCGTTGATTACTTACAAGATGATTGGTTAAAGGTTGGTAATGATGAACAAATGGTTAAAGTCTATGGTAGTCCTTGGCAACCTGAGTTTTATAATTGGGCTTTCAACCTACCAAAAAATGGTTCTGAGTTGTTAGAGAAATGGAATGGAATCCCTGAGGATACTGACATCTTAATCACTCACGGTCCTGCTTGGGGATTCTTGGATGATGTTGAGGGTCGCAGAGGAGACCATTTAGGTTGTGAATTGTTGGCGGAAAGAATTAAGACTATTAAACCAAAAATTCACGTTTGTGGACATATTCACACTGGTTATGGTCACTACTTTGATGGACACACCCATTATTTCAATGCCGCAGTATTGAACGAAAGATATCTTTACGCTCATACTCCTTGGAACATTGATTGGGACCCAATCACAAACAAAGTTACTTTTTTGGGTAACGATTAAGAGAACCACCTTCGGGTGGTTTTTTTATTTCCAAAGTATTTATTTGTATGAGAAGATTTGAAAACGAATTACCTTTATCGGTATTAAAAATGATTATCAAAGAAATTGATAAAGAATCAGCAGAAAAAAATATTGATTGGACTTACGATGATGTTTATGATGATAATATTTTAGAGTTAATTGATTCCTCTCTTAAGAAATTTGGTATAACTGACATTGATTGGGAGGACTATGGATTTTTTTGGAAATTATACCAAGATAACCATAACTTTAATGGGGAAGGGGATATTACAATCCCAAGAATAATGTCTTTTCCTGTTGTGGTTAAAGTTAATGTTTCAAAATATTGCGTGGAAGAATACCTACATAACATTGAAACATATTCAAAAGATTATGTTAACAGTTTTGTATATAATGACCCTGATGGTTTTGATTATTATGACGGTAAATTTTTGGACGAAGACGTATATGATTCTGAATCAGGTGAATGGGAAATTAGAAACATAGGTAACGGCACATTAGTTGAGGTTAAAAAGCCTAAAAAAGTTTTAACAGAATCTCAAAATAGAGAATTACAAGACTTACTAATAATGAAAAAAACTATAGAACAAAGAATTAAGACCCTTTCTTCTTGATAGTCTTTTTCTCAGCAGCAACGTGGTCCTTTAATGTTTTTTTAGTTTGAGGTTTTGGGGGTTGATACCCCTTTTTATATTTAATCTCAACCTCAACAGGGCCATTCTTAGTTTTATTTAAATCGTATTTCCAAATGCTAATGGTTTCCTCGTCCTCATAAATTCTTTCAAATTTAACGGGTCTATCCTCTTTCTTATTATTATTAATCTTACTCATACTACAAAGTTATAAATATTTTTGTAAAATAAAAAATAAAATTGTATTTTTGTACTATGAAAAAAATAATCACACTTATATTAATGTTTTTGAGTACAACGGTGTACTCCCAATATGCGTCAATAACTGCGTTTCCTGAAGACAATAGTATTCTAATTGGTTCTGAGAATGTGGATGGTAAAGGATGGGGATTCCACTTTGGTGTTTACTACCAAATTGGTGCGACTCAGTATCCTTATGTGTATCGAACTCCATATGAATATTTAAACAGAATCGGTATCAATTATGGTTTCTTAAAAAATGGTATTGTTGTCGGAGCAGGTATTAAGGCGGATATGATTAATTTCTTTGAACCACAATATTACCCCGATTTTTTTGTCAAGTTACAACCAATTAAATTAATTACTCAAAAAAGAGATATGTGGGATGTGTCATTAACTTTAAATTACTCGGATAAACCATATGTTGGTTTTGGAGTTGCAATTCCGATTAATAACAGATATTAGAAGTATTTATTACTATGAATAGTGATAAAGAAACTTATAAATTAGTTAACAAAATACTCCAAGAGAAAGTTTATACTTATGATGGACCATTAACTAGTTATAGCGGTATTAAATTAAAATTTAATTATAAGTTTAAAATTGTTGGTAATATCTCATTAAAACATATGGGTGAACCAATGAATCATTTGGCAATCGAATTAATTGTTGTCGATATTGAATATAAAGAGTTTATTGACTTGTTTAAATCATTCGATACCGATGATTTGTATAAGAACAGATATAACTTTGAGGATAGGTTTTATTATCTAAGTGGTAAAGTAAAAAACCAAATCTGGGATGAACTAAAGTATTTTAGTATTACAGATACTCCTGAAATTGTTAGAGTTAAAATTGATATTCCTGAATTAAATAATAATGAAATGAAACAAATTACAGAATCTAAAAGTGAAAAAAGAGACGTTGTTAGAAAATTAGTTAGAGACATTATTAGTGTGTTTAAAAAAGAAGGTGAAGGGGAATACGATTTACCAACAGACATTAATGGTGAAGATTACTATTATTTTGATAATTTAAATACCGAATTTAATCTTGAATTACGAATTGTTAAAACCGACACTGTTGATGGATTTGAATTAGATGGGGGTTATTATGAGGAGGATGATGTTATGGAAATTGAAATATTATTTAATCCTGATTTTTTCCCACAACAATTGTATGACTTGGTTGGAGAATTAAATGAAACTGTAAGACACGAATTACAACATTTAATACAGTACGAAAAAGGTGAGACTCACGAACCTGATGAAAGTAGTTCAGAGGTTTATTACACCCAACAACACGAATTAGATGCTCAAGTTGCGGGATTAAAAAGAATTTCAAAACTTAGAAAACAACCATTTGAAAAAGTAACAAGAGACTGGTTTACTAAAAACATCAATAAACACGGTATGGATGAAAAAACCGCAGAAAGAGTAATCCAAAGAATATTACAATTTCATAAGAATGGTAAATAGTGAGTATAAAATGCTTGAACGATTATTATCTCATAAAAAATATGAGGATAACGGTCTTGTATATAATTTTGTTAATATAAGACACGAAAAAAATTCAATTCGTGCAGATATTCAAGTTGAGGTTCCTAAAGATAGAGGGTGGAATCAGTATATGTTGGAGTTCTTTGCTTACAACATAATAAATGAAAAAATTAAATTCATTGATTCTACGGGTAATATGGATGTTAAGTTAGATAGAATTTATGTTAACGGAACCCCAATTAATAAAAATGATTACTATCTACCTGCCAAATTAGAAAATAAGTTAGAAAACGTTTTTAAACAAATACCTGACTTTGGTATTTCATATGAAGATTTTGGAGTTCTATTTAAAGTTAAGTATGACGGGGTATATGATTTATATAATGATGATTACCAAATAGTGGTTAACTGTGGTATTAACATTGAAAAAATTATACTTAAAAAATACGATTCAAATAAAAGGATTGTGATTACTTCAATACCACAGAGTTTGGTTGATTCTCTATACACTTTATTGATGGAAAGGACTGATATTGAATTAGAAGAACTTAGATATAATATTGAAGGTCTTGTATATCGTGAAATTTTTGTGGATGGGTTCAGTTTAGATAAAACTGAAGAAAATTATTTGGTTGTTTATTTAATACCTCAAACAATATGTGGTAAAAAAGTAGAATCATATTCTAGTGGTGAAATGGACGATAATGAAATCGAACAATACTTTAGAAAGTTAGTCTCTAAATCTATTAACTAATTTTGTAATTAGTTCTCTAATAACAACACCTGAAACACTTGTCAATCCAAAGGACATAAGTCTTAAGACAAGTTCTTTAATATCACCTTTATCTCCCCCTGTTTGACCCATTTCCCATAACATAGGTAGTATTGGTATAATAAAGGCGTAACTCATAATGTTGGTTACATTAAACAAGGTCATATTTAGACTTTGGATGAAATTAAGAAATGCGGATTTTAATTTACTTCCTTTTTCTAAGGCAACTTTAAAAGCGTCAGTTAATCCGTTTTCTTTAATATACTTTAATAATTCATTAATATTTTTGTTACTTTCTTTAAATAAAATTGCACTAACTGCACAAACTATACTGGCGGTTTCAAATTCATTTAAGTTAAAATCACCATTCTGAATAAACTCATTAAGAGGTCTCATTACACCCCCAACACCTGCACCCCAAATAGCCAACATCTGAAGGTTTATCCCAACGTTCTCTTGAGTTATTTTAATGACATTTAACGCAAAATCTTTTAAACCAGAAAGATACTCACTGATTTCTTTGTTTGAGTTCTCTAAAAGTATTTTACGGTATTGTCTTTCAGTTATTATTAATTTCATACAACAATAAATACTTACAATATATTTATTGTTATGATAAACAGTGAATTAAACATTGGGGATAAAGTAATTCTTTTACATATGGAAGGGGAGATGATGTCTCCTGGTAGTAAAGGGGTTGTTACCAAGGTCTCAAGAGACCCTTTTGAGTCAGGTAATCACAAAATATATTCAGTTAGGTGGGAGGACGGAAGTCAATTATCTATACTGTCTGTAAGTGATGCTTGGAGAAAAATTGAAGACGAACAAATCACTGAGAGTTTTGAACAAGCAAAATGGTTTATAGATAATAAATCTATTGTCCAATTTTTTAATACACGATTTTTAAGTCAATACCTTGAAAAGGTTAGACAGTCAGGAATAACAAATATGTTTGGAGCTTCCCCATATCTTTATTTAGGGAAAGAAAGAATCGAACACGAATTCAAATATAAAAACATACCAAACGAAGAGGCATTTGAAGAAGTCTTAGAAGATGCAGATAGAGCCCAAAGTGAAATGGTTCAGGGGGTTTTAAAGATGTTGGAAAAAGAAAATGTAGAACCCAGTCTCGAGAAGATTAATAGAACTATTCAGAGGTACGCCACACTGATTCTTAACTATTGGACTAAGATTCATTAAGAAAAAGATTTGGGGGTACTTTGAAAGGATAGTTAATAAGTTACCAAGATATTAAACAAAAAGCTCTAATTTCCCCCCCTTGTAATCTTTATAATTAAGAATAGAGAAAATATTTGACCTTGTAAAGATATTTATAATAAAAAAAATTAATTATGAACGCATATTTTTTTACAGTTAGTGAAGAAGAAAGAAGTAATATTCTTGACAAACACAAAACACTATACGATGGATACTCAGTAAGAAATGAAGTACCTAATGAACAACCACTATATGTTCAAGATTTCGCCAACGACAAAGTAGGAGTAACAGTTAAATCTAATGGAGAAGTAACTGGTTACGACAATAAAATTTACATTAAAGAATCTAAATCAGTTTGTTCTGAATGTGGTCTATATGAAGAAGTATGTGAATGTGGAAGTTCTTATATGGGTGAAAACGATGATGTTGAGTTAGAAGATTTTAGTGAAGGTGACGCATTCTCAGATGAAGAAACAAATGAGGGTATTTACGATTTAGGTAACTTAGACAAAAACGATAAATTTGATTATACCGAAGAAGAATGTTATGAGTGTATGTCTGAAGATGTTAATGATTTAGCAATGGCCGAGGAAGACCCTAATTTGGCATTGGCAATGGCAAATATGGAAGAAGAACTTGATTTTGATTCTGAATACCTTGATGATGAAGAGATTGATGTTGACACACACCAAAAATTAAAAGAGT
>Ga0315907_10005288_pt1 | contig 14145 bp, 11 predicted proteins | sample LakEriMetagenome_3_FD_203525 | JGI IMG/M metagenome (GOLD analysis project Ga0315907, IMG submission 203525) | Freshwater fungal communities from buoy surface, Lake Erie, Ohio, United States - Buoy 12 MA123 | ecosystem: Environmental > Aquatic > Freshwater > Lake > Lake biofilm | place: USA...
GTTGTAGCAACTTGAGCTGCCTCCAGGGGTGTTGTTGCTATTTTTGTAAAAGTATCAGCAACTACAAGAGTATTATTATATTTTGGAATATAAGTAAATTCATACTTTGTTCTAATGTAAAGAGAAGCCTCAGCACTTGTAGAACCAGCAAACGGACCCGTGCCACCAAAAACAGCTCTAAATTTTGTTTTAGGGAATGGATTAGAATGCGTTATAGGCAACCTATTTTGAGGCTCTTTTAGACTTTCTGGAATATTTGGATTGTCTACAATATAGTTATAAACTGCCTGGCCATCTTGGTTTGTTAAAACCGTGGAAGAAGGCAAATCATTCCAATCTCCTAGTGCGTCCTGTCTCTGAAAACTTACTGGCACACTCGGGATTACTACTTGTTTTTTAAGAGTTTCTACTTGATCTTTTGCTTTGTTTTCTGCAGCAAGAAGTGCCTGATATTGAGTAGTTGATTCTACAGTTATGGCATCTCTCTCAGCTGTTTTTGCTACTAAAACTTTTTCAGCTGCTTGTTGCGCCGCTAGAGCTTGTTTGTATTTTTTGTCTTTCTTTTTGTATCCCTTTTTTACAAGCGTTTTTAGTGCAGCTTTTTTAACGTTTAAATCTTGTTGCGCATAAAGCACTTCTGTATTTGCGTTTTTGTATTCAGTAGACTGTGTAACAGAAAATGCTTCTTTTTTAGCAGTTGAAAGAGCTAATTGTGCCTCTGCCTCTGCTAATTCTTCTACTTTTTGACTTTTCTTAAGTTCTACAGCAAGGGTGATAGGGGTAAAAGGATCAATTCCGTCATAATCATAAGTAGTAGCGTCATCATTGCTAATGTCTATATCAAAAATAGTAAGGTTCAGTAGTGAAGTTGGCTCATCTCCAGAAACAGTAGATAAGTTTTCCTTACTAACTTCCCACTCAGCAACTAAATCCAACTTGACGGTTTCAGGGAAAGTAGGGTTGTCTGGGACAGAAACCTCAAAAGCAGCAATTTTTCTTACAAGCAAATTCTCCCTATTTTCATAAGGTGGTTTTAGTCTTTCAGCTATGAAAGAATCTCCCGGAATAAGTACGCACCAATCTCCAGGCTTGTATGTTCCAATCTGAGGGTCAAAAGATCCGTTTACTGTTACTGAATACTCCCCTATTGGTGGAGAATTTTTGTACCCAATTTCAAAAGCATGTTTAAAAATTTCTTGGTCATCTGAGGCATTTATTTCTCTGTCAGTGACAAGAACATCTAAAAGTGGCCAGTCTTTTTCTAAATAAGATAAATTTGTGTAAGAAGCATATTTTTTTGATGCTGCTGTTCCTAAATCCCCACCCTTATCAATAACCCATGTTCTAGTTCCAGCAGTGCTTGAATTTTCAGTTATAGAGATTCCCACGATACTTCCAGGATGCTCAAAAATATAATTACTAGCAGCTACTTTAGAGGGACCAAAAAGCTCACCTAACGGTACGGCTACTTCGGTAGCACTAGTTGGGTCGTTGTTGTCTTTTCTAACCAACCATGCTTTAAAGACATTTGAAAAAGTTCTAGTGAAAGGATCAAAAGATGATTCTATGTAAAAATCAAACCTTTTGCTTGTAACCGCTTTTGTAGGATCTGTTTGAAAATAGCAAGGAACCCCTTTAACTGCAAAATTTTCTAGAATTTCTCCTACATAAACACCACTTTCACCCCTAAAATTAAATGGATTATTGTCCCCATCCCCAGCACTTGTGATTAACCAAGGTTTTAAATCGTCATCTACTTCAATAGTTAGATTCATTGAAGCCGCACCTTGGACGGTGTTTTGTTCTGTCAAAATTGTAGAATAAGCACCGACACCAGCATCGACAGGTTCAAACACTCCTCCAGTGTCGCCATTGTCATCATTAACAGTAAAAGAAAAAACATTTGATAAAGAAGTTTCAGTTTCTAAATCAACTACAATGTTTGTTTCTCCGTTGTAATAATCTTGACCACCTTTTACAACACTTGAACTAAAACCACCAATATATACAGTTTGATTGTTTTGATATCCGTGATACTCCTTTGTCGTAACTGTGACATCAAAGCCCGTTTGCGCATAAGAAATAATTTGGTTGTGTAAATCAGAGGCAGAGTAAGCTATATTTTCATCAAGATTTTTTTGATCATTAGTGACATTTTCTATAATGTTTTCTAATAATCCTTGAATAGACGTGTCATCAGGAACTGTATAACTTTTCCAAAAAGTTCTATGGTGAAAATAGCTAGTAAGTTCTAAAGCATCTACTTTTAAAACCTTGCTAGTTAGGTCATACTCTCTACCCCAAATAATTCCGCCCCAAAGACAATCACCATTGCGAACAATATAAAGACCGTATCTTCCCGGCATAGTTGTTTCATATAGGTCATAGTTGTCTTGGATAGGGTCTGCAGAAATTGACCCAGAAAAAGAACCAGCGCCACTAACTTTTCTTGACCACGACACAGAACCAAAAGGAACTTCCATGACAAAAGCGCCAGTTTTAAGGTCCGCTAAATAATAGCGGTAAACCGGTGCAATTGATTTCACTTTATGTCCTTTAGTTTTGTATGCGTATTAGTTATTTTTTACGTAGTACTGAAAGTAGATAATTACATCAAGAGAGTGCCCTGAGTACGTAGTGTTTTGATCAAATGCTCCTGGAGATGCTTCTGAGTTGTCCCAGTAGGTAGTACGTCCAGTGCCAGTATTCTGTCTCCACTGAGTCTGGTAAGTAGTACTATTACCTCTTCTCCAGAAACCAATTTTGTATCCATCACCTGGCGTGTAAGTTACTGCTGGAAAATTAGTCCCAGTAAAAGCTGTTCTGGTAGTAGATCCATCAGCTCGGCTTGGAAGATTTACAGTGGCTCCTGCGGTTAAAAGAGCTCCGCCACCTCCCTGATTCCACAAACATGCTCTAACTTGACCTTCGCTACCATTGATACCGCTTACTGCAATATCAACTCTGTAAATTGAGTATTGATTGGCACCTGATACGGCAGCAGGGGAAGTAAAGTTCATACCAACTTGCTGAGCAGAAGCGATAGATCCTCTAAAGTACCAGTTGCTAGTACCAGCCGCTGCATCGATAGTGTCAGTAACAGGTCCTCTAGTGGTGAATGCTACGCCTGTAGATGTATCACCTGCATAGTTTGTTGTAGCAGAGTAAACAGCTCTAGATTGGTCATAGGCATTGTTAGTAGTCCAACTTATGGAAGCATTACCATTTGCATCTGTAGTAGCTGTTCCAGCATTTACCCACGCCAAAGTAGAGCCATTACGCACTTGGAACGTAATAGATTGACCACTAAAGTTTGCTCCACCTGTTTTCAGATTAGTACTCAGTGTTACTGCAGCACCCTCATTTACATCAAATGATGGCGTGTTTGTGATGGCAGTAGCGGCTTGATTTACGGTGTAACTAGTTGAACCAGAAGTAGATGCTAGATATAAACCACCAAAACCACTATATTCAGAAGTTATTGTATACGTACCAACATTTTGAACAGGCATTAATGCAGAATAAGCGCCAGTTGAAGTGCTTACTGTAGCAGTGGCAAGGGTTGTTGTTCCAGATTTAATTGCAACTGTACCACCTGTTGGGGTAGGAGAAACTACTCCAGAGATGGTTACACGGGTGCCGTTATAGGTGTAGCTAGCTGCGGACCTAGCAATAGATGTTGTTGTGGCGATAGTAGTAAATACATCTACAAAGAAACCATCACTTGTTACACTGGAATAGTTAAGTTCTCCGTCATACACCGCTCTGATTGCTTGAGCATCATCATATGCTGTCCAAACAAAAGTTGCTACACCAGAAGCATCTGTAGTTCCAGTTCCAACACTGCTCCAAAGACCAGAGTTAGTATCTTCTGCTTGGAAAATAAGAGTTCTACCAGACAAACCTACACCTGCAGTAGTTAAAGTTCCAGATAGGGTTATAGAATTTCCAGCTTGTACAGAAGAGCTAGATGCAGTTGCAGTAAGAGCAGTACTTGCTTTTGTAACACTGTAAGAAGTTGTTCCAGAGGTAGAAGAAGCGTAGTTTCCATTGCCACCAAAAGAAGCAGTAATATTTGTGTATGATCCAACATCTCTAACAGGAACAAGTAAAGAGTAAGCACCAGTCACTGTGTCAACACCAGTAGTGCCAATAGTACCTGTTGAAGGGCTACTTATAGTTATTACGCCGCCGCTAGGAGCAGGACTTACTACACCAGAAAGAGTGACACGGGTTGCGTTGTATACATAAGTAGAAGCAGAACGTGTAATAGTTGTAGTTGTTGGGATAGTTCCAACATTTACAGTTACACCTGTGAATACTTCTTGGTAAACACCAAAACCAGAGTATATAACAGAGAAGTCGTACGTTCCCACACCTTGATCAGGGATGGTAATGCTGTAAGCACCTGTAGTGGTGTTTACGTTAGTTGAAGTACCAATTGGGTTACCGCCAAGATCTCTAACAAGAACCGTACCGCCAGTAGGAACTGGAAGAACGGAACCAGAGATAGTTACATCCTGGGTAAAAGAAGATGGGTTAGGAGATACTGTTGCAGTTATTGTTGGGGTGATTGAGTTAGTAAATGCAACTTTCCAAGCGCCACCAACTTTAACTTGAATACTTTCAACAGTTTTCCAAGCACCGCCAACTTTTACTTTAGCTCCAGTGCCTTGTTTCCAAGCACCGCCAACTTTAATGTTAAAAGGCATCTAAATTCCTAAGGCGTGTAGGTAAGCCAAACGTCTCCGTCTGACCCACCAGCTCCTGTAGGAGATGTTGAAAGATAGATATTACGAACAACACCAGAAGCAACATCTGCACTAGAAACTACACCATCCGTGCTTTCTATATAAACACCTGAGTGACCATGGTTTCCAGCTGCTGATTGGTATGGACCTGTACCAAGAGTGTGGTGTAGCGCAGTGACTGAAGCATCTACTAACTGGGTATCGTGGTTATTACTTGCAGTGTTGTATACATCTCTCCAAGCAGAGTCCGTGTTGTCATAAACTTGAAGGCGCGAAGTGTAGGTATCGTAGCGCAATCTTCCAGCCGAGCCAGTTGGATAGAACTCAGGTTGAACCGAATTGCTGTTGTAGTAAGCAACACCGCCAAGAAGGTTTGTGTATTTACGAGTATCTGTAACATTTGCTAGAGGAATAGCCGCTGCGGAAGATCCAGGAACTGATACGCGGGCTATTTCTAGTTTTGTTTTAGTTGCTAGGGTTGTTCCCCCTGCTCTTTCTACTTTAATAGCAAAAGGCACACGGGCGCGGGCTAAAGAACTCTGTGTAACTGATGTTGAGTTAACATTGTTTAAAACCCTAGGAATAGCGTAAGTAAAAGTCTCAGTTGTAGGCGCATTTATAACGGTAAAAGTTCCGTCAAAAACACCATCAACACCGGAGATAGTAACTACTTTTCCAGCTGATAATCCATGAACACCGTCAGTTTCTATGGTTGCAATATTAGCCGTAAGTGTTTTATTTACAATATCTTTAGAGAAATAAGCAGTTCCGTCATAACCCTGAACTGTTGCAGTTACAGCAGTAGAGTTAATGTTTCCATTTGTTTTAGCATAAGAAAAAGTGTATGGAGATGATGTCGTCACAGCGCTGATTGTGTAAGTACCATCAAAAATAGAATCTACCCCAGTAACAACAGCAGTTTGGCCAACTTTAAACCCGTGATCTGTGGAAGTAGTTAAAGTTGCAGTATTTGATGATAGTTCTTTGTTTGTTACAACATAACCTGTTTCATCAACAACAGCATAAATAGTGTCTACAACTGCAGAACCAGTAGCGTTTTCAGCAAGTGTGACAGTCTCTGCTGAGGATAAACCAGCAAGATACACGCCAGGATCACCAGCAGAAGGTGATACAGCATCTGCAATAACACACATTCCGGGTTGAATGGATATGTCCCTGTTTGAGTTGTTAGAGGCTGCTTTTAATGAGTTAATGCTGAAGTAAGACGGTATAACACCGCTTACTGGCAAGCCATCTTCTTGATCTGTGTCAAAAAGTGCAGCAGCAAACCGACGATCAGTGTCGGCAGAATACTTACCTGCAGCATAATATAAAGGTTGAAAAACGGCCATGTCTCTATTCTATCCTATCCATCCAGATCGCCAATAAATTTCTAGTGTAGCGGTAGTTTCCTCAAACTCAGCGCCACTATCGGCAAATTCTATTTTATTTGTTCCAGGTTGTAGATAGATCCAATCTATAAAAGGATCTAACAAACCTCGGTTACTGGCTTCGCCCTGTGTAGCAACACCATCTACATACAAACCAGCGCGAACTTCTCTAGTTTTAGTGTCAATATCTAGGAACTGATCTGCGGCTAATACACGGGGTAGTGTTCCACTTTGCCCAACGTTAAAAGTATTTTTTGTATTGCCAGAAGTGTAATAGTTGGTTACTTGAGTAGTAGAAGGGCTATTTATATTAATTGTTTGACCAGTGGTTGAGTTTATTATTGTAGCAGGTCCATATAGAGGACCAACAACTCTAAAGTAACAATAAACAAGGTTATTTCCGCGGTTAAGAATATTAACTTTGGAAGGGTAAGAAATTACTGTATTTGTGTTACCAGCATATGCTCTTACTGCTTCATAACTGTCATAGCCTCTACCTTCATCAAAGTCATAAAGTCTAAAATCAGTCTCAGCTTGACCAGTCTTTTCAATGCCAGCAATTTCAATGTTATAGCGACCATTATAGATGCTAGTTTGCGAAAACTCTGACTCAATCCATTCATACTTAATAGGGTCTACAGCACGGAGACCAATAGAAAAATCAATTCGTCCTCTAGAATTTACCGTTGAAATATCAGGTCTACCGCTTAATCTAACAAACGAGGCTCTTTTATAGACATCTTCATCAACAATAAGAAACGCGCCATTTTTTACAAGATTAAATGCTAAAGTCAAACGATCCCGTGCCTCGGCACTAATTAAGTCAATCTGGGAGCGAGTGTTTTTTGTTACAAGAATTGAACCTTTGATTGTCAAGTCTCTGGCTAAGAATCTACCAGAAACTTCAAAGGAACCGTCACCAAAGCCTCGCTCTACGTCGGGGATAGATGCTTCTGCTAGGTTCCACCAGCCGTCAATGTCAGAAATAACCCATACAGTGCCATCAGTGTCAATGGTGTTAAATTCTAGATACGAGTCATCTTGTAGAAGAAGTCTAATATCTCCTCTAAGTTGCGGACCAAAGTTTAATCTATCTTGCTCTGGATAGATTGGCGTTAAGCCTCTATGCAACTTAGTTATGTTTTCGGTATATGACATTACGCACCGATCCTGAGATTCCAAGCAACCTTGCGAGAAATCATATTTGCTAATTCAATTTCATTCATTCCTTGGCTTGGATAAATGTTGAATACTATGCCCTCTCCAACTTCCCTGCCACCACGAGACCTAATCATTTGGTCAATCATGGCTCTATCGCGTCGTGACATACCGGATGGATCAAGTGGTTCTACGCGCTCTGGGCGACCGGCTTCACCAATAATCGAAAGCATACCGCCAGGAGTAGACGGAACAATACCGCCCTTAGCAAGTAAAGGAACGTTTGGCGTACTAATAGTAAAGCCTTTACCATCAATTCCAAGAAGTTTACTTGCTGCATTTGTAGGTATTTTAAGTTCTAACTCAAAATCATTCCACATTCGGATCATTCTATTAATGGCTTTTTTAAATCCATCAGGTAGTAAACCGAATATATCTGCAATTCTCAAAGCGTTTGTTAGAGGTGTTATGAAAAAAGCCTTGAAGAAGTCTATAAAACCACTAAGAATTAGCTTTACTCCTTCTATTGGATCTTTAAAGCCTTTAACTATTCCGCCAACAATTTTTATCATGCCAGAAATAACCCCAGCTAAAATATTAATTGCTCCTACCAACATGACTTGGAAGAACGGAACTAAGTAAGTTCCTATGTAGTCACCTATTGTTTTAAATACGTCGCCAATGCCTTTAAAGCTAGGCATAACTTGTGAAATAGCATCATTAATAGTTGCCATAGCATCTTTTAAGGCTCCACCAACAGCGCTGACTAGATTTGAAACCGCAGTTCTAAATATTTCGCTACTTTCATATGCTTTGTATATAACAAAACCAATTGCAGCAATAGCAGCAACAATTGCAAGGAATGGTCCTAAAGCCAGACCAAAAGCTCCAGCCAGTGCCGTAAGCGAAGTAGATACTGCTCCAAACCCTCCAGCAGAAAAGTAGGCACTAGCTCCCATAAACCGAAAAGCTTTAAAATTGTAAACCATACTAGTCATTTTTGTCAGGCTACCAACTACTAAACTTCCACCGAATTTTGCAACAGTTCCTAGAACCCCGAAAGCAAGTGTTATACCTTTTATAGCCGCTAAAAAGCCAAATGCCGCAGCAATAACAGGATTACTAAATAAAGCATTTACTATTTTTAAAGCTCCAGTGAGGATGTCAAAGAATAAAGACATTCCACCAGTTTCAGTGAAGTTTGCAATCAATGTGCCAAGTTCACTTACAAAAGTTCCAAACTTTTCCCCCATTACAGCGTTCACATTGTTTGCAACTTCTGCAAAAGTACCAGGAAGCCCCATAATACTTTCAAAGAATGTTTTAACACCAGGGTTGCCAGAAACGTCAAAAAGTGCTTTTGCTAGTTCTCCAGCAAATTTACCAATAGTAATAAAATTATCGGCAATATTGTCGAACTTAGTTTCTAAAGAACTTGCTCCACGTTCGCCTTCACTGAACATTCCATCAGTGTTTCCAGCCTGAGCAAAAGCTTTGAGTTTCTCCATGGCTCCGCCGAAGGCTTCAATAATTTTTAGACCAGCGTCTTTGGCTCCTTTACCAAGTTCAAAGAACGCCGTAGCCGTAGTACCTAAAACTCCACCGATTGTTGCTGCATCTTCACCAGCAGTGTTGAATATTTCAGTTAACTCTCCAGTAGCGTCTTTTGCTTTAAGAGTTTCCGTCCAGCCAGCAGTTGTTAGTTCTACCCACTCGCTGAATTTGGTGATTAGAGGTCCAGCGGCATCTAAAATAATTAAAAATGCTTCAGCCAGGTTTACAGCTGCCCCGCCAAGATTTGAGATTACTCCGACATTATTTCCAAGAATACTGTCAATTCTTTTCATATTGTCAGCAGAAGTTATGGTGTTAGCAAAGTCCTCTGCAACCTTGCCTAGGGCTCTGCCAGTAAGTTCTAGTTTTGGAATAAGCCTAGGGAATAAGTCATCAACTAAAGTTTGAATAGATGTTTGTAGTAAAGGAAACAGCATTCTTCCAGCAGCTGCTTTAAGTTCTTGAATTTTAGGCTGTAGATCAACAATAAATTGAGCAAACTCTTTGGCTTCTTTTGAAAGTCCAGCAAGAGCATCGGAACTACTGCTACTTCCGCCAGAATTAAGTACCCTTGTAAGAGCTTCCTGAGCATCTTGAATATCCTGAGTAGTGTCTCTTAAAGTTTTAGCGCGGTCTGCTTCTGCTTCTGCTAAGTCGTTTGTAGCATCTATTACTTCTCTAGTGCCTTCAATACCAGTTCTAGCAGCATATTCTTGCTCAACAGCTAAATCATTTACAGTATCGGTTGCTTTTCTGTAGTCAAGATCTGCTTGTTGAAGGGCTAGTTCTGCTTCTCGGTATGCGCGGCTATTAACGCCAGCACCAGCGGCTCTAGAAAGAGTTTCTCTGGCTCTTTCTAACTCAATCGCTGCCTGTTTCTGAGCAATGGCGGCTTCTTCAGAATCAAAACCAAGTTGCTGTAATGACTCAGCGCCTTCTTTATAAGCGTTGTTTAGTTTTTCCTGAGCCTTACGAACCTTGTCATTGGCTGCAGCCATTTGATCTGCTGCTGTTTGATAGGCTTTAGCCAATCGCTTACGAGCATCTGCTACAGCATTATCGTTTGTGCCACCCCCGCCAGAGGTTTTTTGCTTCATTAAAGCAGAGATTGCTTTTCCAACCCCCGCAAAGGCTAGTTTTGCAGCAATACCAGCTTGAGCAACAGCACTAAGGATTCCAGGCAACACAACAAGAGCCGGTGTAGCAGCACCTACCGCTGAACCAACAGCAAATAGACCCATTGCTAGATCGCCAACCGCAGCGACTGTTCCAGTTATAGCAGGAGTTAACGCATACCCTGTTTTAATTAATTTATTAAATTTTAGACGGGCTTTTTCTGCATCGTCTCCAATTTTTGCAAAGGCGTTTTTTCCACCCCCACTACCACCTGAGGTGTTGACAGATTTTAGAGCTTTTTTAACATCTCTTTCAAAATTAGTTGTTATTGCTCTAATAACAATGTCAGCGGAACCGATTACAGCCATGGAAAACTACCTACCCTAGTGGCGCTTCTCTAAGAGCGCTACCAAAAGGATTTGGAGCATCAGGATTAAAATTGGTAGGAGGCATGTAAGGCTTAACTGACCTATCAATTTTTTGGGTAGGCATTGAGTAATCATCAAAATCGTATTGATTTTTGGGAGATTCATCCATTGAAAATTTGTAAGGTTTTCCAAGTAAAATAGGGTATACAGACTTTCTTACCTTATTTTTTGACTCAAAGTGTTCGGCAGAGTAAACGGACAAGTCGTCTTCAAAGAGGTAGTGCAATACATCTAGCATATCTCTAATTTCCAACTCTTCCAATTTGATTCCAGCTATCAAACACTTACCGTTGATGTAGGGCCAAAGGTCTATTCCCCAGTCAAGGAGACCTCTGACCCCTGCGTGGGGCGGTCTGTGTAAGCCTCAATAATCCAGTTAACAATTTCAGCCAAAGTTTCAACTGTAACTAATCGGTTAGGATCTTCAGTTAAAGCGTCAAAACGGGCATAACTTTCTTCGGTTAATACCTTTTTAAAGAAAACATTGATTGCTTTTGCTGATTCAGCGCCATCTTCTGATGAGCTTAATTCTGCAAAACTTAAAAGTGTTTTTCCAGGTAGTACTGGGATACATTCAAAATCTTCATCATAGATTTTAAATGAAAGCTTTTCTTGTGTAACACCAGCGTTTGGTGCTCCAAAGTCCTTAAATCGCGACATGTTTTTCCTTTGTCTTTGTAGTGTTAGTGCGTCAATCCTTTAATGCTAAGTATAGATTATTTGTGAGATACCTATTTGCTCGCGTTCCAGGGTGTCGCACAGAAGTTGCATAAATTACTCTTGCTCCCTTGTTAAACACCATTACTTGTGAGCGAGTAGGAGTGATGATGTGTGGTCTACTCCCCTCGTGGTGAAGCAGGGCGTAGTTAAGTTGAGATCCAACTCGGACAAACTGTCCACGAGAACTTCTTTCGTGGGTCATTCTTAGAGATTTTTTTAATCTTCCAGTATCTACGCCAACTTGCCCACGTGCTGCGGCAAGCACTTTTCTACCTCTACGAGCCAAACTTCTGCCTACAGGACCAGCAGGATTATTTAGTAGATAATCTAATTGAGCCTTAGATAGGTTAATATTTTGTATTCTAGAGACAGTAGCCATTACGGAACCGCAATTGTAAAGGTGGCAGTAACTGTCTGAAAACCACCCTCTGGGGACTCAGCATCTACGGTTCCAATAACACCAAGACCAAATGCTCCAGTAACTTCCCACTGATCTAAGAAAGCTACGCAATCTAGGAGTACCCAAGCATCAACAGCAGAAATGTATGCTGCTTCTTGAATTTTCTCTTCGGTAGGGGCGTGACCTCTACCGTTTGCAGTAGGTATCTCACGAGCAATAGTTGCTTTAAAAACTGCACTACGCGGAGAATTACATCTTTGAGGGGATGTTGCTTCGTCTCCGGGAGGACCAATATATAGTTGCTGAAAAGATAAAACTAACTGTTCGCAATCAATTGCTTCCTGACCCATAGTCCAATACTGACGGGTGGGCAGGGTGACAGCGTGATGAGCATATCTGTCAACAATGACTTGTAGTACCTGGTCTAGAAGTACTTTTAGACTAAGAGCGTCTTCAGATACACCAGCAATACTGGTAATCGGCATGACTACTCAGATTCTTCAGCAGGTGTTTCGACTACAGCTTCTTCAACTACAGGTGCTTCTACTTTTTTAGCAGCAGCTTTTTTGGCAGGAGCCTTTGGAGCAGGAGCGGGAGCCTTAGCAGTGCCTGACATATCGGAGGCACGGAAATTCGTCTGAGCCATCATTTTTCCTAACGGTAGGGGTTCGTTATATTTTATCCTGTTTCCGCAAGGGTTATTATTGGATTTTTAAGGCTAAAAATTCTTATTAGCTGCTGGGTTGTAGTCTCTTTCCCAAGCAAGATCACCAAAACCAGCATTACTTTGATACTTCCTCAGGGCAACAATGCTGTCTATAACTCCCATTTTGTAATCTTCAGACATTTTTTCGCCTCTGTATCTGCCATTTTCAGCAAGATCTAGTAAGGAAAATAGTACGGTGTAGACAACTTTAAAGTTAAAAATAGAATTTATAAATTCCGTGCTAAAAGGCTTATCTAAAGAAGCCTCTTCTAACTGCTGAATAACGTATTCTGCAACATCCATCAACTCAGCGCCATTAGGGTTAGTCATTATTTTCTTTATAGAAGCGAAAACTACAAGAATTTTCAACTCATCCTCTGTTACGTGTTCCCTGGCATTTTCTATTTCTTCAGGTATATTTACCTTTTCAAAGTGCTCAGGGGTGTTTAACTCAGTGAACAAATCTATGTATTCTTTAAATTTATCATTAAAATAGTTGTTAAGTTCTGCTATATGTTCTTCTTCAGAAGCTCTAATTAATTTTTCAACTTCTTCATGAGTCAAACTAATTTCATCGTCATGAGTGTGAGAGTGCTGGTGGTCATTATCTTCCATTGCTTACTCCCATTTCTTTATAGTTCTGAAATATGCTTTATATCTGTGACGAATTCTTCTCATAGCTTTTTCCCACTCAGGTTGGAATTTAGGGTTAAATTCTGTGAAAGATTCATGCTCCCAATTATCTCTTTTAAAAGGTATAACTTGTACAATAGGAGTCCCTGTGGGAATAATCCCTTCAAAATCTTTTCTAATAAAAAATGGAAAATTAATTGCTTGAGGATGTTTATCAGTGTCTACAATGGCTGGGACTATTTGAAAAGGAAGCGTATCCTGAAGTGACGGTTGAATAAATAAGCAAGAGTATCCCGGAGGAGTCTGTATTATCCAAGGATTAATAAATTTATAAGCTATTGGAAAGTACTCCTCAGGAGTGCCGTGCTTGTCGTATTGAGCACGCGCATGACTTTCAATGAGTTGTAAATGATTTACTGTCCAAGAAACGTCAAACTCTCCATTTTCAAGTTTTTCAAAATTAACGTCCCCAGGGAGCGTAATAGTGTATCCAGCAGTTATTATGTCAAAAACTGGCATACATGCTTTTATAGTTACAGCAACGTTTCCAGTTTCTTTGATAACAAATTTTTTACCCTCTGGATGCGTATCCTGATCCCTATACCATTTAGGGATTAGAGTTTTAGTTGGTACTGGAGGATCAAAAATTTGCCCATGAATATTTTCAGAAGGGTAAAACTTAATTTTTTGATTTTTCACAATTCCTCGGATCGCTAGATTCTTATAAAATATAGCACATTCGCGTAGGGAGTTTCTAGGGGGTTTGAGGCAGTGCCGTCAAAAGTGTCTGTAGGAAAAGTAGCAGTAATAGAGCCAACTGAGTGCGAGTGAGTGGTTACAGTTGTGTTATTTCCAGAGTTGCCACTAGCGCTACCAGCATGAGTATGAGCGCCTTCAGTACCTCTGCTGTCAGTGTTAAAAGCGTTAATAAGTACAGCATGGTTGTGAGATCCCGGAACTAAAGCCGTTTGATTTCCTGTACCAGCAGTTGAGTAGTTTGTTGCATTTGTGTTAGTTCCAATACTTCTGTTCTGAGCACCAAAATTATGTGAATGACCATTTGAAGTAAGAACGTTTCCAATATTTACGTTACCGGCGTGTGAGTGAGTTTCATCTGCGTTATTGGCGTTGTAGTTTAGAGTAGCCGTGTGCCCATGAGAACTAGTGTTTGTGCTACTTCCTCGCGCATAAGTTCCTGATGTTCCTATAACTGATTTTTTAACAGAATTTAAGTTTGGAACTTGAAAAGAACTTTGACCAGACCCACCAAAAGTAGTTCCAATAACAG
>Ga0315907_10005290_pt1 | contig 14142 bp, 10 predicted proteins | sample LakEriMetagenome_3_FD_203525 | JGI IMG/M metagenome (GOLD analysis project Ga0315907, IMG submission 203525) | Freshwater fungal communities from buoy surface, Lake Erie, Ohio, United States - Buoy 12 MA123 | ecosystem: Environmental > Aquatic > Freshwater > Lake > Lake biofilm | place: USA...
GAATCTAACGCACGAGCCCAATTCAACGAGGCACCTTCTTCGAACGATGGTGTTGCACACTATGCGTCGATGGGGGGCGAAGTAGCGGGCGATTTTAGCATGGCAGCGGAGCGAACTGTAAACAGCGTCGTGCACGTGAAGACACAAACCACTATGCAACCTGTTTTTAATCCGTGGTCAGATTTCTTTGGTTACCAGCAACAGCCTCACGTACAGGAAGGTTCCGGTTCGGGGGTTATCATTTCTGCTGATGGTTATATTATCACGAACAACCACGTGGTGGAAGGTGCAGAGAAATTGCGTGTGACATTGAACAACAATAAGGAGTACGACGCCACCATAGTTGGCCGCGATCCAAGCACAGATATTGCCGTTATCAAAGTCGACGAAGAAGGCTTGCCTGCGATTGTTTGGGGCAATAGCGATGACGTTCGTATCGGTCAGTGGGTAATTGCTGTTGGTAATCCTTTCGATTTGACAAGCACGGTCACGGCCGGAATTGTGAGTGCCAAGGCGCGTAACATCAATTTGCTCTCCCGCGAACGCAACAACGGTGAGGAGGTATTTCCGGTAGAATCTTTTCTTCAAACAGATGCTGCTGTGAATCCGGGAAATAGTGGCGGTGCTCTCGTCAATACGAAGGGCGAACTCGTCGGCATTAACACTGCCATCCAATCGCGTACAGGAGCTTTTGCCGGATATTCCTTTGCTGTGCCTTCTTCCATTGCGAAAAAGGTATCACGCGATATCATAGAATTCGGTCATGTGCAAAGGGCTTTCATTGGTGTTCGTATCGAAGAAGTTACCCAAGAGATTGCAAAAGAGAAGGGACTCAAAGAGGTAGCAGGTGTATTTGTGAGTTCACTGTCGGAGGGCGGTGCTGCTGCCGAAAGTGGCATTGAGTCAGGTGATGTCATTCAAAAAATTGATGAGCGTCCCGTGAATAATGTGCCGCAGCTTCAGGAACAAGTGAGTCGCTATCGTCCGGGTGATAAGGTGAAGGTGACTGTTTGGCGGGCAGGAAAACAGCAAGTGGTGGATGTAACGTTGCGAAACCGAAGTGGTCGAGCTGAGCTGGAAGATTTCAAAGCACAGGAAAGCGGACCCACCGTGCTGAGTTTGGGGGCAACTTTCGGAATTCCTTCACCGGAAGACAAGGCTAAACTGCGCATATCAGGCGGTGCAAAAGTGATGGAGTTGCAGGCCGGTAAATTCAAATCGATTGGCTTGCAAAAAGGATTCATCATTACCCGAATCGATGGTCAGGCAATCAATTCACCGCAAGACCTGGAAATAGTTCTGCAAAATAAAGCGGGTTCCTACGTTGAGATCAGAGGCTATTATGCCAATGGCATGGAAGCCATGTATGGTTTCAGAATGTAATACACAGAATAAAGACAGAATAGGGGAGGCAGAAGCTTCCCCTTTTTGTTTTTTTTACGAGTCGGCAAGTCTGCCAGACAAAGTGTGTTAATCACTATTTCACCATTTCACTATTTCACTATTTCACCATTTCCCCATTTCCCCATTCCGAAAAACACGAACACCTGAACCGTCATTTCATTTGTTTGTTTAATCACCCATGAAGACGATTGTAATTGCAGGTGCTTCCGGCTTTGTGGGCAGTTCCTTAAGTGCTTTTTTTTCGGAGCATGGTTGGAAGGTACTGACCATCGGTCGAAGCAAGGCGGATGGCACATGGAATAATCAACCTTCGCTGGTGCGCGCGCTCGAAGGAGCTGATGCTGTGGTGAACCTGGCAGGTAAATCCGTCAACTGTCGCTTTACAGAAAAGAATGTGAAGGAGTTAATTCGGTCGCGGGTGGAAACTACGCGTGCTTTGGGCGATGCTATTGTGCTTTGCAAACAACCACCTCGAGTATGGATAAATGCCGGTGGTGCATCGATTTACCATGAAAACGTAGATGATATCAACGATGAGTTTTCGCCTGCCAATGGTGCGGGTGTAATGGCTGATGTTGCTCGCCAATGGGAAGAAGCACTGCAATTCAGCCATACACCGTTGACGCATAAAGTAGTGTTACGAATCACGCTGGTTCTTGGCAGCCAAGGAGGAGTCTATCCCATTTTCCGATTCCTCACCCGAACATGGAATGGAGGTGCACAGGGCAATGGCAAGCACATGATGAGCTGGATTCATATTCGCGATTTAGTACGTCTCATTTCAACCATAATTCAGCAGGAAGATCCACCGAAAATCGTCAATGCAGCCGCCCCGAAACCCTTGTCGAATAAGGAGTTTATGCTTGCTTTCCGCAAGAGCCTTTCCACTCGATTAGGCATAGCAGCCCCGGCTTGGTTAATCAAAATAGGGACAGCCGTGCTAGGTGTCGATAGTGAGCTGATTCTGCGTGGCATGAACGTTCGGTCAGAGATTGCTGAAAGAATGAACTTCGTGTTCGAGTTTCCTCGGTTGGAGGCTGCACTGGAAGATTTGGCAATGTCTAAAGGGAAATAGTTCCGTTTTGTAACCTTTCTTGTTCAAGGAGCGTAGAATCGCGCAAAGTTCACCTGTATGCGCACAACTATAACCCTATTCTTCACGTTCATTGTATTGAACCTTTTCGGACAAAAGACTTCTTCTCGTTATCATATACAATTGATGAGTGGTGAAACGATTGAAGGCAAAGAGTTGATTTACCTCACGCCTTCAAATACAGAACCGCTGTTTCAGTTGGATGGCATGATGTATCCGGCTCAGGATGTGGAGTTTTTCCGCAACAATCATGGCTACTTCGCGAACCTGGGACGCATAGAAGGCTTCGATAAGCCATCATTTGCTATGTGTATTGATAAGGGGAGGACGAATTTGTATCAACGAATCGATATGGATGTGTATGGTGGCCCGCTTTTGCAGCCCGGACCCAACGGAGAGGGTCTTTCGGATGGAACGACATTCCAATTCTACAATGTCGGTGATGAACCGCTCAGGAAGGTTGGCTACAGCAATATGAAGGTAGATTTGGCTGATAACCTCGGAGCCACTGCGCACCTCAAGGATTATCGTAAGTTTCGTATGATTCAGTTCGGTTTGATAGGCGGCGGAGCAGGCGTACTTGCTTCTTCTATGGCCGTTCAGGCCGGCCAACCCATCCAGTTCAATCCGATGATGCTGTTGGGGCTTTTACTTTCGGGTAGCAGCTTGCTGCTTGAATCGCCCAAAGACGATGCCTTGTGGCTGGCGGCCGACGAATACAATCGCGATCGAGGCTACGTGGCGGTGGGTGGTGGCTATTGATTTACCGGGCATCCGGTTTCTGCAGAGCTAACCGTTGTAATTCATAAATCCCGTTTCTCATAGACGTGGCTGCATCTTATTTTCGCGGCCATGAATAAGCTTGAGAAAATTTCAACCTTTAATCCGAACTCAGCCGGATTAAAAGATGCCAATATCTATGGACTTCCTTTTTCCAATGAGGAGTGTGATGTAGTGTTGATTCCTGTCCCTTGGGAAGTAACAACCAGCTACGGCGCAGGAACCAGCGATGGTCCGAATCATATTTTAGAGGCAAGTTTTCAAGTCGATCTGTATCACCCGGAGTTTCCTGAATTATGGAAGAAGGGAATTGGCATGGTCGATATTCCGGAGGATATGTTGCTTCGAAGCGCAGACTTGAAACAAAAGGCAGTGCAAATCATCGACATGTGGGAAGATGGGGTTGATGTTCCCCATAATTCCGAGGCGCAAGTATTGCAAGCTGAGATCAACACGGCATGCGAACAAATGAACCAGTGGGTTGAAAAACAGGTTACGCATTGGCTTGATGCAGGAAAGGTTGTGGGCTTGGTTGGTGGAGATCATTCAACGCCACTGGGCTATTTCAGGGCTCAGGCCAAGCGACACGAATCGTTTGGCATTCTTCACATCGATGCGCACAAAGATTTGCGAATTGCTTATGAGGGATTCACCTACTCGCATGCGTCAATCATGTACAATGCGCTTCATCTGCCTCAGCTGACATCGTTGGTGCAAGTAGGTATTCGCGATTTTTGCGCGGAAGAAAAGGAAGTCGCCGATAAGGAATCAGGGCGTGTGCATGTGTTCACCAATGCCCAATTACAGCGTGAACGGTATGTGGGTAAAAACTGGGCGCAGCAAGTCGATGAGATTATGGAGAAGTTGCCGCAGAAAGTACACATCAGTTTTGATATTGATGGTCTTGACCCTACGCTATGCCCGAATACCGGCACTCCCGTTCCCGGTGGTTTGTGGTTCGATGAAGCTACCTTTTTGCTTTCGGCGTTGAAGCGCCATGGAAAGACAGTGATAGGTTTTGACTTAGTGGAAGTTGCTCCCGGTAGCGATGATTGGAATGGCAATGTAGGTGCACGCATGCTGTTTCATCTTTGTGGAGTAGCAGCCTACTGAGTATAAGATTCGACTACATTTTTTTGATTACAAATTCCGTTCTGCGATTCAAGGCGCGACCGTCGTCTGTGTTATTGTCGCCCACGGGTTTCGATTCTCCATAGCCTTGATATGACAGGCGCTTGGCTTCTACGCCATGATCCACCAGGTATTTCATTACCTCGAATGCACGCTCGGCAGATAGCGCTTTGTTCGTGTTGTCATCTCCTCGGCTATCGGTATGTCCTGAAATTTCAATGACCATCGAAGGGTGCTCCATCAGATACTCGGAAAATGCGTCTAAGATGATTTTGGATCGTTCCTCTATATCGGCACTATTGGTCGTATAATAAATGTCGTTGATGACGAACGTTTCATTTGCCTTGGCCTCTCGCGTTTCCATATTCAGCTTTGTAACAACAGGCGCGGGGTCATCTTTCTTGGCAATCACGCGGGAGTTGAAGGCAATATCATCGCCCTCTACGCTGAGTGTGACGTTTTCATTTCGGCTCACCTTTACTACAGCTGCATAGGTTCCGTCATCGGTATTGACGTCCACCTCTTCTTTCTGTTTGCTTTCAGTGTAATTGATTTCGACCTTAGCCTGCGCCGGAGGTTCGCCGGAGGTAGTTTTCACCTGACCTTTCACAACCATCACTTTTTCGGGTTTTGCTTTCTCCGGCATCTTGAATTCATATACGTCCCATCCTTTATTGTTCTGAAAATTCTTTGCGCCGAAATAGGCGAGTTCGCCATCACTTGTCACGACTATCCCGAGTTCATCTGCCTCTGAATTGATAGGGAATCCGATGTTCTTGATTTCGTTAATTCCACCGTCATCTTTCATTTTACAGAAATACAAGTCCATCTTCCCAACGCCAATGTGTCCGTCGCTGGCGAAGTAAAGTGTTTTGCTATCGCTGTGCATGAAGGGGCCTTTCTCCTGCCCCGGTGTGTTGATGCCTCCCTCTATAGGCTTGGCTTGTCCCCAGACCCCGTTTTTCGCTCGTTTCGTGTAAAAAATGTCATGTGAGAAATTACCGCTTGCATCTTTTATACATTCCGGACGCACGCCCACGAAATACAAGGTTTTACCATCACCGCTCAAGGTAGGTTGTCCTTCGAAACCATCCGGTGTATTCACTAATTCCCCCAGACTTTCCAGCGGACCCCATTGGTAGATTTTCTGGCCGACATCATTCGTAACCAAATTGTATCGAGTCGCGAAAAGATCAATATTGTCCGGGTTTTTGGGGTTGGGATTCTTCATGGCAACTATCAACTCACGGTTGTCGACTGTTATAGTTGCTCCTCCACAATTCGCGCCTTGGTTGAATGGTTCGGGTAAGGCGGAACCTTCGTCGAACGCAGTATTAATGTCGGGGCGCTTACACCAGGAAAAGTGCTCATAGGTGCGTGGAGCAACATCTCCTTTGGCTTGCTTGCTAATGGTTCGAGTGAAAAACATGATCTCGCCATCAGGTGAAATGAGCGGAAGGTAGTCGTCGGTGGGAGAGGAGACGCCATTTACTCGTGCAGGTGTATACTCAATGGCATCGCGGTAGATTTCGGCATAAGCCTTCACGCTCTTCAGCGCTTCTTCTACTTCTCCATATTTCTTTTGATAGTCCTTCTCAAATTTGGCGGGGTCGGTATCCGGAAAACGCAGAAACTTCTCGAAATAGGTGAGTGCCTTGTCGTATTCGCGGTCTGCGTAACACATGGCACCTAGGTGATAATACACTTCGCTGTGATAGTTCGCACATAGTTCATCAAGCTGCAAGAAATGCTGTTTGGATGATGCAAAGGAACCCCCTCGTTTGGCCACCTTGAATTCAATCTCGCCCAGCCTCATCAGACAGGGCGTGCACTTAGGGTCTTCGTCCAGGGCTTTTTCCAGAAACTCTATACGCTCATTGGTCTCGTACTTTTTCATGTCGAAACTTTGATCGAGTAACTTCTGAATTTTACCGGTAGGAGTATAGTTACAATCATCCTGAGCCCTTGTCAGGATAGATAAGAGCACCATAGAAATGATGAGTTCGATGCGAATCACGAGATAGTTTTTAAATGCAGAGCCAAGGTAAACGAAAACCGATATTATCGCATAACGGTAATGGTTCCTTTGTATGTTTTCACATCGCGCTCAATACCACGTGTCGTTACGATATAACTGTAAATTCCATTGGGTACAAAATACCCGTTTCCTTTATAATCGCCCTGCCAAACTTCTTTGTAGTCGCGACTTTCAAATACCAGATCACCAAAACGGTTGAAGATTTGAAACACATAGAACTCGGGTTCATAGGTGAAAGAGGGAATCAGAAAATCGTTCAAACCATCCTCATTGGGAGTAAAACAGGATGGGAGATAAAAGCGAAAATCATCGCGCAATTCAACTTGAGCGTTGAATATGTCGGTGCATCCTGCTGTGTCGATAGCCGTCAATTGAATTTCATACATGCCGGGCTCTTGTGGTAATGTGAGGTTCCAGATGCTGTCGTGATAAGCAATTGAATCAAGGGAGAGGATTTGCCAATAGAGTGAATCCGCATTTTCGGTAATACTGGTAAGCACTACCTGGGGGTTTTCAAAGTCTACAATCCACGACGACGCTTCGAAAGTTGCACTTACGGGCGGAGGCTGTAAAATATCGATGGTTTGGGTAACAACACATTCGGGTGAAAATTCGATTTGAAGCTCGTATTGTCCGGCGCACAATTCTGAAATTTCTGCGGGTTGGCCGGTGGCAGTGGTTCCATTCGCGCTGATGGTAAGATTACCGGCATTATCGTTCGCAACGCTAATGGCACCATCACAAATTCCGAAACACGATGCATGCGATAGGCTGGTGGTGGATTGCGGAGGATTATTGAACGTGACATTGAACGACTCATTCGATGTGCAGCCCTGCGCCGTTACCGTTGCGCTTAGGGCGTAGGTGCCGGGTGCATCGGCGGTGATTTCAGTAGTTCCCTGAGCAGGGAAGGCGATGGCAATGCCGGGCACGGGATCCCACAGAATAACGCCACCTATAAAGGCTGCCGTAAACGAGCCTGTCAAATCGCACAGCACGGCGTCGGCCGGCATCGTGACGGTTGGTTCAAGCACAGTTACTGTAATGCTTGTATCGCGGCTGCAGCCTGTGTTGTCGGTTAGTTCAATACTATGAGGTCCTGCGTCTAAGTCAGAAACGGTTAGCCCTGCTTGCGGAAAGCCATCCACGGACATTTGATACGGGGGATTCGGACCGCCTCCCAACACTTCCATGGTAATAGAAGCGCCTACATCGTTGCATCCGATCGTTGAGGATGAGCTGAAATGAAAATCCACTTCAAAATTTGCAGTAAGGGTGCTCGGAAAGCTTACTCCTGTTGGCGACGTTTGAATAAGCTCATTACCGCAAAGGTCTGAAAGTGTCTCCCCGTTAATTGTACTTATTTGGATTTGAAGACCGGATGCTGACGCCATTGGGGCGGGGCTTATTTCGAAAGTCAATACATTGGCAAAGTTCGGTGTATTGGTGCTGAAAGATGTCACGGTGTATCCCGGTTCACTAACCACGAAATCAGCAGCCGAAAGTGAACCGACATTAATATCTTCATCAAATTCAACGATTACTTCTCCTGTGCACCAATCGGTTTCTACATTTACAACAGTGGGGGCGGTAACATCAATAACGGTAGTTGCTGCATTCGTGAAATCTAGCTCGAACCCTGTTAGCGTAGGGCTATAATTCATAACAACAAGAGCATAAATTCTTCCCGCCGTCACAGGAACGTCTTGATTAAAAGGTGGCCCATTTAAATCACCCGGACCATTTGAGTTACCAATTCCTCCGTTGGCTGTTGAGATGCCTGTTGGACCATTCGTGACGAAACTACCATATGAATTACAGCTTATTTCAGGCGATAAGCCATTACCTGTTCCTGCGCAGCCGTTATCGGTGATATCGAATAAAGACCAATCGTAATCGTCGGCATTTACCTGTGGCTGGAGAATAAAACCAAACATGCCGTCGGCCTGAGGTGAGAAGACATACCAAGCACTGCTAACTTCGCTTGCATTGCATGAGCCAAAGGGAATTTCATTTTCATTTATTCCTTGCCCCGTCGGTGAGTTGTTTTCGTCATAAACCGCATCACAAACAGATGTAGCCGTATTGCAATCGCCTTGTGCAGCGAGTTGCAGCGTGCACAGCATCAGCAAAGATGTAACAAACGGTAGTTTCATACGTGTTTAGTCAAGATGACGCTAAAATACGTCAAAAGGTTGTATGAAAGTCCGTTAGTTAGAGATTAAGCCAACCCTAACTTCCTATGGCTCTTGCCATTAGAAACGATAAAACCAGGTGCACATGGGGAAGGGAGCCGATATTGACTCACCACTGTCACTGATCATAATTCCGGCTAGGTTAAATTGAAACGCTTTGCGCTCGTCGCGCTGAAAACGCATACCGGGCATGATGAAAAGCACACTGGAGTTGCTGGATTTTTGGGCAATGCGGTGGCTGTACAAACCGAGTATGAAGGTGGGGTAAGAAATTTCCGGAACCAATGTGATGGTTTCTTCATCGTAATAGGTGTGTTCGAAAAAGCCAAGCATGGAGTCAAATACAAAACTGGCTTTTGCTCCTATACGGGCTATACCCCCCAGCGAAAACATAGGGCCATGAACAGGCTTTGGAAGACCTTGAGGAACGGTGTAAAAGGTCGAATAGCTATTGTCTATGAACGGCTCCGTTTCTTCCGTATAGTTTTCTTGTCCACCCCCACGATACATGAAATAACCGGCTGCTAAGGTTACGTTATTCAAGCGGTTGCCTAACGTCATATTGGCAAATCCAAGGTTGCCGTATCCACGAAAGCTTTGCAGATAACCGGAGGTAGCAGCCAAATTACCGATGGAGAAATTGACATTGGGATTTTTCGTCGGAAAAGTAAACTTGGCAGCCAGAATCAGTGGGCTTCCTATCCAGGTGCTCATGATTCCAATCGATAATCGATTAGAAACAGCCATATGCACTTCAGGACCATACAAGTTAAGCATGGTGTAGTTCTCGCCTTTGTTGATGCTCAGGGCATTTGTCGTAAAGGCATACCGTGTAGTAAATGGACCGGTGTTTCGAAACTCACCGGAAACAACTTGTGATTCACTGGTGATGGACTTAACACTCCGTATTTCCGTTTTCTGTAAATAAACCCCCCCCATGTTTTCAGTCATTAGGTAAATCTCCCGGCCATCGTCTTTGGCAATGGTGCCGATGTATTCGTTTCCGTTATTTAACACGACTACTACACGACCTTGTTCTTGAGCCGACATAAAAAGGGTGCAGAACAAAAGGAAAAGGGTTGTTATAATTCGCATGGTAAAATGGTTTTGTTGTTGCGAATGTACATTTTATTGCTCATAGCGCGAAGCCCGATTGAACTGATTCATCTCAGAACAATTAACAGATGTTTATTCCTTTCTGCGATGCAAGCGCTATTTACACTGCTACTTTTGCGCCTCATTTATATACCCTATGTTGCGATTGATACTTACGCTCCTTCTTTTTTCAGGCATTGAAATTTATGCCTTCAAAGGTTTGCGTATGTCGGTGGCCGGTATGGACCCTGTTTGGCGTAAAGTCATTTTAATTGCTTTCTGGTCAACGACCGTTATCGCCTACGGTACGATTGTTTTTATGATGCTGAACTGGACTGCCCGCCACGAATGGCAAGGATCGAGAAGTTACAGTCTGTTCAATTTTGCGGTCGGTTTTTTCATCATAGCGGTTACAACGAAATTGATTTTTGGCACTTTTCATTTGTTCAACGATTTGGCGAACGGAGTGAAATGGGTAGGACAGAAATTTTTCGCTAATCCGTCCGCTGAAACTCACGAAAAAATGACTCGCATCCAATTCTTCAATCAGCTCGGATTGGGTGTGGCAGCGGTGTGGGCGGGAAGTATGATTTACGGCGTTACGCGAGGCAAGTTTGGTTATCGTGTACTTTCTGAGCGAATTGTTTTTCCGGATTTGCCTGAGGCTTTTGATGGTGTTCGTATTGTTCAAATAAGTGACCTTCATTTGGGAAGCTTCAATCAGGCGTTCGATGATGTTCAGCCCGGCTTCGACCTCATCAATTCGCTCAACGCCGATTTTGTATTCTTCACCGGTGATTTGGTAAACAATTTTGCACAAGAGGCCGAGCCCTGGGTAGAACGTTTGGCGGGCATTCAGGCCAAAAGCGGAAAGTTCTCCATTTTGGGTAATCATGACTACGGCGATTATGCCATGGGCAATCAGCCGGAGTTAAAGCGCAAAAGCCAGGAGCGATTATTTGAAATTCATAAAGAGGCCGGTTTTCAATTACTCCGCAATGAGAATGTGCTTATTGAAAAGGATGGCCAGTCGATTCGTATTCTAGGAAGTGAGAATTGGGGACTGGGTTTTCACCAACACGGAGATTTGGCCAAAACCATGGATGGGGTAGGTGACGAGGAGTTTAAGATTTTGCTATCACATGACCCCACTCACTGGTCGGAGCAGGTAATTAGTCAAACGAATATCGCATTGACCCTTTCCGGCCATACACATGGCGCACAAATGGGCGTAGAGCTGCCTCAGTTCGGAATCAAGTTAAGTCCGGTTTCGGTGCGCTACAAACGTTGGGGTGGTCTTTACAACGAGGGAAGTCAATATCTCTACATCAATCGAGGATTCGGTTTTCTGGCATTTCCGGGAAGGGTGGGGATGGCCCCTGAAATTACGCTGATAGAACTAGTACGCGCGTAAGGAAATCCGCTATTTAGTTCTTGTTGTGGCAAGGTCACTTGCTTTCTACTTTCGAGAAGATTATCTTTAGAGGATGAAACGATTAATTGTTTTTTCAGGTGCAGGTATGAGCGCCGAGAGTGGCATTCCTACTTTTCGAGGTAGTGATGGTTTGTGGGAGAATCATCGCATTGAAGATGTTGCCACCCCCGAAGCCTGGCATCGCGACCCGGACTTAGTTCTTGAATTTTATAATCAGCGACGAAAGCGAATTCTGGAGGTGGAGCCCAATGACGGTCACTTGCAAGTAGCGGCCTGGCAAAAGCAGTTTAATGTGACGGTTATAACTCAAAACATCGACGATTTACATGAGCGTGCAGGAAGTAAGGATGTTGTCCATTTGCACGGCGAAATAAGAAAGGCGCGCAGCACATTCAATGAGGAACTTGTTTATCCAATAGATGGCTGGCAGCTGAAACGGGGAGACCTATGTGAAGAAGGGGCACAATTGCGCCCGCACATTGTATGGTTCGGCGAAGACGTTCCCATGCTTCAGGTTGCAGCTGATTTGATTGAAGAGGCCGACATTTTCATTGTGGTTGGCACCTCGCTTCAGGTATATCCGGCCGCAGGGCTCATCCATCACGCATGGCAAGCGAAGGCGAAATATATCGTAGATCCGCAGGCGCAAAACCTGGTTTCAAAGGCAGGATGGTTGGCCGTAGACAAAGGTGCTAGCGAAGGTCTTCAAACGATCGCTCGTGAGTTGTTGCAATGATTACCTCGAATTGAATTACATTCGCGCCAAACCTTTTCCTTCCCCGTGAAACTCAAGATTAACATTGCCATCGACGGATACTCTTCGTGCGGTAAAAGCACGATAGCCAAGGCAATTGCCCGTGAACTCAATTATATCTATATCGATTCAGGGGCTATGTATCGTGCCATGACCTTGTATGCATTGCAGCATGGTTACATTTCACCGGAGGGTAATGTCAATGAGAGTGCGCTTATTCCGGCGCTCGAATTGGTGATGATTAATTTCCGCTACAACACCGACACTTATCAATATGAGACATTTCTGAATGGTCAGAATGTCGAACGAGAAATTCGCACCTTACAAGTAAGTAACAATGTTTCACCGGTCTCTGCCATCAAAGAAGTTCGAATGAAGTTGGTTCGCATGCAGAAGCGAATGGCAGAAGCGAAAGGTGTTGTAATGGATGGAAGAGATATCGGAACGGTTGTTTTGCCTGACGCAGAGTTGAAATTATTCATGACGGCTGACCCGACAATTCGCGCGCGAAGAAGGTTTGACGAGCTTCAAAGCCTTGGCGTCGATACATCTATGGAAGAGGTTTTGCGAAATATTACTCAGCGAGATCATATTGATACAACGCGAGCTCATGATCCACTCGTGCAGTCTCCGGATGCCATCGTTGTCGACAATTCGCACCTCACGCTCGATGAGCAATTTCAGTTTGTGATGAGTAAAGTGAATCATAAGCTAATGGCCCAACCTGCCGACAACGAAAGGTGATTTCTTCTTCTTATTCTGCGTTTTGCCTCGTGTTGAACATCGTAATTTCACAGCATGTTTGATGCAGTGGTGAGCAATTTTAGAAATGCCTTTGGAGGTTTGAGCAGATCTATATGGCTGCTGGCCCTCGCTCAGCTCATCAACCGAAGCGGCTCCATGGTGATTTTCTTTCTCGCGGTTTATTTGAAAGATGAGTTGCTGTTTGATCTGAATCAAGTTGGAGCAGTTATGGCTTGTTATGGCATTGGAGCGCTCGTGGGGGTATATGCCGGGGGAAAGCTCACCGACAAGTTGGGACATAGACCGGTGATGGTTGCCAGCTTGCTAGGGGGCTTCATTCTATTTGTTTTAGCTTCTCAAATCAGCGATTTTAATACGTTGTGCATCGTCCTTTTCCTGCTAAGTGCTTTTGGCGATGGTTTTCGGCCTGCGGGCATGGTTGCTATATCTCACTACAGTACGCCCGAGAATTATACACGATCCGTATCGCTGTATCGATTGGCCATCAACCTGGGCTTTTCGATTGGTCCCGCCATTGGCGGATTGCTTGCAGCAATCGACTATCAATGGTTGTTTTGGGTAGATGGTGCAACCTGCTTGTTCGCGTCCGTATTTGTCTACTTCTACCTGAAAGACTCGAAAGAGAATACGGTGGAGAAAGCGCATGAGCCGGAAGATGCAGAGAGCGGTAAATCCCCATGGCGCGATAAGGCATACTTGCTATTTCTTCCAACGGTCACCATTTATGCAATGGCCTTTTTTCAGTTGTTCAGCACGATGTCCATTTACTACAAGGGTGAAGAAGGATTTTCGGAAGGGCAGATTGGAGCTATTCTGGCGTTAAACGGACTGCTTGTTGCCGCTGTTGAATTGGTGCTGGTTTATAAGATTGAACGGAAGTATAGCGTGTATACTTGGATGATTATTGGCGCCCTATTACTTACCCTGAGTTATGGGTTGATATTGGTGGTTCATGGCTTCCTGTGGTATTTATTCATCATTACAATCGTTTCTTTCTCCGAAATGTTTTTCATGCCATTCACCAACACCTTCATGAATAACCGATCGGGAAAGGCTAACAGGGGGCAATATGCTTCGTTGTATGTTATGTCGTGGTCGGCCTCCCACATTTTTACTCCTTTACTAGCCACTTCCGTGATGAATCACATGGGCTATGACACGCTGTGGTGGTTGATGATAGGGTTCACCCTTTTGGTCATATTAGCTACACGGATGGTTCGCAAACTAGCGATCCGATAGAATTGTTATTCGCTCCTTATTCTGTGGAAGCAAGCGACTATCAAAGTGATTGTATTCCTAATAGGAATATTGAATTTGCTGCTCGTTGATTGTTGGAGGGCATTTTTGAGGAAAAATCGCCCATGATTCAGTTGTATGCTCACATCGTATTAATTGTGGTTCAAAACCGAAAGCCATTCCACGAAGAGTATGCCGATGACACGGCCGGTTTTG
>Ga0315907_10005292_pt1 | contig 14140 bp, 29 predicted proteins | sample LakEriMetagenome_3_FD_203525 | JGI IMG/M metagenome (GOLD analysis project Ga0315907, IMG submission 203525) | Freshwater fungal communities from buoy surface, Lake Erie, Ohio, United States - Buoy 12 MA123 | ecosystem: Environmental > Aquatic > Freshwater > Lake > Lake biofilm | place: USA...
ACTATGTTTATCAATCTATTTGACGTTGTCGAGGACAATAGTGTACAATCTACGAACACAGGCGATCACGGTGAAGATTTCACTGATGACGAAATTGATAAACTTGAACAACTCGAAGAAACAGTAGTAAATGACGCTACCTGATGAACGCTATCGTGCTGTAGTACAAACAGCCAAATTTCTGCAGGCATTATCTTATTCTAGTGAGACTAAGCGTGTTCCATTAGCAATACGCCAGCAAGCTAGAGCTTTACTTAGACATTATCCCAGCGATTGGGATATGCGACGTGCAGCTGATAGATCCCCAGATATATTCCAAGAACGTATGGAAGAAGTAACTAGACTTTTTAAACAATACGAACAAAGTAAAAATGAATCCAACTAGTATCGTAATAGGTATGGGCATTGGCTCTCTATACAAATCTGTACTAAAAGAATTAGGTCACGACGTTGTTACTGTAGATAGTGACATAGCCAAAAATGCAGATTTTCCTTCTGTAGTTCCAGCCATATTTTCCTATAAACATTTTGACACAGCTCATATCTGTACTCCTAATTTTACTCATCATTTATTAACTGAAACCATAGCACCAAATAGTAAAATCGTTTTCATTGAAAAACCTGGTCTTAAAACTAGTGCTGAATGGCAGACCGTATTAAGTGGCCATAAAAGTCGTAGAATAATGATGGTTAAAAATAACATGTGGCGGGATGAAATACCCATGCTACAAGAATTGGCCTCCAGGGCTAAAAGAATTAATATTAATTGGATTAATAAAAATCGAGTTCCAAGTCCCGGAACCTGGTTCACAAATAAAAAATATGCATTTGGTGGGGTCAGTAGAGACTTAATGCCACACTTGCTTAGTATTTTTATTGCACTAAACCCACAACAATATAAAACTGCCAATGAAATTAGCAGGAATTCATTACGTAAATGGCAATTACAGGATTTACTGGATACAGAATATGGTGTGGTAAATGCTAACGGTACGTATGATGTAGATGATTATTGCTCAATTGTTTTTGATGATTATACTAAAAGTTGGCATCTAACAGCAGATTGGAAAGATGGCAATAACGATCAACGTAATATAGAGTTCATAATGTCCGATGGCAGTGTTGAAACATTTGAATTAGGTCTTTGTCCAGAATCAGCTTATAAAAATATGATTAGGGAAGCAAAAACTAACCTAAATAATAGTGCATGGTGGAAGGAACAATATGAACAAGATTATTGGATACATTCACAGGTAGAGAAATTTTGAGAACAAGACTATTAGCCACAGATGGCAAGGGCAAATTTGTAGAAACGCTTTGGGAAAAACCACAGCATACTAGTAATGACATCAGTGTTAAAGCTCTTATTACTGGAGTATGCCGAAGTGACATTGATATGATGCAAGGTAATTTTGGACCATTACCATTACATATGCAAGGCCACGAAGGTTTAGCCAAAGTTTGTGAAGTAGGTTCAGAAGTTTTAAATGTTAAAGTAGGTGACATTGTTGCTACTAGAGGAGAACCTGCTTATGCAGATTACTATAATGTTCGCAATGGTGAATTTGTAGTAGTGCCATCAGCAGAACCCAAATATATTTTAGAACCTGTTGCCTGTGGGATTAACTTAATTAATCAAGCAAAAGATCAAATTGAAAAACGTCAAGGGGCTAATGCTCGTATGCTGATATTAGGCAGTGGATTCTTAGCCTGGGTTGCTTTTCATACTATGAGATTGAATGGGTATTTTTATCATGTAGATGTAATAGGATCAAATAACAAGGATCTCTGGGGAGATATTCTTAAATCCAAAACAGAAGCAAATTATGATGTAGTCATAGATTTAAGTGATAAGACTGATGTATTCGATAAAGATATTTTAAGAGAAAATGCGTTAATTATATTTGGTAGTCAAAAAACAGTCACTACGGATTTCAGTAACTTACTTTGGAAAGCCTGCACTATGGTTTTTCCTAGTCCCCGTAATCCAGAATTTATTGATTGTATGCATTTTGCTAAACATTGGATAGAAAACGGTTATATTAATGTTGACTCTTTTTGGACAAGAAGTTATAATCGTGATACAGAATGGCAACAGGCATTCGAAGATGGCATAAACAGGCCCCAAGGCTACAGCAGAGGTTATATCAAATGGGATTGAATACTGAACAAAGACAAGGTGTTGTGTACTTTACAGGTTATGAAGTAGAGCATACTGTTACACACGGTATGTATACTTTATTTGTAGTAGGCACACCTCCATTAGAAGAAATTCTGTCAAAGGCAGTACTGGCAGGAGTACAACAAATTTACTTTGGTACTAGTCAAAGTTTTAATCCCACCACTTACGACGAGTGGAAAATATGGAATGACAGAATACAAGGATGCCTAGACGCAGGTTATTGGGTATGTCTAGACTTTGATGTTAAGTATGCTGAAGAAATTCACGAAGATGGCTGGTGTGAAAATCGTAAATTCATTCCGATGATCAGTGTAAAAATTCCATATATAAGTCTTTATAACTATAATACAACACTAAAAATTGATGATCGTACTTGGGGTGCTACTAATCCCGGTGTATGGACTCATCATCTACCAAAACTAATGTCTAAAGAAAATTATACGCACTGGGATCAATATACACAGGACACCCAAATCAAATGAAAAATAAATTAAAACTATTTTTAGATTGGGCACTACCTATTTTATGTCTATTCAATATGTTTATCTATTGGGGGCATGATAACACGTTCGCAGCCTGGGTAGTTGCCTTTGCAGGCTGGAGTTCTAACTTAATTTCAAGATATAAAAATGATAACAATCCGACAGGACATTCGTCCACATAAAATGATTTGGGTTACCTTCCGTAAAGAAGGTATTCACAAATATCCCGCGGCCGCAACTGACCCTAACTTAGCAACAGGAGATGAATATGATGTTTCGTTTTTGGCTAATCCTCATCGCCATATTTTCCATTTTAGGGTTTGGCTTAGTGTCACCCACAATGACAGAGATGTGGAATTTATACAATTCAAGCGATGGCTCGAAAAACTGTATTCTAGCAACCAAGGTGTATTGTCGCTAGACTATAAAAGTTGTGAGATGATGAGCGATGATTTATATGCTCAGATTCACGCAAAGTATCCAGACCGTGAGGTTTGGATTGAGGTCTCCGAAGACGGAGAAAATGGTTCGTTTATCAAGTATTAAAACTAAGAGGAAGAAGCTAAATGGCTCGTAATTACAAGGACTATCATTATTTCGCTAACCGTCCTGACGTTGTTAAAGTGTGGGATGACTTAGAGGCTTACCACGATTGGTGCCGTATTGAATTAAGAGAGTTCAATCCTGCAGAACTTTATAAAAAAGATGCACCTAACTACAGCGCATATCTAGCAAGTAAGCGTCCACGCAAACCGTATCAAGGAAAAAACCCACGCTGGGACAACAATGGAAGACGCAATGAGCAACGTTTTTCTCATTGATCTAGAAGCAGTAGAAACAAGGTACACGGGGCAATGGAAGTCCCATGTGCCTTCTTTACTTAAAAAGGCAGGACACAATGTTCAAGTTATCGCTGGCCCTGAAGATATTCCTAGTGCTACCACTCCAGGCGCTTTTCTTAACTTTGGTGGCACTAATATCTATAAGTCTTGTCAAGTTGAACAATTTAGTCGTTTATTTTGCGCTGGACGCATTCAAGCTGGCGACCATTTTATTTTTACTGATGCTTGGCACCCGGGCATTATAAATCTAAAGTATATGAGCGAGCTTCTTAATATACCTGTTAAGATTCACGCACTATGGCATGCCGGCAGTTATGATCCGCATGACTTTCTAGGTAGACTAATTGGTAAAGCAAGATGGGTAAGAAATGCTGAAAAGAGTTTCTTCCATGCAATAGACTATAACTACTTTGCTACTGATTTCCATATTGACATGTTTATAAAAAACTTGTTAGAAGATGGATACCCTAGTGAAAATCCTTGGTACGAAGAAGATGTTAAAGATCTTCTAGACAGTGGTAAAGTTATTCGCACAGGGTGGCCTATGGAATATATGGAAGATGTTTTGGTACAATATCAAAATATGTCAAAACGTGATCTCATTCTATTTCCTCATCGCATCGCACCAGAAAAACAAGTTGAGATTTTTCGTGATTTAAAAGAACATTTACCACAATATGAGTTCGTTGTCTGTCAAGATCAACAATTAACAAAAAATGAGTATCATAATTTATTAGGTGAAGCCAAACTTGTATTCAGTGCAAACTTACAAGAAACATTGGGCATTAGTTGTTATGAGGGTGCTGTTGTAGATGCTATCCCTATGGTGCCAGATAGATTAAGTTACACAGAGATGTATTACGATATATTCAAATATCCTAGTAAGTGGACTGAAAGTTATGAATCTTACACTGTACATCGACCAGACCTCTGCAAAAAAATTATAGAGCATATGGAAAATTACAGCACTAGAATACCTATGTTAAGAAAACAAAAGGATCAATTACGTGACCAATTCTTCAGCGCAAACAACTTACTACTACACCTTAGAGGGTGATGTTGTTACTAGTTCTAGTGACAATAATATTTACATAGGTAGTACCACAGATATGTCTGAATATTGTCTTACCAATTCAGATACTATCACTTTAGATATAAACAATATGGCAGCGGCGCAGACCGTAACCCTAACATCTAGTGGGTTAGATACTATAACCTTTGATGGCACAATTATTACGAGCAACAATTGGAACTGGATTTCTAACATTCCTTTTGAAAATGGTTTTCCTGATTGGGACGACTTTCAAAAGATGTGCGAAGAATACCCAGGTCTAGAACAAGCATATGAAAAACTGAAAACGTTTTATAATCTGTGTAGAGATGAATGGGAATTTAAAAAGAAAGGCCTAAAATGATTAAGTCGTTTTTAAATTGGTTGGATCGTATTGGTCGTAAACGTATCATCATGGATCGTATAGATAACGAGCCGTATTTGGAGAGATATTATGTATTTCTTAAAGACAGAACAAAGTTTCCATTTAATGTGTTTGTACACAAGTTTCTTAAATCAGATCCCGATGACGTGCATGATCATCCATGGCCTTACGCTACTCTAATCCTTAAAGGTGGTTATTATGAATGGACTCCGTTATTTGATGCAAATAACAACAAAATCGGAGAAGTTAGGCATTGGCGTGGGCCTGGGCATTTTCGTATTTGCAATCCTAATAGCTATCATCGCATTGAACTAAAAGAAGGTGTCACTGCTTGGACACTTTTTATGCCAGGACCGCATAAACGAGAATGGGGATTTTTAGTTAAAAATAAATGGATTCATAATGAACAATACCTACAAGACCGTAAGCACCAAAGTATCAGCACCAGCTAATTACACATTTAAGGTTTCTAATAACACATTGATAGGCAGTAGTATACCACAAGGTGGCGGTGGTGGATCAAATGGTTATTCATATGTAACAAACACTAGCGGATATACTCTTAGTCCTACTGTGGTCATTAACAATGAACCATCTAGTCTAGAAGTAAAAGGTAAAATCGTACACAATGGCAGAGATTTGGAAGAACGATTATCTGTGATTGAAAAAGTCTTGCAAATTCCTGAAAGAGATGTTATACTAGAAAAGAAATATCCAAAGCTCAAAAAAATGTATGATGAATATATTAAAGAATTAAGTAAAGTTCGCATGTGGGAATCTTTAAAAGGTGATGAATGAAAAAAGTCTACTATAGTTGGCAACAAGTTCAAGGAGCAGTTTTAGAAATTGCTAGGCAAATGGTTGACCACAATTGGCGCCCTGACTATATTGTAGGTATTACACGCGGTGGCCTTGTCCCTGCTAACTTGCTGAGTCAATATACTGGCATACCTATGCACACGTTAAGTGTTAGTTTACGTGATGGCAGCGGTGGTGAAAGCAATTTATGGATGGCTGAAGATGCTTTTGGCTACATTCCCTATGATGAACAGAAAGCCAATGGCGGTCATAGACATCTAGAAAAATTTAAAAAGAAGATACTTGTTGTAGACGATATTAATGATAGCGGTGCCACAATTAATTGGATTAAAGCTGACTGGGCCAGTGGTTGTTTGCCTGACAATCCAGATTGGAAACATATTTGGGGTGACAATGTTCGTTTTGCTGTGCTAACACATAATCAATCCAGCGAATTTAAAGACCCAGATTATTATGCGTGGACTGTGAACAAAGCTGAAGAAGATTGTTGGTTAGTTTATCCTTGGGAAGAGTTTTGGCTATGATGCCGTTACGAGACGATCTAATGGTTCAGCAACAGATAAAAAACTCATGGGAACACATGATTGGTGTTATCATGCTAAATCAAACGGGACGTAAGTCTGTAAAAACTGTGCTGCCTAAATTTTTAGATATTTGGCCTACTCCTGAAGATTTTTTATCTGCACATCACATGACTGTAAAAAAAGTTATACGTCCTTTAGGTATGGTGAATGTGAGATATAAAAGACTAAAACAAATGACTAAAGATTATATTACTTGGGATGGCGTAGATGCTACTGATCTTTATGGTATTGGCAAATACGGCAGCGACAGTTATGAAATTTTCTTCAAAGGAAATTACAATGTAATACCCACAGACAAAGAATTAAAAAGGTATTTGGGGGAAGAAATTGATTACTGACTTAGAAAGGGCATTAAATGAAAAAAGAGCACCTTGGACTGAGATTGAATATAGAACAAACACCTTCTGGGTATTCAGAGACAAATACCCGGTCACAGAAGGACATTTGCTATTTGTGCCTACCCAAGAAAAGTTCGATAACATCATGGAATGCTACAAAGCCGCATACAAATTTGGAGCAGACGGCCTGGTTACTGAAAAATGGGACGGGTTCAATGTTGGTCAAAACTGCGGGGAAAGTGCCGGACAAACAGTAATGTATCCACACATACATATGATACCTAGACGTAAAGGTGATATGGAGGATCCCAGAGGCGGGGTTCGCCACGTAATTCCAGAAAAAGGAAACTATAAAAAATGAGACAACAAATCGTCCAAGCACTGGTTCAACATTTTGAATCACATATTGTTAAACACAAAATGAATGTAGAAGTTATGTTAAGCAACCCCATGGCCATTCACGATCATACCGATTTGATGGGTGCTATCGAAAAAGAAGTAGCGCAAATTGCCGAATACATGGACAAATTAGAAGTAATGGAAAAATATTTTAAGGGATAATTATGCAGGTAAGAGTAGATCAAATTAAAGAAGGTGGTGTATCTTGTGGTTGTGGTCGTAGCCCTACAGGTAAATGTATTGGTTGGCACGGGCTTACAGAAGATGACTATCTGATCAAAAAAAATGAATGGGAGTTGGACGAATATAAACGTCAAGCGCAGACAACTTGGAATGATAGTTGTACTAGCGGACGTTCTAAAAATGTTCGACCATAAAGTAAAAGTTGACTGGAATAATCAAAGTGTTCCTTGGTGGAACGAGTGTTGCGCTATGGTATTAGAAGTGTTTGGTCTGCCTGGCAGACGTTACTACTATAAACCACACGAAGATTACATGGTATTTGAATTTAAATCACAAAAGGATGCTGACTTATGCCGGATTTTATTAAGCGAGCGGCTGTAATTATAACAGCAATATCAGCAGTCATGGTTTTGTTTTTTAGCAATTTTGGTGCTAGCGGTGATAGAATAATTCGCTATGATTGTAGGGACGCACATTGGATGCCGGATATTCCTGTAGAAGTAAAGCAAGAGTGCCAGCGCATAATGTATGAACGATGGAAACAGGAACAAGAAGAAAAACGATCAAGGATCTCTACATGATTTATCTGCAATTTAATATTCGAAATCCTTGGATCGATAGATTTGTCAATATAAGATGTTGGACCGGAAATACTTTTATCAAAAATAAATTTTGGGAGCTTCAAATTTACAAAAGTTCTGATATATTTGATCTGTTTATTAGATTAACACACAGACAAGATCATGCAGGAATTTATTTAGGTTTAGGAATTTTTGGATTCAATGCAGAATTTCAAATTTATGACTGTAGACACTGGAACAAAAATACCAATTCCTGGGAAAATTATTGAAACTTGACACAGGCCTAAATATATTGTACAATATAAACATAAGCGGAGATTAAAATTGACCAAAGAATTTACACCTGATCCTGTTCTTAATACAGAAATTGACACAGAGTTTAAAAAAGACCAATACGAACCTTTAGGTAAACCTGTTTACATTAAAAAAGAAACAGCCTTAGATGCAATGGCTGGTGACGGTGGCTACAAAGAAGCATATCTAGCAGATGTAATCCGTTTTAAAATGAAACGTGATAACAAACGCTTTTGGGCTGGCGATAATATTAGCGAATATATCTTAGACGAAAAGATAAAATATCAACTAATCGACGAAGCAACCGAAGCATTTGAACTAGTGCTCGATCGTTTGCTGATTGATCGTGAAAACGATCCCAATAGCAAAGGCACAGCACGACGCCTTGCTAAAATGTATTTTAATGAAATAATGGCAGGACGATATGAACCAGCACCAGACGCAACAGCATTTCCAAACGACTCGCAGGACCGTTACGAAGGTATGCTGGTTGTTCGCAGTGAGCTTCGCAGTATGTGTAGCCATCATCATCAACCCGTTAGTGGCGTTGCTTATATTGGTATTATTGCCGCTGAGAAACTTATTGGACTCTCTAAGTACACAAGAATCGCACAGTGGTGTGCAAGACGTGGAACTCTCCAGGAGGAACTTGCTAATGACATTGCTAGGGAAATTGCCAAAGCAACCGGTGCAAAAGATTTAGGAGTTTATATTCAAGCTACACATGGCTGTTGTGAGAATCGAGGCATTATGGCGCATAGTAGTCTTACACAAACAACAGTACTTACAGGTTCATTTAAAACTGACCCTGGTGCAAAAAAAGAGTTCTTTGATAACATTAAACTACAACAGGAGTTTGCCCCAAGATGAACTCAGTAAACATGGCTAACGATTTAATTAATCGTGCAAAAAATTTAAAAAAGTTTGAAGTAAAACGTATACTAGAAGGTGGTATACCTTTTAATGGCCCCATCCCATTTGATATTAAAGGTCGTGATGACTGTTTTTGGATCTATGCTTACGCTGTTACACAGGAAGAAGCAGAATCAAAAGTCGATACTTGGTTAAAGGAATTACTATGAAATGGTTTGATAAGTGGTTTTATAAACAGGCAAAAAGAGTTTGGGAAAATAAAGATAGATATGAATGTGATGAACCAGTACCAATGGGAAAATTAAGTATGGCAATTGGACAAACAGCAATGGTTGAGCGTGGTCGCCCTGAAGGCGAAGGTCGTATTAGTTTTGAATTGAGTACGGCTGTTGGTGGAAAGATTTTAAATGTTCGACGCTATGACGATCGTAAAGATACTCATAATACTCAAACATATGTTATTCCCAACGGTGAAGACGTTGGTGAGCGTGTGGCAAAAATTATTAACTTAGAACAATTTAGAAACTAGTATGAAGAATACAAATTTGTTGTGTAAGGACTGCAAACATAGTTTTCAACTATGGTATGATAAACTTTTCATGAACGCTAAGAGATACACACTTAGATGTAAACTCAATTACAAAGATTCTGAATCAGATGATGATGTAGTTATTGGTCCAAAAATTAAACCAGCAAAATATGAGCTATGCAGTATCACAAGGTTTAGCAGCGAACCTTGTGGCCCAGAGGGTAAGCTATGGCACCCTAAAAATGAAAAACAAATGTTTCTAACTTGGATTAAAAATATATCATGAAAGCTCAAATACCCGCCGAAGGCATACTAAAAAGAAATGATTGGGGTGACACAAAACTGTATCAAGTTGTATGCGAATGTGGTGATGACCAGCATGATCATCAACTATGGGTAGAAGCCGAAGATTCCTTCGTATCTGTTACAATATATAACACTGTCAAAAGCGATTTCTGGAGTAAAACACGATTTAGACAAATATGGGATCTGTTAACAAAAGGTTATGTTAAATACGAGTCTTCGTTAATCATGAGGGAGCAAGAAGCGTTAAACTACGCTGAAACATTAAAGATTGCTATAAATGATTGCAAAGAATTTCGTAAACAAAGGAGCGTTCGTAATGACACTAAGCCATAACTATAAAGTTAGGGGGCTACAAATCATAAATCACATATTGTTAGTCATCGGTCTAGCATATGTGATTCATACTGGTAACTATGATATGTTAGTCATATCCTTAGTTTCCTATGTTATAACAGGCATGTTAGGTGTTAATATTGGTTTGCATCGATTGTTAAGCCATAGAAGTTTTAAAACACATTCAGTTATTGAAAAAATACTTAGTTTGGTTAGTGTAGTCACAACCATAGGGAGTCCATTAGCTTGGGTAGCCGTACATCGACAACATCACAGATCTGTTGAAACAACAAATGATCCCCATAGCCCCTATGTTGATGGCAGATATAATTTTAAAAGAGCTTTTAAAGTTTGGTTCGGACTTTGGGAAGTAACTAATATAAGTCCAAAAATAGTAAGAGATTTAAGACAAAGCGAATTTCAAAAATGGGTACATAAAAACTATCTTGCATTAATTGTAGGATACAATCTCATTTTGGCTGCAATTAATCCTTGGTTAATTATTTTCGTTTATGCCATACCGGCCTGCTTGTGTTTACATTCAACAAGTAGTATAATTGTTATTGCACACAAACATGGATATAAAAATTATGACTTGGGGCGAGATCAATCACGTAATAGTTGGATCGCACATTTGATGAGTTTAGGTGAAGGGTGGCACAATAATCATCATGCTAAAGCCTGGGCTTGGAAGCAGGGAGAAAAATGGTGGGAATTTGATCCGCCTAGTTGGGTAATAAGATTAATCAGAATAAAGGATTAAAATGGAAGATTCAAAACTTGAAGATTTGTACTACACCCTAGTAAAATTAACAGCTGAATTAGTTAATTCGGGGTATAGTGCTATGGAAATCAGTGCTGTTATGACTAGAGTTGCTCTTCAAATTTACAAAACAACTCTAAATAACGAAGATTATAACAGAATGATCGATGTCATAAGCAGTAGCAGAGACGAAATAGAAAAATTTAGTCTGGATGTACCGTTACAATAAATTTAGGCAAAAGTATGGAAAAAATTAAATTAGCAGAACTATTTTATAGTATACAAGGTGAAGGACGCTATATGGGTGTGCCTTCAGTGTTTATGCGTACCTTTGGGTGTAATTTTAAATGTGCAGGGTTTGGCATGCCAAAAGGTGAATTGACTACAGAAGTCGAACCTATTGCGGCAAATGTTCATCTTTATAAAAGTTATGAAGAACTTCCGTTAGTTAGTACAGGTTGTGATAGTTATGCTAGTTGGCACCCTGCATTTAAACACCTAAGTCCTTTTTACAGCCCAGATGAAATAGCAGAAAATATTATGAAAATTCTTCCTTACGGCCATTGGGAAGATGAACACTTGGTTATTACTGGTGGTGAACCTTTGCTTAAATGGCAAAACATTTACCCAGAATTACTAGATCATCCTAAAATGCGTGATTTAAAAGAAATTACATTTGAAACTAACGGTACTCAAAGTTTGACTCCAGAGTTTAAAAAATATTTGTTAGACTGGGGAATGGAAAATAGAGGTTATCATCGGTTAACTTTTAGTGTCAGTGCTAAACTTAGTTGTAGTGGTGAGGAAAGAAATATTGCCATAAGGCCTGATATTGTTAGAGAATATGAAGAAGTTGGATATACCTATCTAAAGTTTGTTGTGGCTACAGAAGAAGATGCTGAGGAAGCATTAGAAACTGTAGACATTTATCGAGGTGAAGGATTTAGTGGTCCTTGTTATTTGATGCCTGTAGGTGGTGTTGAAAGTGTTTATACTTTAAATAACCGCCGTGTAGCAGAATTGGCAATGAAAAACAGTCTTCGGTATAGTGATCGATTGCAAGTACCATTATTTAAAAACGAGTGGGGAACTTAATGAAAAAAATTATAGACAAAATTTTTGGTCTTGAAAAGTTAAAAGCAGAAAAAGAATTATTACAAGAAGCTCGAGACAAAGCAGTAGCCGAAACAGTAAGAGCACAAAAAGAAGCAGAACTTGCCAAAATGACTCCAAAAGAGCGTGCTACTGCTCGAGAAGAACCATACGTTGCCGTTTTGGACACGCATGTCAATAAAGAAAATGTAAGAAATGGCTTTTTTGAGCTTGACTGGAATGAGTATTTCATAGTACAATTAAGACAAGCTGGATATGGTTATGAGGGTGATAAAGAAGAAGAAATAGTAGATCGCTGGTTTAGAGATCTTGCTCGTAACGTATTAGCCGAGGAAGGCCAGGATGTATCACGTGGTGCTGGCTATATTAATGTTAACAAACTTGCAGATGGCAAAGCTGAGGTAAAATGACATACATTTTGGTGGATACCGCCAATACATTCTTTCGTGCTAGACACGTCATTAACGGCAGTGCTGATATTAAACTTGGCATGGCTTTTCATATTACTCTAAACAGCATTAAAAAAGCATGGACTGACTTTAACGGCAGTCATGTTGTATTCTGCCTTGAGGGTCGCAGTTGGCGTAAAGACCACTATGCTCCTTACAAACGCAATCGTGCAGAAGCTCGTGCCGCACATACTGAAAAAGAAGCAGAAGAAGAAAAAGTATTTTGGGAAGCATTTGATACTTTTAAAGAATTTATTACTACCAAAACAAATTGCACGGTATTACACAATCCAACATTAGAAGCAGACGATCTTATTGCGGGATTTATACAAACACACCCAAATGATGACCATGTAATAATTAGCACAGACAGCGACTTTGTGCAACTTATAGCATCCAATGTCAAACAATATAATGGTGTGTTAGAAACTACTATCACACATGAAGGTATTTTAGACAAAAAGGGCAAACGTGTTGTAGATAAAAAAACAGGCCAAGCAAAGGATATTCCTAATCCAGAATGGTTGTTGTTTGAGAAGTGTATGCGTGGAGATCCCACAGACAATGTGTTTAGTGCTTTTCCAAAAGTTCGTAAAAATAAACTCGAAGAAGCATTTGAAGATCGCAGTAAAAGGGGATTCGCGTGGAACAATCTCATGCTTCAGCGTTGGGTTGATCACAATGGTGAAGAACATCGTGTATTAGATGATTATGAACGTAATCGTAGACTTATTGACTTAAATTATCAACCCGAACATATTAGAACATCAATTGTTGAAACTATTAAATCTAATGCTGTTCCTAAAAACATTAATCAAGTAGGTATTAGACTTTTAAAATTTTGTAACTTGTATGATTTAAAGAAAATTTCAGATAGTATACAACTTTACTCAGAACCTTTTCAGGCAAATTATCCAGGAAAATAACATGGCTACTACACAAGAAAAAGAAAAACTTATAGAAGTATTAAAATTTACCCCGTGTACTTACACCATTCAGATGTGGGGATATGGAGGTGAATATGTTATGGGCACTGTAGAACGTACAATTTACGACTATTTTAAACGCCGTCGTTTAAGTCTCAGTGACTATGCATGGGGCAGTGATTATGCTGAAGAAAATAACATTCCAGAAGAAATGCAGCCATTTCCACCAGGTAGTTGGTATGAATGCGATGACATGGCGCATATCAGTGGAGTTGATCGTAACGCTGGTACTTTACAAATTTGTGACGAAAACGGTAATACTGTATATGAACGCAGTTTAGAGGATATTGACGGTTATAGTGATGACAGTCCAGAAATTGGTGGTGGGGACGAAGTATGGATTGATAGCAAGGATCCGGGAACTGTAGTATTTGTTGGTGTTAGCAGTGAAAAAGGAACATTCTTTGAAGGCGAAATTGAATTGAAAGAACCTTTTGATATTACCAAACTATCTATTAGTTATGATGAAATTGACGGTAATGAAATTGTCAGCATGGTCACATACGATGGTGAAGACATTGACAATAATGGTGGAAGCACTAGCGGTAAAAGTTCAGACTTTGGATTTTATATTGCTGGCTCTCTAAAAGACGGCAAGTGGGAAATGTACAAAGACATGGATAGTATCGAGTACGAAATGACTCAGTG
>Ga0315907_10005294_pt1 | contig 14134 bp, 16 predicted proteins | sample LakEriMetagenome_3_FD_203525 | JGI IMG/M metagenome (GOLD analysis project Ga0315907, IMG submission 203525) | Freshwater fungal communities from buoy surface, Lake Erie, Ohio, United States - Buoy 12 MA123 | ecosystem: Environmental > Aquatic > Freshwater > Lake > Lake biofilm | place: USA...
CTGGAACTTCTTCTTTAATCTCAACAACTTCGCCGTCTTTTACAACGTAGATTTTGCCCTCGATTAAATGTTCTCCGTCGGGTAACTTCATACTTAATTTATTTAATTGATTACTTAATTTAAGACCTAAGAAGCCCTCAATTGAGAAACCGACTTGGTCTTTATTTACCAACTCTTGGTAATATTCTTTATCTGTAATTTGTGCCGTTAGCATTAAAGTACCTTTTGGAACTTCGATACCATAACTTGAATAACTCTTGTCTTCTTTTGGGTTTTCAACTATCCAAGCCTCAAGAATATACGCAGGAACTTTCTTTTCTGTATGCTCAAGATTAAACAAGTTTTGATTATTCAAGTCTTGCATAAACTTAGAGTAAATATTTTCAATCTCTTGCTCCGTAAATTGAACGTAGTATTCTTCGCCTTCGTCGTTTCTATATATATTCATTGGAATCATTGCGGGTGCAACTATCCTCATTTTGGGTTCGTCTTTAAAAAAGAAATTTTCAACAGCTTTAAACGCCATTCCTTTAACCATAACGGCTGGTTTTGACGTGAAAGCAATCATATCAATACCTAAGTCTTCGCCTTCGCTGTACTCTTCGTCAATAGTTATTTTGTAAAGTGGTAAATCCTCTTTCATTACATTATAATAGGTAAGTGTTTATAAGTGTTATTTTTTTTATATTTGTTTAAAAAAAGTTATGGTAACAATAGGTAGTAAAGAAATTCCAAACGTCATTAATGAAATGACAATAGCACAATTTGAAAAGGTTTCAAGTTTCTCTAATAACCAAGAGTTAGACGCGTTCGAAAAGTGGGTTAATATATTCGTGTTTTTGGGTGCTGACGAAGACGAAGTAAACGAGATGGATTTTACCGACTTTAAAAACAAGGTCAAAGAATTTAATACCGTAGATTACAAAGCAAAAACGGAGTTCACTAAACAAATAGAACTTGAAAACTATACTTACCAAAGTTTTGAAGATGAGTTTAAACTAAGTGTAAGGGACTTAAAACACATTGAAAAATTAATCAAAAAAGAACCGAACTCCTACATATCTAAAATGATGGCAGTAATATTTAAAAGAACTGACCTTTCAAAAACTGAACACTACGCAGACGCACACATTAACCACAAAGCGAAATTATTTAAAACTGTTAACGCTGAAATTTGTTTGCCTTTCGTTAGTTATGTAGCGCAAAAGATGACAGAAACAGCAACCCAAATAAAAGAAAATGCACCTACCGAAGTCTTGGAATGAGATAACAGTTAGTCAGTTTATAGAGTTAGCAAGTCTCGAGCAAAAGGATTTTGATTCCGTCTTTGAAATGCAAATCGAAACGCTTTCAATTTTACTAGACGAAGACCCTGAAGAACTTTACGACTTAGAACTCGAAGAACTAAACACGATTTTAAGCGGTTTAAAGTGGCTGCGTTCCGAACCTCGTGTAAAGATTAACGAAAAAATAGACAAGTACACCTTTAAACCTTTTGATAAAATTACATTAGGCGAATTTATTGACGCGGATTATTTTACAGTTCAGGACAAAATCGTAAATATTCCGATTATTACAGCAATATTTTACAGACAAACTAAAGAAGATGAGTGGGAAAACCGTCTTTTTGAGCCTTACGAATACGATATTTACAAACGTTCTGAGGTGTTTAAAGAAATACCTATTACAGCCGTGTTTGGTTTAGTGTCGGAGTATCTCAAATTTAGAGATAATTTTATGAAACAATACGAGAATTTGTTTGCACCTACATTCGAAGACGACGAAGACACAACCGAACTAAGTCCCGAAGAAAAGAAAGAAGTTGAAAACGAAAAGAAAAAATCTAAGTACGCTTGGGAATCCTTAATTTATAACCTAGCAAATGAAGACTTAACCAAAGTAGATGAGATTACAAACCTACCTTTGACATTCGTGTTTAATATGCTATCAATGAAGCACGTTTTAAGTTAGTAAAGTGTACTTGGTTGGGTTGGTAAATTAGAATAAGGCGAATCAATCCAGTTAAATTTAACGGCAAATTGTGGCTGGTTTAAAATCTTTGCCATTTCTAAAAAAGGATAGTTTTCAAATTGCCAAGTAACGTATTCGGCTGCAATCTCTCCTAGTATCTGTTGAGTGTCGGAACGTTCTAACCAATTTTGAGTAATATAATAAGGTGGTATTCTTTGCTCACCGTCGACCATTGTCCCCTCATCTAAAAACAAGTAATAATAAAGCGCATTAATAGTAATTTCTACAACGTTTAATTTAGTTCCAGTCATTGCCGAAATTCTAACCGAACGGTAAAGGTCGCCTGTATCGTAAAGACCTAAAACGTTTTTAATCTCTTTTTGTAAAGACCTTGCAAGTTTGTTTCGAGTTGCGTATTTTACTTTAAATGTCGGCATTAACTTCGTATTTTTTTAGTTCTTCGCTTACCCAAGTTTCAATCTCTGCATCGTCCCAAGTTAACGAATAAGTGAACCCGTTTAGAGTAACTCCAAATATAGCGTTTTCAGTAACTAGTTTTATATCAACGTTGCACGTCTTTTCATTGATTGAATCATTAACATTAACCACTTGCACGGTAGGGTTAACTATTTCAATATTCCATTGTTCAAATTTGTAAGTCATTTTTTTTAAGTTATATTAGTTCCTGAAACATTACACACACGTACCCAAAGACCATAAAGAGCATTTGTTTTTGACGTGTTTACAAAAGGAGCAACCCCTGCTAAATCAGTTGCACAACCACCAGTACCACTTGGTTGGGTCGAAATCCAAAAATATCTAAGTGTTGTATTAAAGGGGGCGTAATTCAATTGGTAGTTAGCCATTAACTCGAAGTTCATTATATTAACCATCTCAACAAAGTTAACTAAGTCCCACCCCATTAAACCGTCGTGAGTTGCGTTTTTATGCGCTGACAATTGATTAATCCAAGTTCTAGTAGTTACATCTCCAAAGTAGTAAGCAAGTACAGTAGAACCGTTGTATGTTGACCAATCAAAAGCAACCGAGTTTGTATAGATTTGACCGCCCGTTTTATTTGTGAATCGGTTCGTGTTTCCGAACGGATTACTTGATGGCAAAGTAAAAAAGTTTACTAAGCGTCCGCGTTCCGTTGCTCCGTCGTCGTCTTGGTGGTAACTTGTTGTTTGACCCGTTTTCTGTAACGTTGCACCAACAGGAACGAAAGACGAAGTATTAATAACTATTTCAACGTGGTCTTGGTTTTGGTTGTGTGTTACACTTTGCGCATTTATAGTATTCGCGTTTTGGTCAAGTAATAAAATGTCCAGTGGCTCTGTTGCATCAATAGTGAATAAATCGCCACCGTTTACAGTTATGTCATTGTCAGGAATATCGTACTCAACAGTTTCACCGCTTGGTATGTTTAAGTTTATTAGAGTACCATCACCAGTTAATTTTAAGTGGGCAATTCCGTCGGGTGCTATTATTGTTTCAGTAGTTCCGCAGTCAACTAATTCAGTAAGTAAAAGAGTGTCGTTCGTGTTTACGAGGTTAACCGTAGCGGGGTCACAGTCGCATTCAGGTATTACGGGCGTAATTGGTTCGATTGGTATAGCACAAACTGAATATTGGTCGACCTCAAAAGTAAAAGTTCCAAACCACCCCGCAACGTAATCTAAGTCAAAGTTGTTAACGGGTGTCATTGTCGGGTCTGTTAAGATAGTAACGCTTAAATCTGTCCCGTCTGTATAGTATAAATAAAGGTCGTTTAATATTAGTTGGCAATCGCTTAAAATCGTGTTTATATTGGCTCGGTCTTTTTGAATGATATCAACGCAATAGATATCTAAAGTGAAAACGTTAGTATTCATTCCTGAAGTCTCTGACGTAGGTACGACGTAAACCAAAGGGTAACGCTCGTCAAGTGTGGAAAAGTTCGGCATTTGCTCCCTAAACTCACCGCCAAATTTTTTAACTTGTAAGTGGTTATTAAAGAACGTTTCTAATTTGTTTAATAGTCCTTGATAACTTGTCATAGTGTCGCGTTTTCTTCCATTCGTTTTACTCTACTTTGAGATGTTGTTATGTCGCTTTCAACTACAACCGCCTTAATTACTTGCGGTTGACTTTCGACACTTTGCGCACCTTGTAGAGTATTCATATTATTAGCTTGACCAAATAAGTTTGTTTGTGGAGTTGCAGGTTGTACGCCACCGCCACCCGAAGCACTTGCACCGCCTGAAGCATTCGAAGCACTTGCACCTTTGAACTGTGTTGAGGCAATCTTTTTAACGTTAGCAATACCTGCAGCTACTACCATAGCAGCAGCAATAGCACCCCTCACAACGCTTGTTGGGTCAGTTGCTACAATTTGAGACATATAAGCCGAAACACCACCCTTTAAAGTGTCTATAACAGCCATTGCAATATTGGTCGCCTTTTGTATTTTAAAGGCTTTCTCTTGTTGTTTCTCACTTTCACCAGCAAACGCACTTACAATGTCATTAATAGCGGTTAAACCTTGTTTTGTCCATTCTGCAATTTGGTTGCCCGTGTCGATAGTCGCTTGAATCTTTTTTTGTTTCGCCTCTTCGTCTGCTTTCTCCTGTTCTTTTTTATACTTATCGTCTATTGCTTTAAGTTCGGATTTTTGTTGTTCTTCTAATTGCTTAGTTAATTCAGCGTTATTAACGGCTAGTAAATATTTTTCATCGTATTCACTTACTAACGCATCAATTTCTTTTTGTTTATTAGCCTCTCTTTCGCTTAGTTTTTTATATTCAAGTTCGCGCTGTAAGTTAAAGAGTTTGTCTTCTAGTTCTATTCGTTTTTGATTTGCCTCTTCTTGGTCTGCTAAGTCTTGCGCGTCTTTTTCGTCTTTTAATTTCTTCGCTTCGTCTTCGTATTTTTTTACAACGGCTGCCTTTTCTGCTGCGTAATTAGCCTCAAGTGTTTTTGTGTCAACACCGTATTTTTTCGCAGCCTTAATTTGTTCTTCGTATTTTATTTTAATGTCTTCGAGTTCGCGTTCTTGCTCCGTTAGTTGGCTTCGCCTATATTCGTTTTCTAATTGTCTAATTTCTTCGATGGCGTTTTTCTTCGCTTCGCGTTCTCTATCTCTTATTTCCTTTTGTTTTTCCGCTGCTTTCTCTGCTCTTTGCTGAGCCTCACGTTTTGCGTTTGCGTCTAGAATTTTTAGTTCGTTTTCCGTTCCTGCAATTTGGTCTTTTAATTCGTTTGCTTTTTCAATTCTAACTTTATTTGCAGCATCAAAAACGCCCCAACTACTATTTTGTTTTTTTGCTTCTTCAAATGTTTGAATCAAAAGATTTAATTCATTTAATTGCTGTTTTTGGTAATTAATAGACGCTTGAATTTTTTTCCTTTCTAAAGAAGTTGTTTCTTTTCCTTCCGCTTTTAATAAATCAATACTTCTTTGAAGTGTTGTTTGCTCTCGGTTATAAGTCGCTTCAATAAACGCTTCTTTTTCTTCTCTTAAACGAATACTTCTTTCAATCTCTTCGTCGTTTCTTTGTTTTTGTTTCTTTGCGAGTTCCTCACCGGCGTAATCAGTTAAACCAACCCAATCAAGAGCCGACTTAATACCGTCGACAACTGAGTTAATAATCGACATTAAACCTTTAAAGAAATTGCCAACTGCATTAATAATAGGTTTTAATAATCCTAAAGAGTTCATTAAAGCACCAATTGCGACAACAATAGCAGTAATTGCAGCAACTAGTAAAAATATAGGGTTGGTTAAAAGCATAACCCCGAATTGTACAAACGTTTTACCTAACGTTGCAACCGTACTAGCCAAGCCTTTAATACCGCTAGAAATTGTTTCGGGACTTATTGAAGTAACCGTCTTTTGAAAGACCTTAGCTTTATCGCTTGCCTCCTCAAAATCCAAACTCATCAAAGAATCTTTTAAAGACCCAAATGAATTTGAAACCTGCTCAAACTTAGAACCACTAGCAAAAACTTTAACTTGTTCGTTTGCGTCACCTATCCTATCTTTTAACTCCCCTGCAGCTTCAGCAAGTTCGCGCATTCTCTCAGGGTCAGTAGCCGAAAGCATTTCGCTTTTAATGTCCCTTAATTGTTTTTTAAGTTCCGCTAAACCGCCTACTTGAATAGTACCTACGTTAATAGTTCCTGCCATACTTTATAATAGAAAAAATTTAATCGTGTTTTAATAAACTCCGTAAACCCGTAAAGAGTTAACCTGAAATGTAGCGTTAACCGTGTTTTCGGTTCTTATCGTAATGGTTGCCCCTGCTGTTATTGCCTCTGAGTATTTGGCTGCGATACCGTCTCTCATATAGTCACCAGCACCCGTTGCACTTGCGAAACATTCAACTATTCTTTTAACCGTTGAACCTACATAAATACAAAAATTACAACTCGCATTTAAATTCGTGTTTTGTTGAAACTCACACTCACTTTCGATTATAATTCTCGAATAAGTATTTGACCCAAGAACGTAAGTTTTAATCGTTGCATTTGTCCCACCCGTTCCGATTGTTTCATCAGCATTTAATAAAACTACTGTTCCACTAGGCGGGGTTGCTGTTATTGTCAAGTCGCCTGAACCTAAAAGAGAATTGCCGTTTATGGTTTTTATGTTTGTCCCTGAAACTAAAGACGCTTGTTTGTTATTGAATGTCGACCAATCCGCAGAACTCAAAGCGCCCCTATTTGTAGCTGAAGCCGTTGGTACGTTTAAAGTAATTGTACCCGCCCCCGTAATTGGTGAACTAACCACATTTAAATCCGTTCCACTTGTTCCCGTTGTTAACCCTACCGAAGTAACAGTACCTCCACTTATTGTTAAGTTGCCCGAACCTAGTAAACTATTTCCGTTAATCGTCTTTATATTAGTTCCACTAACTAAAGTATTTTGTTTTAAACTACTTAAATAACTCATCTTATATTATTAACCATTCTGTCCCTGAATCTATAACCGTTATTGAATCCCATTGCGCTAAAGTAACATTTAAAGCACCGTCTATTGTGTCTGTTCCGTCTCCTTCAACTTTAACGTTAACCGCTGCAATATTTTTTATTATGTATGTTTTACCAAAAGAACCAACCGCAGGTAAATAAACTGTACTTATTACAGTCGGGTTACATATTATTACTTGGTCGGTTTCTAAAACGTTGTAAGTATCGTAAACTATTGTAGGCGAATATTTGAAACCAAATGGGTAAGGGTTATCTTGAGTTGCTCCGTTTATTTTGTTTGCCCATACTCCCGAATCTTCAGCGCCTAAAATATAACCGTCACCTATAACAACACCTTTAAAACCTTCAAGAATTGTGTTTCCGTTGCCGTGAACTGTTACATCTGTCCCCGTGCTTATTACGTTGTTTGTTTCGTTATGTATGTTAATAATTGGTTGGGTAATATGACCTAACTCTCCAGCCGTTGGTATAAAAGGCTTTCCCGTTGTGAACCTTGCGAAGTCTATTTCTTCATCAATACTCAATAACTCAACGGTTGTTAATTTCGGGTTATTGCAATCGTAGTCTATAACCTTGTTAATATTCCACCAAGAATTATCTATTCTTATTTTGTCATTTAGTTTTAAAGTAGCTATGTCTGTTTCTCTCAAATCAAAATTAGCCGTCAACATTTTACCCGTGTTTATTTGCCCTATTGTTCTACGCCAATAAAGATTAAACAAGTTATTGTTAGTAAGTATGTTTTGTTGATAGAAATAATAGTCACAAACACCGAAGTTCAAATCAAAACTCGGTACATCAGGATTGTTAAAATGTATTATTGACGGATATTGCGTTAACCCAGTTTGTCCAGTAGTACCGTAGTCGTAAATATTAAACGGTTCACAGTTAAACATACCACCATCGTAAAGTATTCTTATATTCGTCTTTGGCGCAGCACCAGCCAATAAAGGAACGACCGCGTTAAACACCGTCTTTGACATTGGCGTAGGTGAAAATAGAATCTCTTTTTTGTCGATGTTCTTAACGTACTCGTTGTCAAAAACATATTCAACTTGTCCGTATATTTCGCTTGTTGCTTGAAAGTAGTTTTTATTAGGTGCGTCGGTATCTTGTTTGTATGTTATTATTAATCTCTTTGAAGTTATTTCAGGTAAGAATTTTAAATCTTGCTCTTTGTCTTTTACTAGTTTTAAAGTCCAGTCTTTTTCTTGCCCTGCGTCATAGTAATCGTCACGGTGAGATAAGATAAGTTTATTCGGGTTGTCGGGGTCTATCTCTGTATAAAGATTGTACATTGTGAAAATAGACTTAACAAAGTCCGACTGTTTTATTTTTTTAGGCACATAGTTATTTACTAATAAAGTACCACCCGACCCAGTAATATTACTTGAGGGCGTTGCAGTCATCTCGATATTAGTTAAGTCAAGTTGAACATCAATAGCGACGTTTGCACCGCCTACATTTTGCCATCTTAAATAACCTGAATAAATATTACCGCCTAACCATTGCTGAACTTGCAAACCTGCGTAAATCTCGATAGTGTCACCGCTTACTATATTTGAAATTGGTATGTTAAAGTTTCTATTGAAAGTACCTAAGTTTGTAGTTCCATTTGGTATATTAGTACCCTCTAATTGGTCAGCGTCAAAAGTTCCGAAAGTGGCTATTGAACTGTTTGCAGTTAAAACACCATTAACGTAAATCTGAACTCTTATAGTATAACGATAACCTGAACCAATAGGACTAAAATTACCGAAGCCATTTAGATAAGCCGTTGCACCCGTTCCATTAATTAAGTTAATATCGTAGTCACAATTGAAATTAAAGTTTATTGCCTCGCCTGAATTAACCGTAAAGGTGTTTGTATATATACCCGTTAAAGGTGCAAATAAGTTAAAGTTGTCTTGTGTTTCAGTCCATCCCGTTAACTGCTCACTAAACGAAATATTTTGCCCCGTTATAGTTTGGTAACCGTCTATTAATTGCGTGTCGTTAGCCTCAACAATATAAGCCGAATAGTCAAAATTTTCTTGTTCACCGTTGTAAGGTATTAACAACTTGTCAAAGTTAGCAGCTTGTAACGTTGACCAATCGTAAGTAAAACCAGCCGTTGCGAATATCCTATCGAAATAAGTCTTCGCATATATTGCAGGTTTCATTTCTTTTAGTGGGTAAAAGTTGTCACCTGAATACGGTAGTACATACTTGTAACCCTCAGTAACTGTATTACCCCAACTTAAAACAACAGTTGAGGCCTCATAAATATGATTAAGGTCTGAGAAGTCTAAGTCTGTTAACTCCGAACCACCCAACGCCGTGAAAAAATCTGACTGGCTATCTTTAACTTGAACTTCATAAATTACGCTTTGTTCATAGGCGTCGTTTGTTTGTACTTTCTTAACTGAGATTAATTGAAGTGAAGCGTCCTCCATTACGGGTATGCCGTTCTGAATTACGCTGCATTTAGTAATCGTGTTTATATCGAAAGTCCCAGCCTCGATATTTACATCGTAGTAATGATTTAAAAGTTCGTGGTTGTTCTTTGTATCCTCTAAAGTAATCGTCTTTGAGAACGCACCTTTTCGCGTTGACACGTCTCTAATATCTCCGACCTGAAAGTTAATAGGGAAAGCCGTTCCTTCTTTAACGTCTAAGTAACCGTTTTCTAGTTGTATTCTAACCATTGATTGGGTCTTGATTTGAAAGCATAACAGTAACGCTTCGCATTATTAAATTCTTGTTCTTTTGTCTTGTAACCTCAAAACCGTTTTCTTGAACTATACAAGCGTAATATTTACCGTTTATCTTAATGTAAACTTGTGGGCTTGTTATCAACTCTTGATAGTATACATTCATTTCGTAGGTTAACCAATTGGTATTTAATTGATACGTCTTTTCAACGGTTGGGTTTATTACTCTAGTTCCGAACTCGTCAGTATTGTAACCCCATTGACCCGAGTTATCAAAACCTGTAACGTCTTGTTTATACATTTCTTTTTTAACATTACCCTGTTCATAACTCCTAAGCTGAAAAGCAAAAGAACTAAACGAGCCTAACCTATCAAGAAATGCAAGTTCAAAGTTTTCGATTTTACATCTAGTGTCTAAATCAACAATGTAGGTTTGAGATTGGTCAACGTAATTAAAGTCAGTATAAACAAATTTGTAAAAAGTTGTAGTTGGTTTAATTAATGGAGCAGTACCACCGAGAAGCGTTAAAGTTCCCAAGTTATTTACACCAACTCCGACCTGAGTTATTAAAGCATTGTCGGTTATTGGTTTGCTGAACACGTCACCTTCTGAATTACTAAACAACATATAACCCGTTGTTACAAAGTTATTCATTATGTTAACCCAAAGGTCTTGCTCAGGTGTTACCCTAAAGCCAGTCACTGGAATATTAGTTAATAGTTTATCGTTTAGGTTGTCTAGTATAAATTGGTTTTGGTCGTAGGTTCTAAAATCAGCCCAAGTTAAAGCACCGTTAAAAACATACTTGTTTAATGTTGTGGCTACGTCTCTAATAACCGTCTTTCTGTTGTCTGCATAACTAACAACCCCATTTGCTGTTGGGTCAACTACATTTACGAAAAGGGCGTTTAAAGTAAAGTTAGTAGTACCCGTTATTGCAATCACAGTCCAAAGACCCGACACCGCCTCATTACCCGTTCCCGCGTCCCAAACTACTTGGTCGCCTACTTGAAAGGTGTGCGCACTCGTTGGGGTTATTTGAACATTACCACCGTTGTTTACAACCGTAGCCGTGTAAGCGTAACTTATAATGTACTCTTCGCCTATCTTTAAATCATACTTGTAATATGAGTTTGTCGCTGGGTCACTTTCCGTTAACGCTTGGTCAAAGTCAAACGTAACTTTGTTTTGTAGTAACTTGCTCAAGTCAATCTCTCCGTAGCCGTCCGAGTAACGAGGGTAAACCCTGTACTCAGCTATCTTATTCGAAGTCCCCGACTGGTAAACGTCAAAGATGTATTTAAACCCTAAGTTGTTTTTATTAGTCGAATCGTAAAGAAACTTCATTGGATTGTACGCAGGTGTAATATCTTGCGGTTCGTATATTGTAGTTATTGCCATAACTTATAATATTAAAATTTAGTTCGTGTTTTAGAACGCGATATAACTATTATCTGTATAGTACATTTCTTTAATGAACATCGTCGCATACCTAACGGCATCCATTGCATCGTCGTATAGTTTTACTGGCTCGTCTGTTATCGTGTCACCAACCTTTTTCCACTTGTAGTTATCGTATTCTTTTTTCAAGTGGGGGACATCCTCACAATAAACCCCAAAAGTCTTAACGCTGTCAATTCCTTTTTTAACTACCTTGTTCGCGTTGTTTACGTTAAACCCAGCATTTTGCATTTCGGCTATTATTTCAGGTCTTGAGTAGTCCGCTAAGATATCCGTGTTTTGTTCGATATTCAACTCTTTGAATTTCTCGATTAGTTCGCTTGTGGTTAGGTAACTTTGATAAATTACACTTTCAATGTAAATATCTTTTTCGTGCCAGTAAACTCTTATTAATGCGGTGGGGTGGTTGTAACCGAAGTCAAGACCGTAAACGTAATTCGTAAACCTTGCGGGTCGGTGTTTAACAAATTGCCAGTTTGAGTAAATATTGCTTTTGCTTATTGCCTGTTCACCTAAAGCGTAGATTTGATATAGTGCCTCATCTGTTCTCTTCAAGTCTTCTATTTGTCGTTTAATAGATTCGGGTAAAAACGGATTGTCTTTATATGTAGACTTGATTAAAATGCTTTCGTCTTTCGGTAGTTCGTAAAGCCAACTCGAACTTTCCGAAGGGTTGTAGTCGAAAATCATTTTCGTTTCAGTTCTCATATTCAATTGCTGAAAGTCTTCGAACCAAAGTTCATTAGCCTCATTACACCAACCTATATCTCGTTTACGTCCCCTTATCTTTTGCTCGTCGTCAACACTGAAGAACTCAACTAAAGACCCGTTGTTAAAGCGATAGATGTTCTCACTCATATTGTGGTTCGTCTTTTCGTACAAGTCTAAATCTTTAAGCACCTCAAAGAAGTCACGCATAACTGTTGCCCTCAAAGCTGGGAACGTCTTCCTAACTATACTAACTACCTTGTTCGAGTTTTGTAAGCAATAAACAATAATAAGTTGGCAAAGTGAATAAGTCTTTGAACTACGTGAGCCTCCCTGATTTACGATAAATCTAATTGACGGGTCCTGTAAAGCGTCAAAGTTCTGTTCAAAGATTACCGTGCTATTTATTTGCAACTGCGACATTAAACGCTTCGATTAACATTTGTAATTGCCTTGGGTCACGTGCTACCTGAACACGGTCAATTGTAACCTTAACACCTTTTTTATTTTGTATATAAGTTTCAACCATTATACACATTAAATCAATCTGCTCCACCCCTAACGATGTTTATCTTAATCTCGTTTAGTTCTTTGCCGTTTGTGGTTACGTCCGTCTTTTCGGTAAGTCCGTTTAGTCGCTGAGTTATTGACGGGTTAAACTGTCCTACCATACCGCCTTCGATTTGGTCCTGACGTATTGCTCTTTTAATGCGTGAACAGATGTTCATATATTCAAAATACAAACCGTCTTGATTTACGAAATACTGATGAACACAACCGATATTATTTTCGCAATAATTCTCGAAACCTTCCATTGTTAACGGTGGTGTGTGCCATTCGGATTTTACTCCCGTTGCGGTTGCTTTTTGAATTTCTCGAGGTTTTAAGTTCTTTTTGTACTCTTCGAATAGTTCCCACATTCTTTCGGGGGTTTCTATGTATTTCTTTTTACCCATTTTATATTCGTGTTTTTATAGTTCTCCTAATTCTTTCAATTTACTTTCAGCCCACCTTTTACCGGCAAGACCACCCCAAAGAAGGTACGAAATGTAACCACAGCTTTTTGTGTCTCCTTTTTCGTAGTACACTTCCGCACGGCTTAAATATGAATACATTCTTTTCACGGTCTCAACGGTTACCTTTTGCTTTTGGGCTAATTGCTGTGCGCGAACTTTCCCGACTTGGGTTGCACATCGGTTATTTACTTTCTCGTTTAGTTCTATACCTCTCTTTGCGTTGTTTGAAACTGCGTCGGGGTAATCATTAAAACTTTCCGCGAAGTATTCTTTTATCTTATCTTGAGCCGTTAGTCTTTCGCTGTCCCAAATGGCTTCGCAATATGCGATACGTTGTTCTTGGTTAGGGTATTCGTCTTTTGCTTCCGACATACATCGGTTTAAGTAAGCGTTCTTTGTTTCTTCAGGTTTAGGTACGGGCATTTTGTGTTCTTTTAAAGTGGTTTAAGAATTCGTCTTCGGTTACTTCCTCTATTGCAATATAGTATTCTAAGTCTGTTAAATAACTCACGTAATGGTGTCCGTTTTTTCGTAGTAACTTCTCCAAATTTTCGGCAATAGTTACCATTTTCTCACCAGTGTCGATAATATAAAACTTACTCATTGGTTTTCCTTTTACGTTTACGCTTTGGTTTTACAACCTCTTGCACCTCTTGAATTAATTCAGGCTCTTTAACAACCTCAAAAATAAAACTAAAGCCGTATTTTTTTAGTTGTGGTATCTGTTCAGGTCTTATCCTATCGACTTCAATAGTCCGAACGCCTAGAATCGGGTCAGTAATACTAACAACACAACCCCTATATTGGTCTTTTATTTTTTCCATTTCTCAAAAGTGCTTACAAATATGAATAAAAGATAGCTTATTAAAGCCACTGCACCAAATTTATTTGTTAAATTATAATCATTAAACAAACCAACTGCAAAACCTACCGTTGAAATTAGTGTTATTAAGGCTAAAAAGTTACTCATATCTTATAATATATTTAATTTAATTCGTGTTTTTCTAATAGTTGCCTAATATCCTGTTTCATCTCAGTTATTAAACCGTGAGAACTAAACTCTGAAATATTAAAGTGTTTCGCTATTGACCTTGTTGTATTGTAACCCTTGTCGAAATACGTCTCAAAGAATATCTTTTTAACGCGGTCTTTCTGTTGGTTTCTGTAAAGTTCTAATGCTGCTCTGTAATTTTGGATTTTTAACTCTTCTTGTAAATTGATTAAAAACTCGTCAACTGTTTCGTCTTTTAATAGGTCAAAGTCTAAGGAATTAACCAACTCTTTTTTGCTTTCAGTACCATTCCAAATTATTT
>Ga0315907_10005295_pt1 | contig 14133 bp, 9 predicted proteins | sample LakEriMetagenome_3_FD_203525 | JGI IMG/M metagenome (GOLD analysis project Ga0315907, IMG submission 203525) | Freshwater fungal communities from buoy surface, Lake Erie, Ohio, United States - Buoy 12 MA123 | ecosystem: Environmental > Aquatic > Freshwater > Lake > Lake biofilm | place: USA...
GTCACCTTCCAAGGGGCCGTCAAGCCAAGAACCTGCTGATAGAGCTCCGTGTCGAACATGCGCCTTGCCTCCAGGGGAAAGCCGCATTCTCCCCTATGGAGCTACCCACACAAATCCCCGATGGACCCAGAATACTTGCTGAGGAAGTCCAGTGCTGCGCAACACGTCCTCTGACAATCGCCAGACTGATTGACTTCCGTTCGGATCGATACCGGCCCCATCATGCCGCCGGGGTTTGTCCAGGGGGTGAAGTCTCGTGGCGGCGGGGTTAGCGGCCGTGCAGGAATAACTGGCAGGATTGGCGGAAGAGCGCCGGAGTTTCCTGGAGGCCGGATCGGGCAGACGGGATTTCTCGATGCTGCGGCAGAGTATCTCGGGCCGGGGTATCGAGAAGTGTCGCCCGGGAGGTATGTGTCGGCCGACGGACTTCGGCAGGTTCGGTTTGGGGCTCATGAAGTTCGTGGTCCCGGACTGCATGGACACTTCGAGGCATACGACCAAGCCGGCGGACGAGTTATCGAGAATACCCGAGTGGATATCATAGGAGACTGAGATGTCGGACCAATGGCCGTGTTGCAGGATGAAGCTGGGCGATGGTCATAAGCCCACGGGTAGGACGCAGCACTACCGCGCCGGCGCAGAGTGCCCACCACCAGCCGAACTCCGGATCGTCCAGTTTGCAGATGATCCAGGCTTCTATCTGTTGTATTGCGACGCCACGGGCGCGGAAATCACGGACACCTACCACGAAAGCATCGACGAAGCCAAAGCCCAGGCTGAGTTCGAGTTCAACGTCAAGCCTCAGGAATGGGAATGCTTTTGACGGCAAAGCCTCTTCCCAGGGGCTGTGCGGAGTCCCAGCTCGGCTGCGGATCATGTGCCGCGGCGCGCTGGCTGGATCGTGTAGTTCCAATCGCCGTGGAAGCGGCAGGGGCGCAGGTGAATCTGCGCCATCTGCTCGTCGCTGACCTCACGGCCTTTCGGGTACTTGCCCGTGTCGATTTCGGCGCGGACACGCAAACCTGTCTCGGTGGCGGTCGCGGCGATCAGGTTGACGATGGTCACGAGGCTGGTCAGGGGCCGGCCCCGCCAGTTGGCGCTGATGTACGAGAACAGGCGGTGTTCGATCTTGTTCCACTTGCTTGTGCCCGGCGGGAAGTGGCAGACGGTGATGGAAAGCCCGGTGGCGTCGGCCAATCGCTGCAGTTCCCACTTCCACAGGCGGAGCTTGGCTCCGTTGCTGCCGCCACTGTCGGCCGTGATGAGCAGCGACTTGGCCTTCGGGTAGACCGGCCGGCCCATCAGCCGCCACCACCGACGGATGCTCCGCACGGCGAAGCTGGCCGTGTCGTGGTCGATGCCGACGCTGACGTACCCGGCGTTGCGGGTCAGATCGTACACCCCGTAGGGGATGGCCTTGCCCTGCTCCGGGATGATGAAGTCATGCACCTTGACCAGCTCTGGGCTGCCTTTGGGCCGCCACTCCCGGCCGGCGTTCCTGAAGTTGCCGATGAGTTCCTTCTTCTTGGTGTCCACCGAAATCACCGGCTGGGCCTTCCGCTGAAACGCACGGACCGTTCGGTTGATGCGCCGAAACTGGGCGTCACGATCTGGATGGCTGCGGCCTTCTTGTGCCTTGCGGTTGCTCTGCAAGGTGTACCCGGCGTCCCGCAGAACATCTGCCACGGTGCGGAAGCTGATGTTGTGGCCCATCGCGCGGAGCTCGGCGACCAGCTTGCGCACACTCTTGGAGGTCCAGAGCAACGGCGACTCGGGGTGGCCGGACACAGTCGGCTCTACCAGACTCTCAACGTCGCGCAAGAGTGTGGGGTCCTTCTCAACAACCGACTTCCTGCCGCCGCCGGAACGTCGGACCCTCCCCGGTTCGAGGGATTCACCGGACTTCAGTTCGTGAGTTCCTCTCCAGATAGTCGCCTGCGAGACACCGGTTGCGCGAGACACCAGTGCAATCCCACCCCATCCGACGTCCATGGCTTCGGTGGCGCACCACAGTCGGCGACTTCGTTCAGTCAACGATGGAGAGAGGGCTTCGTACTTCGCTCGAATCCGTTCGAGGTCCATACTCCCGACATCGGTCGTCGTTGGCTAATAACATCAGTTATTGTTGCACGATGCCTTAGCTGGAACATGCGATGCTCGAACCCGCGCCAGCCTCCAGCCGATTTCCAGCCCAGCGGCTTGAGTTGCGGCTGAACGACCTTTTTGAGCGTCACACCGTCGGCCGCGAAGATCGCCGCCGACCGGAAGCGTGGATCGGGTGAGTTGGCCATGGCGATCAGCCTGCCGCAGCAAAAAAGTTGTATCGAGTTGATCCCGCCTGTGAATACGAGATGGCGTTTTTCACTTGTACGAGCGCGTCATCTCTTTTTGAAAGGTCCTTGAGCCACACCGGCCACTTCGCAGGGTCGGACATGTCAAGGCACCTCTGAAACGCTCCCTCGACGAACGCCTGCATCGCAGAAACATCATCGATCGACCGCAACTCGAGCGGCTTGCCGGGGCCGACCGTGGCGCTATATCTGAAGCGTGGGAGGATGATGTCAGGCGGGGGCAACGTCGGTACTATGGTGCACCGCGGGGCGCACGGTAAGACGGAGGGCTTCAAGGGAAAGGCGATTCACTTTTCGAACATTCGCGGATCGAAGTGAAACGGCTGCCCGGAGTCGGCCTGCAGGAAGTTCATGGCGGGGTGTTTCGGGTTGAGCAGCAGGTTTCGTTCCCGGGGGCTGACGGCCGAAGGCACGACCAGAACAGCCGTTCGTCCCTGCTTCAGCCACGCCGTACCGATGTCTTTCATCTCCGCGGGAGCAGGGATCACCTTCCAGTTGGGCGGCAAAGCCGATTCGGGAAGTTCCGTCACAGGCACGGCATCAGGCAACGATGCCCGAATCGAAATCAGGTCGCCCGGGGCGGTTTGTGCGGAGACGTGCACGAACATTTCGAGAATCGCGAGCGAGAGGTGTTCCGACGCATACACCATCGGATGGCCCTTATGGTTCCATCGCCCGCCAGCAAGTTCGGCACCGATCCCGCTGAACGCCGTTGCTTCGTGCTTCGCTCGGCACAGCCGCCATAGCTCCATGGCTAGCTGTACACCCCGTAGTCGATTCGACGGAGGACATCGAGCACGTCCTCAAAGCCGATGGCTGTGTCCAGGAGGTCAATCGGCCGCTCGCCGTGGAGGGCCCGATTTTTTGCGAGGATCCATTCCCGCGCCTTGGCTCGGCTGCCGAGCACGTCTGTTGCCGCCACCACCACCTTGCTCAGACGGTAGATCAACTCCGACGCAAGCGGCTTGAGAGGCGAGGCAGTGGCCTTGCGGCGAGCCGCAGTGCGCTTGGGGATTCGCAGTGCCCGCAGGATCTCGTCCTCGGTGAGTGACGACGACACAGCGACGTGGGCGATCACCTCGGCCGGGAGCCCTTTGCGAATCGCCAAAATGAACTCGTAGTCAGACCGCGGTGCTCCGACAAACCTCGGGCCTCCCATGAACGCCGTGAGTTCCTGAATACTGCTCATGGGAAAGGGCTCCGAGGGCGCAATGCCATACGGCAATATAGCTAGTGCCATATGGCACCGTCAAGCGGGGAAACTTGGGACGGGAACCTATTTCGTGCCGCGGTGCTGCCGACTCGCCGATGAAAGCAGCTTTGATCGCAGCCGAAAACAGTCAGCTCCCGTCCCTGATTTTCCCTGAGCCCTTCGGATTGGCCCGGTTACCCTGGCTCGCCGTCACTCGGGCATTGCGTAGCGCGACTCGCGCGTGACGAACACCATGGAGATCGCGAGCGGCCGCGGCATCGTGGCCGGCGTGTTGATCGTGTAGACCGAGCCGTCCTCGAAGGGCGGCCGGGGGATGCGGTGCACGACCTCGATGCGGAGCCGTTCCGGCCGGCCGGCCTCCTCGAAGTTGCCTTCATCGGCCAGGGCGTCGATCGCCTGCCCGATCTTTGCCTTGAGAAGCGCGTTGAACTCCTCCAGATCCGTCGTCACGCCCCCGTCGATGATCTTGATGATCACCTCGCCGGGCTCGCCTTGCATGACAAGATCAATGGTATCAAGGTCTTCAAGCACGGGGGTTTCCTCGGGAGAGCGGGGTGGTGCGGGTTGGGAACGGGCGATCGGGTGCAGTTGGCTCCGCCGGTTACTGCCAGCGGAGGAACGGGTCGCCGTCCCAGATTTCGGCCTTCACGTCGAGCAAGGCGATGGCCTCGGCAAGCGTGTTATGGACGACGGTGTCGTCGGCGGGGTTGAAAGAACCAGCCTGGATGTCGAAATAGCAGTCGCCCTGGGGCCGATGCACGATGTCGATGTCGAGGTCTTTTTCGCCATCTTTGTTGAGCCGTCGCCGTTCGCAGGTGACGAGAGGATACCGCACCGTCTCCCCGACGTCTGCCGCCGCCGGCCGGGCGTACGGGTCGAAGCCCTTGGCGTAGCTTCCGAAGAACGCCGTGAAGAAGTACCCGGGGATTCGTTCAGTCACAAGCGGAAAAATCTCGCCGCATTGCGAATGTTGGATTTCGACGGAATGCGAGATCCATTTCACCTTGCCGGCGACCTCCTGCTTCACGGCCTCACAGGCTCGGGCGAACTGCTCACTACTGATGCCACCGAGCCGGAGGCTGTAAAGCGGCAGTTCAGCCAGGCGGGACCGCAGGTCGTCGATCGTCCACGAACTGAGCTTTGTTGTCCGCTCTGCTGGGTTGACGCCGTATTCACATGTCGCTGAGCCGACCCAGGGGCGGAGAAGCTCCGCCGAAGGCGGCGCTACATGACGGCGGTCGGCGTCGTAAAAACTGATCGTCAGATATTTCTCGTGCGAGCAATCTGTACCGAGTGCCACAGTTGGGCCACCGCATACCTCAAAGGTTATAGCATTACGCCAAACTTCCGCAGAATACTTGCTGAGGAAGTCCAGTGCTGCGCAACACGTCCTCTGACAATCGCCAGACTGATTGACTTCCGTTCGGATCGATACCGGCCCCATCATGCCGCCGGGGTTTGTCCAGGGGGTGAAGTCTCGTGGCGGCGGGGTTAGCTGGAACATGCGATGCTCGAACCCGCGCCAGCCTCCAGCCGATTTCCAGCCCAGCGGCTTGAGTTGCGGCTGAACGACCTTTTTGAGCGTCACACCGTCGGCCGCGAAGATCGCCGCCGACCGGAAGCGTGGATCGGGTGAGTTGGCCATGGCGATCAGCCTGCCGCAGCAAAAAAGTTGTATCGAGTTGATCCCGCCTGTGAATACGAGATGGCGTTTTTCACTTGTACGAGCGCGTCATCTTCTTTTGAAAGGCGCTTGAGCCACACCGGCCAATCTGCCGGCTTCATTTTAATGTACTTCTTAAACGCTGCCTCGACAAAAGCCTGCATGCTGGCCTCTGAATCCAGCGATCGCAACTCGAGCGGCTTGCCGGGGCCGACCGTGGCGCGATATTTGAAGAACTTCGTGATGATGTCCTGTTCCGTCACGCTTCTGAGCGTGTACTTGAGCTCTATCGCTTTGCCATTCAGCAGGATATCGATATCAGTGACCGCTCCGCGTGTCAGCTTGTTGAAGCTGATCACGGTGTCGGCATTCTCACGCAGCGCTGCCGCGACTTCCTGCACCTCGAACAGCCGCCCGGCCTGGGTGGGCACGGTCGGACCATCGGAACGCAACCGACGGATCAGCGCCACGGCGCTCCGCATCTGATCGGCATTTCTGCCGACATCCGTCAGCGTCTTGAGATCATCGCTGAAATTACGGAGTTCATCGATGTTGCGCACGAATGAGTGGCCGGTGCTTCCCGAGGCGCGGCCGATGACGAGGGCAATGGCCTGCGACACGTCCGACTCACCCGCGACTCCTTTGCCGAACCGAATGTTCGCTTCCTGAACCCGGCGGGATGTCGTGCCGATGTTCGTGAAGATGTCCGCCGCGTCCTCCGGACTCGCCTTCAGGCTGTCGAGCAACGCGGTGTTCTGCCATGTGCCCTTTTGGGAATGGCGGCGCAGTGCAGTCGCCATGGCGTTAAAGCCGGCTCCGAAATCTTCCAGATTGGCGGTGCCGTGAATGACCATGCGCTTCACTGCGTCCATCCCGAACGCGTCGAAAATCGTCTCCAGGTCGTCGCCGAACTTGGAGCCGCTAATCCGTACCAGTTCGGCGTACTTGCCCCGGAAGACCGGGTCGTTCTTGAGCACTTTGCCGATTTCCGTGTGGGCCAGGAGCCGCCGCGCGTTGGTTCTGCCGATCACACCCTCGAGCCATCGAAAGATGTCGTCGGCCCCGAAGGATGCGCTCGATGCACTGGCCGCGAGGGCCGCGAAATCACCGGCCGCAGTCAGCGAGCCCGATGCGGCCGCCGCCCTGAAGTCGAAGAGGCTCGTAAGTGCCTTGGTGAACAGCGGCTCGATCGACAGGAACACCGGCATGACCGTCGGCACCTGCTTGGCGATCTTGTACATCGAGCGGTAGACATCGACGATCACATCCGCCGGCGGCAGGACCTCGGTCAGGATGCCGAACCCGGCGATCGCCGCCTCGCGCCAGTCGAACTGGCCGAGGCCCAGATCGACCGGCACGAGCTGGAGCAGGCTTTTTCCAAGGTCACGCACGTCGGCAGCGACGCCAATCCCGGGGATCATCGACAGCCCGATGTCGCCGGCCAGACTGGCGTCGAGCCCGCCCGCGCCAAACAGCGCTCCGCCGACGATCGATTGGGTGATTTGGCCGATCCGAGCGGCGGCGCTCGCCGGGCCGACGACGATCGTGCCCGCGGTGTCGCCCTTCACTGAATAGCCGACCGGGCTGTCCCACCAGAACCCATCGCGGTAGAGCAAAGGCTTCACCACGTCGATGCCGGTGCCGGTCAAGCCTCCCTTGGATTGAACGACGATCTGAAACGTGGAGCCGGTGCCGCCGTTGGCCGGAGGGGCGACGAAGCTGACCTGCGCACCAGGCGTTCCGCCAGGCAGCCGCAACTGCACCGGGGCGTTGGCCGGAACCTCCAGCCGATACTGTTCACCGGGTGTGAGGTTGCGGAGCGTGATCGTGCTTGTTGCTGCGAAGGGCGCGTTCACTTCGGCTGAAAGGCCGCTTACGGCCGTCGGATCGGCGAGCGGCAATGTGCCGTCGTTGGTTTGGTCGCCGGCCAGGAAGGCTACGCTGAACTCGAGTTCGACAGGGGGAAGGATGTCCCCGTCTATCCGCGTCACCGCCTGGGCGGAGTATCCCGCCGCAGAGGCCGTCACCACATTCCTGCCGAGTATCGCCCAACTGGCGCGATCGTTGGGCACGAACAGGTCAGCCACTGCCCGTCCAGCCGAATCAGTCAGAACGGTCACGTCGTCCAGCAGCCGCTTGGTGTCGTGAAACTTGACCGGCACACCGGGGCCAACCGGCGAGTCGTCCTGGCGCCGGACCGTAGCCCGCACGCGGATCGTCTCCGACCGCGTCGAGAACCACCAGCGATCATCGAGATCAATGATCAGATCGCCAGCGGGCTGGTTATTGGTGTCGAGCAGTTCGAGGGTGACACGGAGTTCACCCCCCGAAAGAAATCCTGTGATCGTGGTCAGGTCGGCCGTGACGGACAGCCGGGCCACAGGGCTGATCCGGTTCGCGGCGATGGCGAACGAAGCAACGCCATTGACCGTCTCGGTGCCGGAGTTCAGGACGTCGTCTGGATTGAAGCCGTCGTGGAGCGTGCCCCAGACGACCGGCGTGCCGTCTGCCACGAGGTTGCCGAGCCTGTCGCGAACCGTGGCCGTCACCTCGACGCGACCGACGCCGGCGAAATCCCGCAGGAAGGGGACGTGTGCGTCGGTGATGTTGAACGAGAGCCCCGGCTTTGCCGTGAAGGCCACGTTCGCAACCGCCTGGATGTTCTTGGCCAGGCCCGGCACGACGGCTGTTTCTTCGCTTTCGGTCGTGAGCGACCGGTAACGGGCCCGAACACGATAGGTGGACGCGGCGGGATTCGCAGGATCGATGTGCAGCAGCCGATCGGGAAGATTCAGGACCGTGTACGCGAAGCTATCGATGACAGTCGTGGAACCGGTGACGCCGGTGGTACTGCCGTCGGCCCCAAGCAACTCGAATGTCACCCCGGGTGAATCACCGGATGACCGCGCGGGGTCGCTGACGACGGCGTAGGCCCACAGTCTGCCGTCGTCAGCCGAAACGATGCCGTTGCTTAGGGCCGTCAGGGCCACCGCCGTGGCCCGGATCGTGTCGCTCGATGCGGGACTACCGCCGGTGGGCGTGAGCGTGAATGTGATGTCGGCCAGGCTCGCGCTCGGGGCGAAAGCCTCGATCCAGAAGGTCTGGGGGGAGCCGCCGACTATGCGGGTTGATAGCCGTCCTTGCTCGAGTACGACGGCGTCGGATGGTGAAAAGACCTTTACTTTGGCTGCCGCTGTGGGATCGAAGGCCAGTGTGGCCGTCCGCCCGGCGGGCACGTCCACGACCATCTTCGCGCGGTCGGCGCCCACCGGGACGATAACACCCGGCATGGTGGAATCGGCCTCGATCGCCTCTTCTGCCGCTGAGCGATCGACGGGATCGTTCGCGGGATCGGGAATCGTGTCGGCGCTGTCGCTGTCCACGTCGAGATCGACGGGTGGCAGCGTCAGGTTGGCGTCGAAGACGACGTTATTGCTGCCGAGGCCGTTGAGGGAGACGGTGACGCGGTCGCCGATCGGGCCGACGCCCGCCTTGCCCGGAAAGAACGTGGCGTAGACCGAGCCGTAGAGGCTGGGGATCGCCGTCATGTCGAGAAACATCTGGTAGCTCTTGGCCGCGGGCTGGGCGAAGGCCCGGAAGGCGAAGTCATAGCTCGTGCCGCTGCCGACGCCGCCGGGAAGGAGGACGGTATTGTTGGTGCCGGTGTACGTCGCGGCTTGACCGGTCCGCGAGCCTGCCTGGACGCTGATCGTCGAGCCGCGCCACGAGGACGCGCCTTCGAACTGGACGGTGAAGTCGCCCTGCTCGGAGAACGAACTGAAGCTGGTGCGGCCGACGGTGCCACCGGTTGCCGAGGCGGGAGCATAGCTGTCGTTATCGAGGTCGAACCGCAGCGTGGGCTTGAAGCTGGTGATGCTTCCGGTGCCGGTGGCCCGGACACCGATGCCGAGGATCGTATTGCCTGCCTGGAACGCGCCGGCAGAGACGACCAGCGGCCCAAAGGGCGTGGGGACGGTCCGGCCCGTCTCGAAACCCGTGGGAGCCGGTGCGACGGCCTGAACGGGGTTGTCCGTGATCGTGTTGCTCGTGGCATCGAAGGCGAACGCGGTGGTGTAGACCTCGTAGAGTTCGGTGTCGGCCATGCCGCCGGAGCCGTAGAGACCGGCTTGGTTCGAGAGCCCGCGATTCGTCCAGCCGTTCCAGGACAGGCCGCCGTTGATGTCCACGCCGGCGAGCATGGCGCGGGACTCGAGCTGCTCGGCGCCGATCGGGGGGCGCTTGCTGCGGGAGCGGCGGCGGCGCTTCGGAACGGCCGAGCGACCAAAGAGCGTGGCGCGGAACGAGCGGGAACGGGCAGGCACGTTGCGAAGCATCGGTGTACCGGCGGCAGGAGGAAACGGGCGGGACGAATCGGCGGGACGGAGATAGAGCACCGCTGCCGCACGAAAAGATCGTGCAGCAGCAATACGGCATCTCCGCCGGGACGGTACCGTATCGGGGGGGGGGGGGCGTCAAGGGGCTGGTGAGGCAGTCGTGATGAGATTGCAGAACGTCAGCCGGCAGGCTGCCGGACCGCCGATGTGCCAAGCGGCGTGCGCCGATGTGGCACGGGCGTGTCGCTATGGCCTCGCGGCCGGCGCGGGCCCGACGTCGAGCGCGACGAGCGTCCGGTCGTCGCGAAGAGAGAACCGGCCACCGGCCAGGGCCGGCAGCGCCCGGAGCGTACCCGGCAGCGGCCGCGCCCGGGCGAGAATCTCGGGGCCCTCGCCACCGTCTCGAAACAGCACCACCTCGCCATCGGTCTTCACCGCCAGGAACGAGCCGCTGCACGCGATCAGCGTGCAATAACCGAATCGGTGTCGAAAGCGGATTCCACGAACACGGCAAACCATTCGCTGGTCAACCACGGCGAAATCCGCTCCCGTACCGAGTTTCGCGCCGACACTGGTGTCAGCCGTGGGAACGACCGCCACCGTTGCCGTCGCGGAGCCTGAGGCGAACGTGACCGTGCCGGTCGCTCCGCCAACCACCGTGGAGTCCCTGCCCTGCGTGGCGGTCCCGACGCTGCCGTAACCCACCACCGCATTTGGTAAATCCGCGGCTTACCCATTTTTGGCGGCCGGCACCAATTTCACACAATCCAACCCGCCCGCCCGTGATGCCAGGACCACTACGGAACGATCGTCAGCTCTTCGTCGGGCGGAATCGTAATGGTCGCCTTCTTCCGCAGGGCCTCCAAAGCCGGCGCGGAAACGCGTTCAAGTTTTCCCAGGTAGACGGGCGCCGGCGTGCTGGCGAGGGCTTGAGCGATTGCCAGTGCATCGGGCCCGTCAAGGGTTTTGATTCCAAGCAAATAAACCGGCGGCCGACGATCAGTCAGTGCCCTGGCGAGTTCCGGTGTGAGGTGAGTTACCCCACGAAGCGTGATCCTGTCTGAAACTTTTCCAAGCGCGGTTGCTGCCTCCGGCGTCAGCGTCTCTAGGGCCAGGATCGCCCCTGGATCCAACCGGGCGTACTCCTTCGCGATCTCAGGCGACATGGTCCGCAGTCGCGCGACGCTCGATGACGAATGGCCGTCCGAGAAAATCTTTCTGGCGAGTGCCACCGAATCGATCTCCTCGAGCATGAGGAGCACTGGGAACCTGTGCTTTGCCAGGATATCGCCGACGCCGGGCTCGAGCCTCTTCAGTCGGTTGAGGCTCAAGGGGCCGTCGTGGGCGAGCAGCGCCTCGGCTATCGCGGGGGTGAGCCGGGCCTTGCCAAGATCGAGTGTAGGGCCAACCGTCTCCGAGCCTATCTGCACGACCTCCCCGTGCTCCGCAATCGCCTTCGCCGATTCGAGCGAGAGCGTCTCGAGATACGGAAAATCCAAGTGATGGGGAAACTCCGCAAGAATGGCGGCGATCTTCAGGGGCAGATCGATCAGCCCGACCGAGATCCCCGACGATCGCCTGCCCTTGGCGAGGGCCCGAGCGGCCGCGGGCGAGAGCTCTTTGATGCCGTTCAATTCCAGCCTCGCGCCATCGTGCGCGACAAACGCTGCGGCGACCTCCGGCGTGACCGACTTCAGCCCCCAGAGCCGCAAAACTCCGGGCCGCTGCGCGAGGATCGTCGCTGCTTCTTCATCCAGGGTGGCAAGCGCGGGCAACGTCAGGAACGTGTCTCTCCCGGGAATGACCAGAGCTTCAGCGACTGCTGGCGACACCTCGGTGACATTCACGAGGGTGAGCACCACATGCTCACGCGCCAGTTCCCGCGCCTTGTCCGGGGTGATCGTAGCTTCGGAGTACACGAACCCGGCGGGGACGCGGTAGTCGCCGAAGTAATCACGCTTCTCTTTGTCTGCGTAGGCAGAAGCGGTCATGGCCAGCACTGCCATGAAACTTACCCGCGTGAGAAGGGAAAACGCTGCGCGACCACAGATCGGAATTGCTCTGTGGAGCCACTCGCCGAAACGTGCCATCATGCCCGATGCTCCTTCGGGGGCCTGTCGTCAGGAAAACCATACCACGCGGCATCACGATCCGGCACGAACGTCAGGCCAGCAGCACGCATGCCGGCGCGCACGTCCTTGTCGGCCAGGATGCTGTTCTGGACATCCAGACCATAGTCGTAATTCTCCGGGAATTCCCCGCCGTCCCGGTGACGCTTGTTGTACCCCGGCGTGCCGCCAATCGCACCATGCGATGCGTTGTAGAACTTTCTCTGCGGCACGGCCGCCGCTCCCTGAGCGGTTGTGATCCGGTTTTCGAGTGCCATCCGCTCGAATGATGGATTGATGAGTCCCCCGTCAGCCACTGGATAATCGACATTGAAGGCGTCCTCGGTTTGCCGATCCGCGGTCGGGCCGATGATTGCGACAGCCTGCACACCGGCATGAATGGTCGCCCAAGCTGGAAGAATTCCATTCGACATGTCCACCGGATCATACATCCCGATGAACGCCACGGTTCGCGGAAGGTCGCCATCAGCCAACGCCAGGAGGGCGTGGGCGACGCCCGACGCGATCATCGCACCGCGGCTCCAGCCAACCAGCGCGATCGTCGTGCCGCCGCCAGCGTCCTGAATCAGCGCTCGCGCCGCGTCTCGTGCACGCCGAAAGACCGCATCGGAATCATCGAAAAGCCCTCTCTGATCAGGCCCCGCGGTGTAGTAGGTCATCGCGAACGGTTCGCAATCGGCCACCAGATTGCGAACGTGGGAATTCCATCGAGTGCTACCATCTGGCATAGTCCGCTCGTTGAACAAGTTGCCCTTGGCATCCCTCTTGGCCAGCCATTCAGCACTATCCGTCCCATCGATTCCGATAACGAGCGTGTTGGAGACGACGACGACGTTGACAAGGTCGGGTGTTGTGGCACGACCACCCACGGTCAGCTGAATTGAGATCGGCTGCGGGACACCCGCGGTCGTATGGATGCCCTCGACGTACAGTTCGACGATTCTCTTGTCATCGTTGAAGCCGAGTGTGTTTAGATCCTCAATAATCCTGCCTGCCGGCACAAAGGTGCCTCCGGCAGTCACGCTTGCGGTGTTCCGAAGTTCACCGGCATTCTTAGTCCAGATCCGTAGCGGATTCGTGGCGCTGTCGTCGGGGAGGCGACGATCGGGGCCGATCAGGGCCGGATCGGACGCGGCATACGACACTGTTAGCTGCATGCTGGCCAGCGGCGGACCTGTGGGAATCTCGATCACGAGGGGCGTGAAGCGTTTGCCGGGAATGCTCCAGTCGGCGTAGTCAGGAACATGGTCGCCGTCGGTGTCATTGTCATTGACGACGAGTTTCTTGGCGTTCCTGGGTTCTATTTCTTCTTCGTCGCGCTTGGGTGTTTTGAGACCGTCGTTGTTGTCGCTGTCCACGTCGAGGTCCACGTCTTTCGACACGTTCGCCTTGTCGACTTTCGCTCGCCCCCGATGCTGGAACATGGCGACCAACTCGACGCTCTCTTCAAGACCGGCATTCTCCACCCAAAGCGTCTGTGGCTGTTGGCCGACCTGCCATTGGCCTGGGAAGACTTGTTGGCCACCCGTTTCGGCATCCCAGAGCGTGATTCGGGCAGTTCCGGACGGTACCGAGAGCGTGATGGTGCCCGCATTGCTGGGCGAATGAACGACGAGTTCGAGGCGTTTGCGGCCGTCCCCGCTCGGCAGGAAGGCGCCGGGCGAGAGTTCGTTGGGCTCTGGCGCAGTCTCTTCGGGCAGTCCGTCGAGGACGAGGTCGAGAAGGTAATCATCGTTGAGGATCGTACCAGTGGCGACGGTCCTCGTGCCGAGGCCGTAGCCGGCGCCAGGCAGCAGGGTGAGGACGACGGTCTCGTCGTATTCGATCTCCGTATCGAGTATTGGGAACACTGCGACCGATGCCGTTGTGGCGTTGGCGGGGATCGTGATCGACCGACCGCCGGTTGCCGGCGGGAGGCCCGTGTAGTCGATGCCTTCGGTGGCAGTGCCGCCAACGACGTCGTAGGCGATTGTGAGCGGCGTCGGCAACGCCACGGACCGTGCGAAGGTGTAGATGATGCCCTGTGAGCTGTCCTCGTCGACCTCGCTTGGGATGACCTCGAGATTCACGGCCATGGCCGTGGCGCGGATCGTGTCGGCAGATGCCGGACTGCAACCGGTCGGCGTGAGGGTGAAGGCGATGTCGGCCATGCTCGCGCTCGGCGACAAGGCCTCTATCCAGAAAGCCTGCACGGCACCGCCCACGATCGTGGTGCCCGCGGCGGAAATGGCCGTTCCGCCGGTCGGCGCCGTCCAGAGGCGGACTTTCTCGGCGCCCTGTGTTACCGCCAGCGTGGCCGTCCGCCCGGCGGGCACATCCACGACCATCTTCGCGCGGTCGGCGCCCACCGGGACGATAACACCCGGCATGGTGGAATCGGCCTCGATCGCCTCTTCTGCCGCTGAGCGATCGACGGGATCGTTCGCGGGATCGGGAATCGTGT
>Ga0315907_10005299_pt1 | contig 14128 bp, 14 predicted proteins | sample LakEriMetagenome_3_FD_203525 | JGI IMG/M metagenome (GOLD analysis project Ga0315907, IMG submission 203525) | Freshwater fungal communities from buoy surface, Lake Erie, Ohio, United States - Buoy 12 MA123 | ecosystem: Environmental > Aquatic > Freshwater > Lake > Lake biofilm | place: USA...
TCATTTTGCCATCAGCGAGTTTTAAAGCTGTTTCAGTAGACTCCGTGATGCGCTGCTTAATGTCTGAATTAATTTTAATGCGATCCACCACGACATCGACTTGATGCTTTTTAGTTTTGGTGAGTTTTGGAAGTGCATCAATTTCATAAATTTCACCATCGATACGTAAACGAATAAAGCCTTGCGCTTTTAAATCCTCAAATAAATCTTGTTGTTCACCTTTGCGGCTATTCACGATGGGGGCTAACAACATAATTTTTGTATCATTGGGTAATGCTAATAAGGTATCTACCATCTCGGATACCGTTTGCGATTCCAAAGTATGGGCGTGTGTCGGACATTCAGGTTCCCCGGCTCTTGCATATAATAATCTTAGGTAATCATGAATTTCAGTGACGGTACCCACGGTTGATCTCGGATTATGAGAGGTTGATTTTTGTTCAATAGAAATCGCGGGTGACAATCCTTCAATCAAATCCACATCAGGTTTATTCATACGCTCTAAGAATTGACGTGCATAGGCGGATAAGGATTCAACATAGCGACGCTGACCTTCGGCATATAAAGTATCAAAAGCTAGGGATGATTTGCCTGAACCGGATAAGCCTGTAATTACAATCAATTTATTGCGGGGTAAATCGAGTGAAATATTTTTTAGGTTATGGGTTCTAGCCCCGCGAATCTTAATCGTATCCATGTCACTTTAAGCTTTTTAAAGGTAACCTGTTAATATACGAAATTATTCGAAAATAAGAAATATCTAATTCAAGTTTATGAAGATAGAACAAGGTATGACCCCGCTCGAGATTCGATCCAGTTTAAGTTTGGCATCGATTTATGGTTTAAGAATGTTAGGCATGTTTTTAATCCTGCCCATTTTTGCGATCTATGCCGAAGGCTTACCCGGCAGTCCTTCAGCCTTTCTTGTCGGCTTAGCGCTTGGTGCTTATGGTTTAACGCAAGCACTCTTTCAATTACCTTTTGGTATGCTCTCCGATCGATATGGTCGCAAAAATATCATTTATGTTGGCCTTCTTTTATTTGCTTTAGGTTCTTTTGTGTCTGGTTATTCGGACGATATTCACATCATTATTCTAGGTCGTGCCATTCAAGGAGCTGGCGCTATATCAGCCGCCATCACAGCCCTTGTTGCTGATCTCACACGAGATGAACATCGCACCAAAGCGATGGCGATGATTGGAGCCACCATTGGTATCACTTTTGCCTTGTCTTTAATGGGCGCACCTCTTCTAAATAAGCTCATAGGTGTGCCTGGTATTTTTATGCTGACAGGCCTTTTATCTCTACTTGCTATTTTAGTGGTGCGCTTTGTGGTGCCCACACCTTTGACTCTAACGACTTCCAAAGCATTAAAAGCATCTCAGCCATCCTTTAAATCAATCCTTAAAAATACCCAGCTCTCACGTTTAAATTTTGGGATATTTGCCCTTCATGCCGCTCAAATGGCGATGTTTATTGTGGTGCCTATAGCGCTTGCAACGTCGGGGAAACTTGACGTCAACCAACACTGGAAAGTCTATTTACCTGTACTTCTTAGCTCTTTTGTTTTTATGGTGCCCATCATCATCTTGAGTGAAAAATTTAATCAATCAAAACGCGTATTTATTGGCTCTATTTTTTTAATGCTCATCGCCCAACTCATGTTTGGTGTTTTGATTCATGTTTTTTGGGGTCTCATCGCATCTTTATTTGTCTACTTTGTAGCCTTCAATGTTTTAGAGGCAAGTCTACCCAGTTTGATTAGTAAAATTGCCCCGCCAAGCGCTAAAGGGACAGCGATTGGGGTGTATAATACCTGTCAATCATTAGGTGTCTTTTTTGGTGGTTTATTAGGTGGCTTTTTAGCGGATTTAGGTGGCAGTTTTTCAGTGTTTTCGTTTTGTGCCATTTTGATGACATTGTGGGCAGTTTTTGCATTATCGATGAAAGCACCGCCCGCAATTAAAACCTTGATGTTTATGATTAAAAATAAATCATTACTCAAAAGCCCTAAACAATTAGCTTTGATAGAGCTTAAATTACAACAAATAAAAGGTGTGCGTGATGTCATGATCTTGCTTGAAGAAGGCAAGGTGATGCTAAAAGTCAACAAACACGAAACGATTCATGAAGCATCGATTATTCAGTTATTAGGAGGGAAACATGGCGTCAGTCAATAAAGTCATTTTAATGGGCAACCTAGGTAAAGATCCTGAGGTGCGATTTATGCCTAACGGGGATGCTGTATGTAATTTTAGTATTGCTACCACTGATAACTGGAAAGATAAAAACGGTGAGAAACAAGAGCGTACCGAATGGCATAACATTGTGATGTATCGAAAGTTAGCCGAGATCGCAGGCGAATATTTAAAAAAAGGACGTCCTGTATTTATTGAAGGTAGACTACAAACGCGCAAATGGCAAACCAAAGAAGGCCAAGACCGTTACACGACTGAAATTATTGCAGAGAGTATGCAAATGTTAGGTGGTCGAGATAGCGGTGGCGGATCCTCAAGCAGTTCATCAAATGGGCAGAATCCTTCTTCATCTCAAGGCAATGATGAATTTAATCAAGCCCCCCAAAGAACAGGTGGCGCACCGCAAGCCGCAGCCACTAACTTTGACGACTTTGAAGACGACATCCCTTTTTAATTTTAAAAATCATTTTTTAACTCATGCCTATATTCGATTTTAAATGTGAAGCCTGTGGATACTCAAAAGAGTTACTCCGTAAAATTTCAGATTCTATTTTGACTGAATGTCCTCAGTGCCATAAAGAAACGTTTAAAAAACAAGTCTCAGCCCCCAGCTTTCAACTCACAGGTTCTGGATGGTATGTCACAGACTTTAAGAATAAATCTAAAGATGCTGGAAAAACTGAAACTAAAACTGATACTAAAACTGAAATCAAAAAAGATGTGAACGCATCTTCAACTTAATTATTCATTTTTCATTATGTTTAAACGTTATTTTTTAACTGGCTTACTTGTTTTAGTCCCACTTGCGATCACGCTATGGGTCATTATTTCTCTTATCCATTTTTTAGATCAAACACTCATTTGGTTGCCTTATGATTACCAACCTATCAATCTTTTCGGATTCGATATCCCAGGATTGGGCGTTGTTTTAACACTAGCCGTTATTCTGGGTATAGGACTCTTGGCCTCTAACTTATTTGGCCGTCAATTTTTAAAATTATGGGAAGTGATACTCTCAAGACTTCCGTTTGTGAATTCGATTTACTCAAGCATCAAGCAAGTCTCCGACACATTATTTTCAGAATCGGGCCGCGCGTTTAATAAGGCGGTACTCATTCGTTATCCTGATCGTGATACTTATACGATTGCGTTTTTAACAGGGGAGCCAAGTCCAGAGATTGCAAAACATTTAAAGGGTAAGTACTTAAGTGTCTATGTACCCACAACACCTAATCCCACCTCAGGTTACTTTCTGATGGTGGCTAAAAAGGATATGGTGGAATTAGATATCAGTGTCGATCAAGCATTGAAGTATGTGATCTCCATGGGTGTTGTACCCCCCCGTAAAAAAATCAAAAAAAATTAATTTATATAAAGAGAATATCAAAAATGATGCGAACGCATTACTGTGGTGATTTAAATAAAAAACATATAGGGGAGACCGTCACTTTATGCGGCTGGGCTCATCGTCGTCGCGATCATGGCGGTGTGATCTTTATTGATCTTCGCGATCGAGAAGGTATTGCTCAAATTGTGATTGATCCTGACACCAAAGAAACGTTTGCGATCGCTGAATCGATTCGTAATGAATTCGTTTTAAAGGTGGTGTGTAAAGTCAGGGCTCGCCCAGAGGGCACAGTCAATGTAAATATTCCCACAGGTGAAGTAGAAATGTTGGCGTCCACGATTGAAATTTTAAATCCGTCACTTACCCCACCCTTCATGCTCGATGATGACTCCATTTCAGAAATGATTCGTCTTGAATATCGCTTTATGGATCTTCGTCGTCCGATGATGCAAAACAATTTACGTCTTCGCTATCGCGTAGCAAAAGTTTTACGCGACTTTTTAGATGAAAATGGATTTATGGAAATTGAAACACCGATGCTCACACGAAGTACACCTGAAGGTGCCCGCGATTATCTTGTGCCATCGCGTGTGCATGCAGGTGAATTTTTTGCGCTCCCTCAGTCCCCTCAATTATTTAAACAATTATTGATGGTGTCAGGTTTTGATCGCTACTTCCAAATTACCAAATGTTTTAGAGATGAAGATCTAAGAGCGGATCGCCAGCCTGAATTCACACAAGTCGACATTGAGACTTCATTCATGAATGAAGAGGACATCATGACCATTGTTGAAAAAATGATTCGTGAGATGTATAAGAAAGTCGCATCCATTGATTTGCCATCACAATTTCAACGTATGACTTACCTTGAAGCAATGCATAAATATGGTTCAGATAAACCTGATATGCGTGTGACTTTGGAAATGACTGAGTTGACTGATGTCATGAAAGATGTCGAGTTTAAAGTTTTTGCAAATGCAGCCAATATGAAGGGTGGGCGTGTTGCAGCTATTCGTGTGCCTAATGGTTCTGCCATTACCCGCTCCGAAATTGATACCTATACCGAGTTTGTCAAAATCTATGGGGCCAAGGGCTTAGCTTATATCAAGATTAATGACATCCATGCATTGAATGAAACGGGTCTTCAAAGTCCAATCGTTAAAAATATTCATGTGACTGCTTTGAAAGCAATCATTGACAAAACAGGTGCCGCAAATGGCGATATTGTTTTCTTTGGTGCCGATAAAGAAAAAATTGTCAATGAAGCCTTGGGTGCATTAAGGCTTAAAATTGGTCACGAAAAAAATCATGTGGATGGTAGACTCTGGGCACCTCTATGGGTCGTTGATTTCCCGATGTTTGAGCATGACGAAGAAACTGACCGTTGGGTCGCTATCCATCATCCATTCACAGCACCTAAAGAAGGTCATGAAGATTTGTTGGCCACTGACCCAGGCAAGTGTTTGTCTAAAGCCTACGATATGGTGATTAATGGCTGGGAAGTGGGTGGTGGCTCCATTCGTATTCATGAAGAAAAAGTACAATCTAAAGTATTCGATGCATTAAAAATTTCAAAAGAAGAAGCCAAAGAAAAATTTGGTTTCCTTCTTGATGCGCTTCAGTATGGCGCACCTCCCCATGGTGGCTTAGCCTTTGGTCTCGATCGATTGGTCACATTACTAGCAGGGGCTGATTCAATTCGCGATGTGATCGCGTTCCCAAAAACACAACGCGCGCAGTGTTTACTCACTAAAGCACCTAATACTGTCGATGAAAAGCAATTACGTGAACTTCATATTCGTCTTCGCACACCGCAACCTATAACCTAAAAAAATAGCTAAATGATTTTATCTATCAATCATATTCAGCTTGTCGCAGAAAAAGATTTAGTGATTCAGTTAAGAGATTTTTATTGTGACGTCATAGGTTTAACTGAAGGATTTAGGCCATTATTTGAACGCTTTGGCTTTTGGTTATACATTGGCGATAAAGATGTCTTACACCTTATAACCCCCAAAGAAGGGGATGGTCGCTCCTCAAAAAAATCTTCTTATGATCACGTTGCTTTTAAGGCAACTAACTATGAAGGTATATTAAAAAAATTAAAATATCTTCAAATTCCTTTTGAAGAGAAACTAATACCCGGTATGAAAGCTCATCAGATTTTTTTAAATGATCCGGCTGGTAATCGTGTAGAACTAAACTTCGATTAATTTATGAAGAAATTCATAAGCCCCTTAAAAATCCAAAGACTTCTCACGGAAGCATCTAATCAATGTCAGCAAGGCTTAATCTCTGATGCAAGAAAAACTTATCAGGACTTATTAGACTTTATTCCTCATCATCCTGAGGTACTTGGAAATCTTGGTACAATTGAACTTCAGCTTGGCAATCAAGAGATTGGAATTAAATATCTTGAAGATTCAATAAAAAAAAATCCTCATCAATCTAATTTTATTACAAATCTTGCAAATGGCTTATTAGAAATTGGCAAGACAAATGAATCAATAAAATATTTTGAATTAGCAATTAAACTTAATCCCAAAAAAAAATCTGAAGCTTACTACAACCTTGGTCGAGCTCTTAAGATTTGCGGTGATTTTGAAGGTGCAATTTTATCTTATCAAAAAGCCATTAAAATTAATCCGAATAATTTTCTTGCAATACTTAACTTGGGCTTTATTCATAATCAGATTGAGCAATATGAGAAAGCCATAGAAATATATAGTGAAGGTATTAAAAATAATCCTACTGACATTCAATTAATATATAACCGTGGCGTCGCCTTTCTTAATCAGAAAAATTATCAGCTTGCATTAATTGACTTCAATCAAGCTATCAATTTAGATCAAAATTTTGAATTAGCCATGATCCAAAAAGCTATTGCATTAAAATATCTCAATGATTATGAAAATGCTCTTATTATTGTTGATCTTGCCCTAAATATTAATGCCCATAATCCATATACCCTAAATTTAAAGGCTACTATCCTTGAGTCTATGAAACAATTTAAGGAAGCTTTATCAAATTATGATCAAGCAATCTCATTAAATAAAGACTATCCCGAAGCAGAATACAATAAATCCATGTGTCTATTAGTTCAGGAAATATTTGAAGATGGATGGTCTTTCTATGACTCACGCTGGAGACTCTATCAATCAGCATATATTAAAACTTCTAAACCAGAATTAACTCATTTTAATATCGTTGCTAAGTCTATTCTTATCTGGGCTGAACAAGGGATAGGAGATCAAATTATTCATAGCAGTCTACTATCTGAAGCTTTTAAAACAAAAAATACTTTTCTTGTATCTCTTGATTACAGATTACTTAATCTCTTTCAGCGCTCATTCTCCTGGGCCAGTAATGTAAAATTTATACCTTCTAATGAAAATATATCGGAAGCATTATATGATTTCCATATACCTATAGGCAGTCTAGGGAAATTTTTTAGAAAAAAAATTCAAGACTTTAACCAACATCCAAGAGGCTATTTAATAAATGATGATAGCCAAAGAAATAGTCTAAGGAATAAACTTTGCTGCCCCACCTCAAAAATTTGCGGCATTGCATGGAAGAGTCAAAAAAAAGACATTGGGTCAGCTAAAAGTATAAATCTTAGCGACTTGATTCCTATCCTAAGCATACCAAATATTACTTTTGTAAATTTGCAATATGGAGAAACTCAAATTGAGATAGATCAACTTCTAAATGATCATGGTATAGAAATTATGTCATTAAAAGAAATCGATAACTTTCATGATATGGATGGATTATCTTCTTTAATCTCTGCATGTGACTTTGTAGTCACGACAAGTAATGTCACCGCTCATCTTGCAGGGGCACTTCACAAAGATACTTATCTTCTATTGCCAAACGCGCGCGGTAAAATATGGTACTGGGGTGAATCACGATCAGACTGTCTATGGTATTCTTCTATGAGAATTTATAGAAATAACAAGCTAGAGAATTTTAATGAGTCAATAAAAAATTTATCAATTTTCTTAAGAAAACATTATGAATGAGAAAATTATTATTGTAGTTGGGTTTGACCAGCGTGAGGCAATTGCATTTCATACTTTTACACAAAGTGTCCTTGAGAAAGCTTCCTTGCCTGTTGCTTTTATCCCTCTTGCTATAAATACTATAAACAACTACAAAGAAACTCACACAGATAAAAGTAATGATTTTATCTACACTAGATTCCTAACACCATACCTTAATAATTTTAAGGGATGGGCAATATTTGCCGATGGTGATATGGTTTGTAAAAGTGATATTAAAGAACTTTGGGATCAGCGTGATGAATCAAAAGCTGTCCTTGTGGTAAAACATAACTATCAAACAAAGTCTCAAAAAAAGTATCTAGGGAATATTAATGAAAATTATCCCAGAAAAAATTGGTCAAGCCTAATCCTTTGGAATTGTGGTCATCCAAGGAATCAAATCCTAACGCCAGAGTTTATTAGCCAACAAACAGGGAAATATTTACATCGTTTTTCATGGCTTAATGATGAAGATATTGGAGACCTTCCCTTGGAATGGAACTGGCTAGCGATTGAATACCCGATCAATAAAGAGGCTAAGCTTATCCACTTTACCTTAGGCACCCCATGTTTTTTAGAGTATCAAAATACTGATATGGCAAGTGATTGGTATAGTGTCCATAAAAGAGCGCTTGAGGGTCTCGGTAAATAATAATCTAAAGGAAAAGTATATGAAAAGCTATCGCAAAGAGCTCTGGTTTAACGCCCCTGCTAGAATGCACTTTACAAACATTACGCCTGAAGTAAGGGAGTGTTTAGTAGAAAGTGGAATTAAAGAAGGCATAGTATTAGTCAATGCTATGCATATCACAGCGAGTGTTTTTATTAATGATGACGAGTCGGGATTGCATCATGACTATAAGGTATGGTTAGAAGCTTTAGCTCCCCATGAGCCAGTGAACCATTATCGGCATAATGATACAGGTGAGGATAATGCAGATGCTCACATTAAAAGGCAGATCATGGGTCGTGAAGTGGTAGTTGCTGTCACTTCTGGAAAGCTTGACTTTGGTCCTTGGGAACAAATCTTCTACGGTGAGTTTGATGGTCGACGAAAAAAAAGGGTGCTTGTTAAAATTATTGGCGAATAGTAGTTTATTAAAGTCATGCCTAAGGCTATAAGCTAGCCATTAATTTTTACACTGAAATCTGATCTGACGATGTACACCTGAACTATCTAACTTCTCCTCCACTAAGTGATAGCCATGATCACAAGTCTGTTGAGCCTTTTGGTAGCATGAACCGATCGTTTCTGCTAACCCACTGCATGTCGTCATGTAGGTATTCGTTTTACCATCGATCAAATTAACGGGCTGGTCTTGCCCATTCATTAGTGATTTGCAAGAGAGAATGGTCATCATTAAAAATAATAGTACGCTTATTTTTTTCAATTAAATTTCCTTTGAGTAAAAAAAACGGCATCCGAGGATGCCGTTTTAGGTTCTAGACTACTAAGAATAAAATCTTAGAAGAATAAGATCGCACCAAGGGAACCAATTTCTTGCTTGTTAGTGAGTCCATTGTGTGATTTTGCTTCGATGTCGTTATACTCAGCCACTAAGTTAAGATGCTTAGTGATTGGGTGATAAGCGCCAAGAGTAATACGGTTGTTTTCTGAAACTAATGCTGAATCAGCAGCATCAGCAGCTACTTTGTCAAGTTTAGATACACCGTAAGCTAGACCAATCTTTGTTGCTGTTGGTAGTTTATAAGTTGCTTGAATGTATCCACCATCTGAATCACGCTTTTGAGTTCCATTAACACCATTTGAACCTAGAAGCGTTGTACCGACACCTTCGCCTTTGTAGTAGTAACCAGTTATGCCAACAGCACCTGCATTTAGGTTAAGGCCAATGTCGGCAACATTTGCTGTGTAACTATTGTTAGATGCTGCACTTGTTGTAACATCGTAGCTAGCACCTGAAACCCATAACTTACCAGACAATGCATCGCCTGCGAATGAGTAAGAAGCCTTACCTTCTAAACCGAAGCGGTCTTGGTTAACAGTTGTTGTTGTATAAGTGCCGTTACCACCCCAGTCTGTTGTATTACCAAAAGGTTGGTTAGGATTTGTTAAAGCGACAGTCGCTTGGAAACCATTAAAGTTTGGTGTCGTGTAAGCGATTTGACCTTTCCATGCTGCATAGATATATCCGGTACCGATACCACCGTTTGTTGTGTTTGTACCTGGGCCGTTACCGCCTACACCAGAACCCACACCTAACAACGTCATATCGCTAAGAATCGCATCAGCTGCGAATACACCGAGGTCTTTACCAATCTTGATCGAACCCCATGACTTGTCACCAAATGATAGGTATGTTTGACGATTGAGCATTTTGCTACCGTTTGAGTAAGCTGTGCCATCTACGAAAGCACCGTCACCAGAGATGTCATTACCTGCGATACCAGGTTGAATGCTGATTGTGAATTCAACGTCTAGGTCATTCTGACGTGTCTTACCTGTAAAACCAAGCCATGCTGGTAAAAGACCGGTTGTAATCGTTTGGTTGTTATCTTGATGAGCTTGACGAGCACCTACAATGCCACCTGTGATAGTGTTAGTACCTTTTTGTTTAGAAAAGTTTGCATAGCCGTTCACATTACCATTGATGTCGAGTGTCCACTCGCCAGCAGGGATAATGATACCAGCATTAGCTGCAGATGCTGAGAGTGCTAAAACTGCACCAGCTACTGCTAATTTAATGTTCTTGTTCATATATTTCTCCTATTGTTTTTAAAACCTCATCAATTGCTTGATGAGAAAGTTCGCGAACTTTCCCAATGAATTAAAGCTTCATCAAGAAGGTTAATTGCATTATGAACCATCAAACTGAGCCATCGCAAGTTTTTTTAGTGTTTTTTGCGACATTTAGGTTAATTTGTTGTAAATTTACAACAAAATTATTTTAAGTAATTGATTTATAATAACTTTTCAAACTCGCGAATCGCGTAACGATCCGTCATACCGGCGATGTAGTCCGCAATGACGCGAGGTTTTTCCTCTCGACCGATCGATTGGTAGTCGGATGGAATAAGACTTAAGTCACCCATATAAAGCTTAAATAAACCTTCAATTGTCTTGACAGCCTTGTCCGTCATCTCGGTCACTTTGGGATGCAGATACAAAGACCTCCTTAGGAACCGTTTCAGCTCTAGCTGTTTTTCTGCCATCTCGGTCGAAAAATCAATCATCGCACCATGAAGTCTAACCTCCTCCACATTTTTTGGTTTTGATACCTTTATATAAGAGAGACTGGTTCGACATAAATCATCCACTAAACTATGGATCATACGGCGTATCGTTTCATGCACGAACCGTTTTAGAAACAGATCAGGATAAAGGGTTTTGACTTTTAGGGCATGCTCTTTAAAAAGAGAAACCTCCATGAGTTGATCGATTGTTAAAAGTCCTGAACGAATACCATCATCAATGTCGTGGTTGTTATAGGCAATCTCATCCGCGAAATTAGCAATCTGTCCCTCGAGCGTTGTCTCGGTTTTATTCAAAAATCGAAGTCCTACATCGCCCAACTTTTCAGCATTTTTAATGGAGCAGTGTTTCAAAATACCTTCCCTTGTTTCAAAGGTGAGATTAAGCCCGTCAAACTCAGCATACCTTTGCTCCAAAAGATCCACAACGCGAAGTGACTGAAGGTTATGCTCGAACCCTCCATACTCTTTCATGCAACGGTTGAGTGCATCCTGACCTGCGTGACCAAAAGGGGTGTGACCTAAATCATGCGCTAAGGCAATCGCCTCCGCTAAGTCCTCGTGTAAATTGAGCGTTCTCGCAATACTTCTTGCAATTTGCGCAACTTCCAAACTATGCGTTAAACGCGTTCTAAATAAATCGCCTTCGTGATTCACGAAGACTTGCGTCTTATATTCGAGTCGCCTAAAGGCGGTCGAGTGGATCACGCGATCGCGATCGCGCTGAAAATCATTTCTTAAGGTTGAGGCTTCTTCTTTAAAACGTCGGCCGCGAGATTGTTCTGGGTGCGCGGCATAAGGAGCCAACTTCATCATGCTGAGAATTTCTGCGTCTCAAGTGTGGTCTTTAAATGGTTTGGATCGTAATCACTCGTGATACAAGAATCACCAATCCCCTTTTGAAGCACCAGTCTAATTCTGCCATCCACGACTTTTTTATCGAGGCTCATAAGTTTCATGTATTGATCTTCAGAAATCTTTGGAGGATCAATAGGAAGCTTGGCTTCTTTTAAAAGTTTCACGATACGATTAAATTCATGATCTTTTAACCAGCCCATGAGCTTGGATAGATGTGCTGCCATCACCATGCCTGTCGCGACTGCCTCGCCATGAAGCCAAACGCCATAGCCCATCGCATTCTCAATCGCATGTCCAAAAGTATGCCCGAGATTAAGCGTCGCTCGAACACCTGATTCATGTTCATCCATCTCGACGATATCCGCCTTGTTTTGACATGAGCGTTTAATCGCTTCAATCAGTAATGATGGATTTAATTTCATAAGGCCTTCCATATTTTTTTCAAGCCAATCAAAAAAAGCTTCATCACGAATAAGTCCATATTTTATGACCTCTGCCATACCTGCTGAAAATTCACGTTGAGGTAATGTTTTAAAAGTATCAATATCCGCGATCACACACTGCGGCTGATAAAAAGCACCGATCATATTTTTGCCCAAAGGATGATTAATACCTGTTTTACCGCCGACAGATGAATCGACTTGCGACAAAAGTGTGGTGGGTATTTGTATAAAAGGTACACCCCGTAAGTAAGTCGCAGCTGCATAGCCAGTCATGTCGCCAATCACGCCACCACCTAATGCAATGAGTGTTGTGGAGCGTTCACATTTTTCTTTTAAAAGCGCATCGTAGATAAGATTTAACGTCTCTTGATTTTTATATACTTCCCCATCAGGCAAGATAATTGGAAATGCTTTAATACCGTGTTGTTTTAAGCCATTTAATAAGGGATCAAGATACAAAGGGGCGACCGTCGTGTTCGTCACAATCGCCACATGTTTTTGTTTTAAGTGTGACTCAATCAATTTGATTTGGGTGAGCAATCCTTCTCCAATATAAATTGGGTAAGATCGACCCTCTAATTGAATATGAATGGTTTCCATGGACTTATCTTAGAAGCGCCTCAATTTTATGAATAATCGTTTGTGTTTTTTGTTGGCCTGTATCCACCACAAATGATGAAACCCCCAAATACAAGGGGTGTCTTTCTTGATAGAGATGATTTAAAGTATCCAACATATTGCCTTGTTGTAAAAGCGGGCGATCTTTATCAAAAGCCATGCGTTTCGCCAAATGCTGTGGCTTAGCATTCAAATAAATCACCTTACCTCTTTCTTTAAGAAGACGCCTATTTTCTTCGCTTAATACGGCACCGCCGCCTGTCGCCAAGATGATATCTTTTTTGTTCGTCAATTCATCAATCATCTGTGTCTCTCTTTTGCGAAAACCTTCTTCGCCTTCAAGCTCAAAAATCACAGACACTTTAACGCCCAATTTTTTTTCAATTTCATGATCGGTGTCATAAAAAGTTTTTTTGAGTTTTTTGGCTAACAATTTACCTATGGTCGTTTTCCCAGCACCCATGAGTCCTACAAAAAAAATATTGTCATTAATCGTTGCCATGACGAACTAGCTTTATATTCAAGAATACTTATTATTTTAAGGGATTAATAAGGTCATGGCTCGAATTGCTTACAAATAATCCTAAACACCTTTTATAATGTGGGTTCATAAAAATCAAAATCATGATTCATTTCACTTATGGCAAAATCCACTTTTTTTAAACGCCTCTTGTTGTGGTTTTTCATAAGCTTATCTGCGATCGGAGCCTTAGTGGCTTTAACCATCGCCCTTGTCATTCCCTCATTGCCCTCGCTAGAAAGCCTGACAGAATATCGTCCTAAATTGCCCTTAAGGGTCTATAGCTCAGATGGTTTTCTCATGGCTGAATTTGGAGAAGAACGCCGTGCCTTCATTAAAATTCAACAGGTACCTAAAAAAATGAAGAACGCAATTTTAGCGATCGAAGACCGTCGTTTTTATCAGCACAAGGGAGTCGATGCTGTAGGTGTAGGTCGTGCCATTGTCAAAAATTTAGCGGGGGCTTCACATGAAGGGGCAAGTACGATCACGATGCAAGTCGCACGTAATTTTTTTCTGTCTTCTGATAAAACGTTAAGACGAAAAATTAGTGAAGTTTTTCTTTCCTATAAAATTGAAAAAAATTTAAATAAAGATCAAATTTTAGAGCTTTATATTAACCAAATTTATTTGGGTCAAAGAGCCTACGGTTTTGGAGCAGCAGCTCTCGTCTATTATGGCAAGCCCTTAGAAAAACTGACTTTAGCTGAATGTGCGCTTCTAGCAGGCCTTCCTAAAGCACCTTCGAATTACAATCCATTCACCAATCCAAAACGTGCCATTCAACGTCAACGTGAGGTCTTAAAAAATATGTTGCGTTATGAATTTATTGATCAAAAAGCTTTTGAAGAAGCGATGAATCAAACACTTCATTTCAAGGAATC